>Ga0233437_1007163_pt1 | contig 10926 bp, 8 predicted proteins | sample SI_122_August201_FD_182714 | JGI IMG/M metagenome (GOLD analysis project Ga0233437, IMG submission 182714) | Seawater microbial communities from Saanich Inlet, British Columbia, Canada - SI_122_August2016_200_MG | ecosystem: Environmental > Aquatic > Marine > Inlet | place: Canada: British... | reverse complement strand
CTTTTAACATTTGAAAGCCGTTATTAAATTGAACATCTTCGGTTGAATAATTATTTCCAAAAGAATAAGAAATAACCGGTGCAATTTCTGTATCAGCAGAAACTACCACAAAACCTTGCGGTGCTAAATGGAAAATATACGCTAAAATTTTTCCATCATTTTCCAATGTGAAAACACTCTCGATCGAGTTATCTTCACCCTCAATTTGAATCTTCATTACGACTACTTTTTCGGCAGAATTAACATCTACAAAATCTGCAAAAAGAAGTGTACTCACGAAGATTGCTAATAAAACTAATAGTACTTTTTTCATCTTTACATCCTTTTTATTTTATTAAAATCATTTTTTTCATCTCGACTGGCTTTCCGTCAACTACAAGTTTGTAAAAATAGATACCACTCGCTTGACTTTGAGCATTCCAATTAACCCGATTAATTCCTAATTCGTAATTACAAATTGCTAACTGTTTCACAAGTTGACCTTTAATATTGTAAATCATCAATTCAACATTTTCAGCGTCATTAGCGTTTAAATTAAACGAAATGGTCGTGGTATTACAAAATGGGTTTGGATAATTTGCTAACTCATAATCAGCAATTGCCAATTCTTCTTCAACTACATCTGTTGGTGAAATTTGGGTATAGAATAAGCGGAAATTATCGAGCTGAATTCCAGAAAATTCGTCAACATCATTGGAATGAAATCCAATTCTAAATTTGAGAACAATTCTGTCTTCTCCGTCAAATTCAAATAATTCAGTTAATTCGTTAAAACCCAACCAACCAAAAGAAAACGGTACAAATTCAGCTTGCGAACCAGTAAAAACGAGTTCCATTCCGTCTGGGTCGCCAGTTGGATTGGAAACTGAATGCCAAGCCGAAGGCTCACCTTCGATGTAATGTTGCACCTCGATGCTAAAATAATCGCAATTGGGAAAATTAAAATCGTCTAATTCTGATTTAATGTCCATATCCAAAAAAAATTTAACATCGTCTAAATCATCTGGCAACACACCGCGAAAAATCGTGCATGAACGCTTGAGATAATTTTGCATATTTGGATTATACAAATTTGTTTCTGCATCAAAACAACCCATTACCGAATTTAATTCCGTTTCATAAAGATGCCACAAGTCACCACCAATTGGCGTGTTTGTGTAGTTAGAAAACCCATTTGCTTCGTCACAATTTGAAATTAACACATCTGCAATATTTATTTCATCGATAAAAATACCAGTAAATTCTGGATTTGTGGCGGTAGAAGTGTTTGGATCTGAAGCAAATGCAAAACTAATAATCACATCTTCATTCGCATAATTTGAGGGAATTGTAATCATCGTTTGCGTCCAATCTGTTGAACCTCCCCAACCTGGAATGCCGGGAATTCCATCGATATCTTCCTCGTGTTGATAGCCAAAACCATACATACTGGAACTGTTGTAAGCTGGTGTGCAGCTTGTCAAAATTTCGGCTTCATCGTAATCTTGGTTTGCTAAGCGAATACGAACATTCAAACCATCCCAACCATCAAAATTTTCGTGGTCACCGAGTGCTTCAATCGCTCTTTTTTGTTGGAATGAAATTGTTAAATTATCAGTCGGAAGTGTAATTATGGGAGTATCCAAAACTTGATACCAATCATCGAGATAGCCACCGTCGGGATAAATATTTACATCTCCCATTCGCCAACTTTTCCCATTTTCATCGTAAGAATCGTAAGTGGAAATGTGCCAAAAACAACCAGGATTGGTCACATCTGTTATCGTCCAACTACTAATTCCAGATTCAAAATCATCTGAAAAAATAAGAGTAGAATCGCGTAAACCATTATAATCTCTCGTTGGATGCGAATTGCATTTTACAATTCCATCGTGATTTTTGGCAACAATTACGCTTATTGCCAAAATCAAAATGACGCTAATAATTATTTTTTTCAAACTTCACCTTCCGCCAAAATAGAACGCAATTTCTATTCCATCTCGGAAATTATTTTTGCCAAATCTATAACGCGACTTGAATAACCCCATTCATTGTCGTACCAACTGAGTATTTTGATGAGATTTCCATTCACTTTTGTGAAAGGTGCATCGAAAACTGAAGATGCTGAGTCACCAATTATATCAGTTGAAACGAGCGGTAATTCGCTATATTTCAAAATATTTTTCAGTTCATTTTCTGCCGCAATTCTCATAAGTGCATTAATCTCTTCCACAGAAGTTTTTCTATCTAATGTAATGCAAACATCTACAAGTGATGCGTTTGGAGTAGGCACGCGAACGGCGATACCATCAATTTTTCCAAGAAGTTTTGGAATCACTTTTCCGGTGGCAGCAGCAGCACCAGTTGTGGTGGGAATCATGTTCAAAGCAGCCGCACGAGCACGACGCAAATCTGCATGTGGGAAATCGAGCAAACTTTGGTCCATCGTGTATGAATGAACGGTCGTCATTAAAGCAGATTGTACTTTAAAATTATCAGTGATAACCTTCATCACGGGAGCTAAACAATTCGTCGTGCAAGACGCATTTGAAATAATTTTGTGTTCTGGCTTCAAGGTGTCTTGATTCACACCCAAAACCACGGTTGCGTCAACTTCACCTTTTGCAGGAGCGGAAATAATCACTTTTTTCGCACCAGCCGTAAGGTGTTTTGAGGCACCAGCTTGATCGCGAAAGATACCAGTAGATTCTACAACTACATCAACTCCCAAATTTTGCCAAGGTAATTTTTCGGGATCTCTTTCCGAGAGAACCAAAATTTCTTTTCCATTCACAACGATTGAATTTGTTTTTACTTCCACTTCGTGCTGAAATTTACCGTGAACTGAATCGTATTTAAGTAGATGAGCCAAAGTTTTAATATCCATTAAATCGTTGATTGCTACTACTTCTAATCCATTTTTTGCGAACGAACTGCGAAACACAAGTCGTCCAATTCTACCAAATCCATTTATTGCTATTTTTTTCATAAATTCCTCCAATTTATAATAATATCGATTTTCCGGCACTACCGGTTATTTGAACCAATTCTTCCACTGCGTTTTGCATTGCATTTTCGCTTTGAACAATCCACTTTCTGGGGTCAAATCGCTTTTTATCTGGAAAATAATCGTCATCAGACATATTGTTTGGTTTTGCAATTGAGTCTTTTTCTACTTCCCAATATTTCTGAACAGTTTGCGCAAATTCCATCTGATAGCGAGTGTCTTTATTGATTTTCACCACGCCATTTTTAATCGCATCAATTTGTTGTTTTGCAGTCAAACCAGACGCTCCGTGAAGCACAATTCCGCGTTCTACATTGTTTTTTATGAGAAGTTCGTCAATCTCTTTGATCAAATCTAATTTCAAGGTTACTTTTGCACCTTTTGTAACACCGTGGTTCGTACCAACTGAAGCCGCAAAAAGGTCAACATTTGTTCTCTGCACATATTCGAGAGCCTCTTCTGGTTTTGTGTAAAGTTCTGTATCGCTAACAATTTCGTCTTCAGCACCCTTGATGTAGCCAATCTCTCCTTCCACCAAAACGCCATATTTATGAGCCACTTTTACCACTTCGGCAGAGATGCGAATATTTTCTTCAAATTCCTCTTTGGAAGCATCTATCATCACAGATGAAACGAGGTTGTTTTCGATGCAATAAACCACAAAATCAAAATAATTCGGAGTAGCATGATCGATGTGCAAACCAACTCCTGAATTTTTGTATTGTGACGAAATTATTTTTATCATCGATGAAATTAATTGAGCTCCCGCTTCGAGACTTTTGGTGTTTCCTGCGGCATATTTTACTGCCCCTGCACTCATCTGTAAAAGTCCATCAGATTTTTGAGCTTCATAACCTTGCACAATACCACGAATTTGGGAATCAAAAACCACGTTCGAAGCGATAATACCAAAACGCTCTCGTTTTGCTCTGTCAAAAACTTGTTTTAATTTCTGTCCTTCAAAAAACATAATTCACTCCCCTTTTTTATTCTTCAGTAAATTCAATTTCTTTCCCGCCCATTTCATCAAGCATAAATTGAGCAGATTCGTGTAAATCACCTTTGGAAAATTCCAAAACTTTTACGAAACATTCGGTTGCTTTTTCATTATCTTTCAGATTTTCTACATAGATGAATCCTTTCATGAAAGTGGCTTTGTAATCATCTTCATCGTTTGGATAAAATTGAATTATTTTATCATAATAATGAATCGCATCTTTGAATTTGCGTCCTTTTTGAGATGTTTCTGCTTTATCATAATATTCTTTCACATCTAAAATTATCAGCAATCTTTCTTGATATTTTTTCAGATTATATTTCGTTTCCAATTTAGCGGTAACATCGTCAAATTTCTTTTTCGTGAGTTCTTTTTGCATTTGTGCTTTCACTTTCATCTCAATTTCTGCAAAAGGTTGTGGAACAGGCTTGTTATCATTTAAAATGCGGAAAAAGATAAATTCACCCTTTATGTTTTGAAAAATTTCGCTCAATTTGGTAGAATCGGCAGGTGTAGACCAAACGAGATCGTAATACTTTTTGTCTTTGCCAATCCCCGGAATAATATCATTCTGATAGATGTGGTCAATCTCACCATTTTTCGCTTTATAAATCGAATATTCTTCGATTATTTTTTGCAAATTTTGCTGTTTTTTTACCTTCAATTTTTCAGCGTTTTGGAAATTTTCAAAGAAACTCAATTTAATTTGTTTTTGAACTTTTGCTCTAATTTCTGTTGCTACTTTTTCATTTTCAAAACCAAAAGTCTGGATTTTTCGAGTTGCTTTTGTACTGAATTGCATAATATTTTCAGCGTAATATTTTTTTACATTTTCGTCACTCAAGTCAACTTTATCAGCAACAATAATGTTGTAAGTGGCCGACAATCTTAACTGTCTTTTTACCATTTCCACTTTTGATGAAAGTGCTTCATCTTCACCAAATCCCATTTCGAGTGCTTCCAAATAGAACAAATCTAACTCGATTAAACTCTCTAAATATTTTTTCAATATTTCGTTATTCTTGATGGCCATTTTTTTATTTTGTGGTAAAAAATCATAATACACAATGAGATCTGCAACTGTTTTGTGCAAATCAGAATTAGCACTTTCGATAATAATTTGTTCATTATTTGGAATATTCGCAGTTAGATCTTCGATATTAAAATTTCGTACATTTTCATCGATAATTGTTACACCATATTTTTCCATCAGTTCTGCTTTTTTCTGCTGAACTATTTCATTTTGCTTTTGTGGCATCAGTTTACTCTCAATCTGTCCAATTGATTCTGCAAAAGTGCGACCAGCAAAAAGTTCTGGATGCTCTTCAAAGAAAGCTTGTTTTTCGATATCTGTCAAAATTATCTCGCTCGCAAAACTAGCTTTATACGCATTGTAAAAAACACTTTTAACTTGGTCATTTAAACGACCGATATAACCAGCATTATTTTCAATATCATGCTGCCAAGATTCCATGTAAAATAGTGACTCGGTACAATACATATCGAGCAATTTCTTCTTGCCTTCTTCGCTTGCATAGCTGTGACGATACATCGCCGGAATTGCTTCAAGCTTCTCTTCCAAATCTTCAAAAGTAATAACTTTGTCGCCAAATTCGGCTAAAACTGTCTCTTTTGAAATTGCATTCAAAACAGAAAACAACATCAAAAACACTACCATTACCAAAACCATTTTTTGTAAATTTACCATTTAAAAATCTCCTTTATTCATCAAATTTATATAAACGCAACAAAAAAATAATTGACTACATCAAGTCAAGCAAATAAATGGACTCGTTTTTTCTTTAATGAAAGAGAGGAAGATATGAAAATTTTTTCGAAAGATTTAATAAAGTTGAATTATTACGCTTTAGACAAGAAAAGTTGTTTAGAGGAGATGGTCGAATTTCTCTTTGAAAATGAAGTTATTTTTTCGCGAGAGCGTTTTTTTGATTCCATTCTGACAAGGGAAAAAATGATGTCCACTGGAATTGGCAAAAAATTGGCAATTCCGCACGCTAGATCGGAAGCAGTAAAAGAACTAACTATCGCTGTTTACCTGCTCCAAAATGAACTTGAATTTGACGCAATCGACGATGAACCCGTCAAAATCATTTTGATGATTGCAGTTCCCGAAAATATGAAAGAAAAATATATGCTCGTTTTGAGCGCAATTTCAAATTTTTTCCAAGACATTGAAAATTATCGAAAATTATTAAATTGCAATTCCAACGAAGAAGCTGTAAATTTATTGAGAACCATCGAAAGAAAAATCTGAGGTCTAAAATGAAAATAAAAATTATCCTATTAATAATTACTCTTGCTACTTCTATTTTTGCGCAAAATGATGAAATTAAAGCCACTGGTTTTACTTTTTTACGGTTGAATTATTCAGCACGGGCAAGTGCAATGGCAAATGCTTTTACCGGACTTTCCAACGATGCTAATGCCGTTTTTTTTAATCCAGCTGGCTTGACACAAATCGAAACTGACGAAGCATCACTAACTTACATGAATTATTTTATGGGAATTAATTGTGGCTCAGCAGTTTATGCTCATAAAATGAAAGATGCAACCGTTGCTTTTTTCGTAAAGGGCTTGAACGCAACAGAAGACCGAACTCTGGAAAATGAATCTGGCACTTTTGACGGTTATGATGGTACTTTTGGTGTTTCGATGATTGAATTAGGTACAAGTTTAGGTAAACAAATTTTACACAACCTTGATGTTGGAATTTCAGCAAAATATCTCCTCGAAAATCTCGACGACAAATCTGCATCTGCAATTGTATTTGATTTTGCAGTTCTGCATCAAACCACCAATAAACATCTAAAACTGGGAATTGTCTTACGCAATTTTGGTAAACAAATGTCCTATCATAATGAATACGAAGAGGGACTGCCACGCACCATTTCGGCTGGTTTCAGTTTTCATCCTTCCGAAAAATTTTATACCACCATCGACATCAACAAACCGCTCGAAGATGATATTTTTGGGAGTATCGGTACCGAATTTCAAATTTATCCAATTTTGGCGATGAGAATGGGTTACAAAACCAATGCCAAAGATTGGCAAACTGGCGGAGATTTAGATGTTTTTGCGGGAATTTCCTGCGGTTTAGGATTCGACTTACACCATTATAATATGGAAATAGATTACGCCATCTCTTCATACGGCGATTTGGGAGTTGTAAACCAAATTACTTTAAAATATAATTTTTAAAATAGAGGAAATTAATGATCAAAAAAGATTTTTTATTTGAAATTGGCGTTGAAGAAATTCCAGCAGGATACATCGAATCTGCAATTAGAAAATTGCAGACATTTTTTGAAACAACTTTAAAAGAAGCAAAACTATCTTTCGATAGCGTAAAAATTTATTCTACCCCACGCCGTTTTGCCATTCGGCTAGATGGCTTACCAATTCAACAACAAGATGAAATTATCGAACGCGTTGGTCCTGCCAAAAATATGGCGTATGATGAAAATGGCAATTTATCCAAAGCGGCACTCGGTTTTTTGCGCGGTGCAAAGGCTACTGAAACTGATATTTTTATCAAAGAAACGCCCAAATCCGATAAAATTGCGGTGAAAATAGAAATAAAGGGAAAAGAAACAAAAATAATTCTCATCAATGCAATGAAAGAAGTAATCACCAAAATAGTTTTTCCGAAATCAATGAAATGGGGAAACTATTCTACGAATTTTGCCCGCCCAATCCGTTGGTTCGTAGCTCTTTTTGGTGATGAAATTCTCAACTTCAAGTTTGATGCCGTAAAATCTGGAAATATAACTTTTGGAAATCGCTATCAAAAGTTGGAAAATCCAGTTGAAATTTCTACTATCAATGATTATGAAAATGCGTTAAAATCTGTTTGTGTTTATGCTGATAGAGCCAAAAGAAAAACAATTATCGAACAACAATTAGTTGAACTTTTTGCAGATTCAGATGAAAAAATTATTGAGGACAAAAAACTGTTAGAAATTGTGGTGGATTTAGTGGAATCACCCACGGTAGTTATTGCAGAATTTAGCCAAAAATATTTGGAATTGCCCGAAAAAATCATTACTTCAACTCTTTCGCAACATCAAAAATATTTTGCAGTTCGTAAAGATGGGAAATTAACTAATAAATTTGTTTTCATCTCAAATGGCAATCCAAAATTTTCAGATTTAATCAAGCTTGGTAACGAAAAAGTAATTAAAGCACGCCTTGAAGATGCTACATTTTTCTTCAAAGAAGACACAAAGCAACCTCTCGAAAATTTTGTGGAAAAATTGAGTGAAGTTACCTTCCAAGCAAAACTCGGTAGTTTGCTCGAAAAAACCGAACGAATTATTAAAATCGCAAAATATATTGCTGAAAAATTGATGCTTTCCGAAGATGATAAATTAAATATTTTACGTGCTTCGAAACTTGCCAAAGCAGATCTCGTAACCTTGATGTTAGGCGAAAAAGAATTCACTAAATTACAGGGTTATATTGGGATGAATTACGCCCTTTTGAGTGGCGAAAATGAAGCAGTTGCCACTGCAATTTACGAGCATTATCAACCACGCGGACAAAACGATAATTTGCCAAATTCCCTCATTAGTTCCATCGTCGCAATTGCAGATAAAATGGACACAGTTTGCGGAATTATCGGCGTTGGGCTTGTCCCGTCTGGCAGCAACGACCCCTTTGCACTGCGTCGTGCCGCGAATGGAATTGTGCAAATTATTGACGCTCAAAATATGAATTTGAATTTGCTTGAATTGATTGATTTTACATTTGAAAAATTGGCAGATAAAATTGAAATTAAAAACCAAAAAATTGTGAACGATTTTTTTAAACAACGAGTGAACTGGTTACTCAAACAAGCCAACCTCGATTATGATATTATCGAAAGCGTGATGCACATTAATTTTGCAAATATTTCCGATTTGAAAAAACGCGCCCTCGACTTGCAGAAATTTAAGCAACGCGATGATTTCAAAGCACTCGTAACTGGTTTCAAACGCGTTTCCAATATTATTGCGAAAGCTGATGAATTAGGCGAAATTGATGAAATACTTTTAATTGAAACCGCAGAAAAAAATCTTTATGGAAAATTCATCAAACTCGATTTAGAAAAATATTTATCGGTTAAAGATTACGAAAAAGCGATGGAAATTTTAGTTGATTTTCGCGTACAAATTGATACTTTTTTCGATGAAGTTATGGTGAATGCAGATGACGAAAAAATTAAAGCAAACCGCTACAATTTACTCGGTAAAATCCGCGAAATGTTCTTGCAAATTGCTGACATTGCGAAAATAGTTGTAAATTAAAATAAAAGGTGAAAAAGGATAAAAAATGGCGATTAAAATTTCAAACAGAGCAAAGGCGATAAAGCAATCTCCCACGATGGCAGTTTCTGCCCTTGCCAACAAAATGAAGGCAGATGGAATTGATGTGATTAATTTTGGAGTTGGCGAACCAGATTTTGACACTCCAGATTACATTAAAGAAGCTGGTAAAAAGGCGATTGACGACAACTTTACGCGTTACACTGCCTCAGCGGGAATTTTGGAATTGCGCGAAGCAATCGCAGCAAAATTAAAACGCGATAATGACCTTATTTGCGACCCCAAAGATATTCTCGTTTCACCAGGTGCAAAGGCTTCTATTATCAATGTTTTAATGGCAATTTGCGACCCGCGAGATGAGGTGTTGATTCCTTCTCCATATTGGGTTAGCTACACTTCACAAGTGGAAATGGTAGATGCCTTGCCGGTGCTTTTGCCAACCACAATTTCAAATAATTTTAAGATAAAACCGAAACAATTGGAAGAGAGGATTCTGGAACTTTCCAATCCAAAAGCAATTATTTTGAACTCACCAAATAATCCAACGGGTTCGGTATATTCCAGAAAAGAATTGGTTAAAATTGCGGAAATTTGTTTGAAATATAACATTCTTATTATTTCCGATGAAATTTACGAAAAATTGATTTATGATGATGTGAAGCATATTTCTATCGCTTCAATCTCTGATGAAACAAGAGATATTACGGTGTTAATTAACGGTGTTTCAAAGGCTTACGCAATGACAGGTTGGCGGCTCGGATATTCTGCGGGTCCTAGAGATATTATCAAAAAAGCTAGTCAAATTCAAGGGCACACTACTTCTTGTGTGAATGCGATGACCCAAAAAGCATCGATTGTGGCACTTTCCGAATGTGATGGCAGTGTCACCACAATGCGTGCTGAATTTCAAAAAAGACGCAATTATTTGGTGGAAAAATTGAATGAAATTGAAAATGTGAAATGTTTGATGCCAAAAGGTGCATTTTACGCATTCCCGAATATTTCCCACTATCTTACGCACAACACAAAAGGGATTAAAAATTCGGTCGAACTTTGCGAATATTTATTGGAAAATTATCACATTGCAATCGTGCCGGGAATGGCATTTGGTGCGGGAAAATATGTCCGTTTTTCTTATGCAAACAGTATGGATAATATCAAAAAAGGTGTAAACCAATTTAAAAAAGGATTGATGAGTTTACTCTAAATTGTTATGAAATCTGTAAAAGAATTAATCGAAAAAAGACGCGAACAAATGCGGGCAAAACGCAGTTCAACTTGGATAAATATGATTATTCGAATCATCGTTCTTATTTTTGTAATTTTGGTGATTCGCCATTTTGGTGGGTAAAATGAGTTTGGTAATTGTGGGGTCGGTAGCGTTAGATTCAGTGAAAACACCGTTCGGAAGCGTGAAAAATGCACTTGGTGGTTCGGCTGTTTATGCTTCGATGGCGAGTAAAAATTTTTGCCAAACACACATCGTTGGTGTAGTTGGAAATGATTTCCCAAAAGAGCACATAAATCTGCTCGAAAGTAATAAAATTTCTACAACTGGCTTGGAATTTGCAAATGGTAACACATTCAAATGGAAAGGCGTTTACAACGATTTGAATAAA
>Ga0233437_1007162_pt1 | contig 10926 bp, 11 predicted proteins | sample SI_122_August201_FD_182714 | JGI IMG/M metagenome (GOLD analysis project Ga0233437, IMG submission 182714) | Seawater microbial communities from Saanich Inlet, British Columbia, Canada - SI_122_August2016_200_MG | ecosystem: Environmental > Aquatic > Marine > Inlet | place: Canada: British... | reverse complement strand
GCAGGAGTATTTAGCTCAAGTTATTCGTTATATACATTTGAATCCAGTAAAAGCAAAAATGGTAGAAGATCCGAAAGACTTTGAATGGAGCACACATAAGTTTTACATGCAAGGCGGGAGAGTGCCAGAATGGTTTCGAAAAAACATAATAAAGAAATGGTTTAAAAATTCGAAGTCTTTTCATGAGTTTGTATTGGCGGGAAATGATAAATTTATAGAGGATGCGTATAAAAGAAAAAGGTGGCCAGTTGTATTGGGAACACAAGAATTTATTGATCAAGTCAGAAAAGAGACGGGATCAATAGGTAAAGAAAATGTAAAAGAAGATTTAGGATATGTGAGACCAACCATAGAGCAAGTAATAGCATCTGTTAGTAATGTTTACGGAGTTCCACATATTGGAATTCTGACAGGGATACGTGGAGTGCCAAATGAGAGTAGAAAAGTAGCTCAATGGCTGTTACGAGAAAAGTGTAATTTTACCTATAGAGAAATAGCAGATGTTTTTAATCATGGTAGCACTAAAACAGTTGCCTGGGCTTGTAGTGAGGTAAAAAAGCTAGAAAAAACAAATAGAAAGACAAAAAGTCGATTAAAGAAGATAGACAAACTATTAGAATGCAACTAGTCAACCAGAGACTTGACCCCATTACCTCAAGACAAAAATGACAACCAGACTCAAGTTATCATAACGTAGGAATAATTACTTCAGAAGAAATTTCCTAAACTTCCGTTTACCAACCTGAACAATAAAATCACCAGGCTCAGAAAATGACAGTTTATCGTCAGTCACTTTCTCTTGATTTATTTTAATGCCGCCACCTGCGATGAGACGTCTGGCTTCACCTTTAGAAGGCGTCATGCCAGATTGTGTTACCAGGTCTAGAAGGGATATTGATGCGCCAGACAAAGGATGCTCATAAATTTCTATGTCATCAGGAATTTCTTTTTTGGCAAAGATTTGATTGAAATCTTGCTCAGCATTATCAGCAGCTTCTTGATCATGAAAGCGTTCAATAATTTCTTTTGCCAAAGAAACTTTGGCTTCTTTGGGGTTTAAACCTTCTTCAGTGACGGCTTTTTTAAGAGCGCTAATTTCATCCATGCTCTTAAAGCTTAACAATTCATAGTAACGCCACATGAGCTCATCAGAAATAGACAGAATCTTACCAAACATGTCTAATGGTTTATCTTTAATGCCTATGTAATTACCAAAAGATTTGCTCATTTTGCGAACACCATCGGTTCCTTCTAATAGAGGCATGGTGATAACAATTTGTTGTGCCACATTGTAGCGTTTTTGGATTGTGCGTCCCATAAGAAGATTAAATTTTTGATCAGTGCCCCCAAGTTCAACATCCGCTTTAAGAGCAACAGAATCGTAGCCCTGCATGAGAGGATAATAGAATTCTATAATGCTGATGTCTTTGTTTTCAGTATAGCGCTTTTTAAAATCATCTCGTTCCAACATGCGTGCTACCGTTAACTTAGAACTCAGTTCCGAAAAATCCATGATGCTCATTTTACTAAGCCATTCACTATTAAATCTCACTTGTGTCTTTTCGCGGTCAAGAATTTTGAAGACTTGGTTTGTATAAGTTTTTGCATTTTCTTGTACTTGTGCCGGTGTGAGCACTTTGCGCGTTTCTGATACGCCAGTAGGGTCGCCAATCATGCCTGTAAAGTCGCCAATGAGGAATACAACTTGATGTCCCAAATCCTGAAACTGTCTCATTTTGTTAATAAGTACCGTGTGACCAAGGTGAAGGTCTGGAGCTGTCGGGTCAAAACCAGCTTTAACAATGAGAGGTTGTCCTTTTTGCAGCTTTTTTTCTAATTCTTTTTCATTGATAACTTCAGAAGTGCCACGTTTTATTTCTTTAATTTGTTCATTTATTGGTTTCATAATACTTTTTCTTGAATACGGTTAATGCTAACAGCTTTTCTGGCTTGGACATCTATTTCACAAACAATACCATTGACTCGGATATCGTCTTTGGCCACATCAAAGCGATTAGGTATGAGTGTACGGAATTTCTTTAAAACAATGTTTTTATCCATGCCAATAACAGAGTCAAACGGACCGCACATGCCCAGATCAGTAATGAAGGCCATGCCATCAGGAAATATTTCTTCATCAGCCGTCATGACATGCGTGTGTGTGCCCACTAGCAGTTGTGCTCTGCCATCTAATTGCCAAGCAAGAGCGCGTTTTTCAGAAGTGGCTTCGGCATGAAAATCAACAATAATAATATCAGCTTCAGATTGAAGTTCGAGTAAAGCCTGATCAATGGTTGTAAACGGAGAATCAACGGGTGCTTGCATGAAGAGGTTGCCCATGAGATTAATAAGACCAATGCGAACACCTGAATCAGTTGTAAAAACATCTAAGCCACGACCTGGGGAATTACGTGGGAAATTATAAGGTCTAATTATTTTGCCTTGGGGATCATCAAGATAATTATAAATATCTTTGACTTGATAAATATGATTACCGCTGGTCATGAAATCAACGCCGGCATCGAGAACCTCTTTAACAAGGCGATGAGAAATGCCCCGTCCATTGGCGGAATTTTCACAATTAACAAAAACAGCATCTGGTTGATAGTTTTCTTTTAATTTAGGGAGAATCTCTTGAAGGCCGCGGCGGCCAGGTTCTCCAAAAACATCGCCGAGAAAAAGAATGGTTACAATATTTGTTTTGGTCATGATAGTTGTTTACTCAAGATTGAGCATCTTGTGAATAGAAATTTTTATCTGTCATAATGCCCTGGAGTGGTTGGTCCCAATCACTCACTGGGAATGCTTCAATAATTTGAAATTCATAGCTTAAACCAATCGTAGGTGTTTTAATGTCATTATCGGTTATAAAACTATCGTAAAATCCTTTGCCATACCCAATACGGTAGCACTTCTGAGTAAAGGCAATGCCTGGAACAATGAATAAATCGAGATTTTCTTCAGCTTGTAACTCAGGGCAGCTTATTTTTGGTTCAGAAATACCATAAGATCCTTTTTGGAGATCATCAGGACCATTCACTTCGTAGAAATTGATGCCTTTTTCAACGCGCGGGAAAAAAACCTTTAAACCTTGTTCGAGTGCTTTTTGAAAGATTGTCTGTGTCATGACTTCATTCTTAATAGGATAATAAAGGGCAATGCGACCTGTTTTTGGCCAAAAAGGCGATCTCAAAATTCTATCTTGTATGATAGAAGAAATTTCAATGACCTTGTCTTGAGGTATTGAGAGTCTTTTATTCAGAATATCTTGTCTAATATCATTTTTGGACACGGCCGGATTTTTAGTTGATTATTGGTGGATGGGTCAAGGAATAATGAACAGCTTGTTATGTATTTACCCGCCGTTGCTAAAGCTATGGCGCGGTTATTTTATGAGCAAGCTCATAAAATAAAAAAAACCCCACAGATGCCGATGTGTAGCATTCAAAAGTGGAACCTGCTCTAGCAGGTGGGCACCGTGTAATCTCTTTAGGCTTCCAACAATAAAGCTGGCATAGCACACCAAGATCAGAGACAGTTCCCAATTTTATATTTGGTCCATTTTTTTAGTGCTACCACGAACAACGTAGGGCTTTCTACATTCACTATTATGCATGGTTCAAGCGATAGAAGCAAGGCCTTTATGTTCTTTTTCAGCACTAATATTAGCAAATATAACAAAGTGTTAGGCCTGATTAAGGCTGTTAATTATTGTTCGCATTATCCTCTTGTTTTGCACGGCCAGATCATCTAGATAACTGTACCTTAAAATTAGCGAGAGGTTTAGAAATGTTAAAAACAGTTGTTTCTGGAAATAGGCCCACAAATTATCTTCACTTGGGCAACTATCATGGCGCCCTTGAAAACTGGGTGAAATTACAAGAGGATTCTTCATTTGATGCCCGTTATTTCTTTGTAGCTGATTGGCATGCCCTCACAACGGGCTATGATCAAACAGATGAATTAAAATATTTCACGCAACAAATGGTCATTGATTGGCTGAGTTTTGGACTTGATCCAGAAAAAGCCGTTATTTTTGTTCAATCACAAATTCCTGAGCATGCTGAGTTACATCTTATTTTCTCTATGATTACACCTTTGGGCTGGCTAGAAAGGGTGCCAACATACAAAGATCAACAAAAAGAACTCGCTCATAAAGATTTATCTAATTACGGTTTTCTAGGTTATCCTTGTTTGCAAACTGCGGACGTGGCTTTATACAATGCAACGCATGTTCCTGTTGGTCAAGATCAAGTTCCTCATATCGAATTATCCCGAGAAATTGTTCGCCGCTTTAATAATATTTATAAAACTGAGTACCTTATTGAACCACAATCCTTGTTAACAAAAGTGCCCTTATTGCCAGGGACTGATGGTCGCAAAATGTCAAAGAGTTATAACAACAGCATTTATTTAAAAGATACGGCAGAAGAATCGCGTAAAAAAATAATGCCTATGATAACAGATCCGGCACGTGTACGTCGTACAGATCCTGGTGATCCAGCCATATGTCCTGTCTATAGTTATCATAAAATCTATACTAGCGAAGAAAAGCAAAAAGAAATTTGTGCGGGTTGCACATCTGCCAGTATTGGCTGTGTGGACTGCAAAAAAACTTTAATAGAAGGCATGGATACAACATTAGCTCCAGGTCGTGAAAAAAGATTAGAACTCAGTGAAAACAAAAAATACGTAGCAGATGTTTTGGCTAACGGTAATGATAAAGCCCAAAAAATCGCCAAAACACACATGGAGAAGATAAGGGATATTATTAAAATATAGAATCGTTAACATCACATGTTTCACATATACGTGAGACGTGAGACGCGAGACGTGAGACGCACAATGAAACAAGAAACAATCAGATTAGAATTAGACGTCTTTGAAGGTCCTTTTGAGCTTTTGCTTTATCTTATTAAGAAAAATGACCTAGAAATTTCGCGTGTTTCTTTATCTCAAGTGACAGATCAGTATTTAAAGTATTTGGATACTCTTCAAGAGCTTAATATTGATCTTGCCAGTGAATTTCTTTTTATGGCAGCTGAGTTAGCCCATATTAAATCACGAATGCTGCTACCAAATGAAACTATTGATGCCGATGAAGAACTTGATCCTGCTGCTGCTGACCTCATCGCTAAGCTCAGAGAATATGAGCAATACAAATTAGCCGCCATGAATTTAAAAGAAAAACATTGGCTTAATCGTGATATTTTTACCCGAGGCGCTTTTATTGAAGATGAAAAAACAGAAAAGAAAAGGGAAACAACAGAAAATGATAGCTTTGATGTTGATGCTATGGAGCTTATCAAAGCTTTTTCCGATGTCTTAGAACGTTTGCCAAAAGAAAAAAGAGAACATCATGTAATTTCAGAACGCGTTTCTGTGAGTGATCGTCTTTATGAAGTTCTTGACCAACTCAAAGACAAAGAAAGTCTTGTTTTTACAGAATTGTTTGAAAAAGATATTACGCGCATGGGTGTGGTGATCACATTTTTGGCCGTACTCGAATTGTCCCGTTTGCACATGGTACGCATTTATCAAACAGGGCAGTTTGCCCCCATCCGCATTCAACGACACCTCGAAATGAATGAGGAAATATTAGATAATTCCGATATGCTGAAAAATGCCGAAACATATCGCTAATAATTAGGAACACCGTATGAACGACGCTATTAAAGATAAAATGAAGGCTGTGATTGAAGCCATGTTATTTGTTGCCGTACAACCAGTACCCATTAATAAAATGGTAAAAAAACTTCGCCAAGTGGCCAAGAAGGAAGCAGCAAATAATGAGATAATAACTGATGAAATCACAGCAGAAGAGCCCCTTGTAGAACAAAGTTCTGCAGATGCCGAAAACCAAGAATCAATTGTTGAAGACATAACTGACAACGGACAACCGGAAACGGAAAACGAGTTAGAAACGTCAGAAACGTTAGAATTGTCCGAAGAAGAAGATACAAATCAAGAAGTCTTAACTGAACCCGAACAGTCAGAATCGTCAGACATGTCGGAAGAGTCAGAGCAACCCGTCTCCGCCGAAAGCTCCGACGCGGCAAGCGAAATCGATCCCATGCAACAATTGTTAAATAAACAACAAGAATTGCAGGAGGAAATAACCTCTTCAGATGTGAAGACCATATTATTACAAATCCAAGAAGATTTGAATAATCAAGATCATGGTGTCGAGCTTGTTGCCGTAGCCAAGGGCTATCAACTACGCACAAAATATGAAATATCCATGTATCTTAAAGAAGAAAAAGTGCAAACACCGTCACGGTTTTCACCATCCAGCTTAGAGACATTGTCAATAATTGCTTATCAGCAACCTATTACAAAACAAAAAATAGAAGATATACGTGGCGTTGATTCAGGAGGTGTTTTAAAAACACTTCTCGACAAAAATATCATTCGCATGGTCGGACGTAGCGAAGATGCTGGTCGCGCTATTGTGTATGGAACATCGAAAAAATTCTTAGAGGTCTTTGGCCTTAATAATTTGAGTGATTTACCTAATTTAAGTGATTACCAAACATTAAGATTATCTGAAGAAGATGATGAGGAAGAGAAAAGCTTTAACCAAGAAACATTTGAAGAACATGGTTTTGTTGGCGATTTAATGGATGATGCCGTTGATTACTTGACGCAAGAAGAAGAGGCTATTTTAGGAGATCTTAATGATTCCATTAAAAGTCTGCGACAAGTTGAGAAAACAATTGTAAAAGAACATTTCGAAGAACCCGTCTCCGCCGAAGGCTTCGACGCGGCAAGCCCTGTTTCCGCCGAAGGCTTCGACGCGGCAAGCCCTGTTTCCGCCGAAGGCTTCGACGCGGCAAGCCCTGTTTCCGCCGAAGGCTCCGACGTCGTAAACCCAGATCAAACAACTGAAGGACAAGAAACAGAACAGAATACGGATAACGGACTACGAGAAACGGACAACGAAAATAAAGAGGCCCACATATCATGAAAGAACGTATTCAAAAAGTCATATCCAAAACAGGGGTGTTTTCCAGACGTGCTGTTGAAAAACTCATTGATGATAAAAAAATCAAAATAAATGGCGTTATTGTCACCACAAAAGGTATTAAGATCGATCCAGCAAAGGACCGTATTCAAATAGATGGCAAAGCGTTCAAAATTAATACAGAAGAAGAGTTTGTCGCCATATTACTCAATAAACCACGCCAAGTCATGGTGACGCGTAATGACCCGGAAGAAAGAAAATGTGTATTTGATTTATTACCAGAGGAAATGGCTCATCTAAAGCCAGTAGGTCGCCTTGATTATTACACACAAGGTGCTATCATTTTAACAAATGATGGTGAATTCATCATGCATCTCACACACCCCAGATATCACTTAGAAAAGGTGTATGAGCTCAAAACAACAAATGATGTCACAGACAAACAAATCAATCGTTTGAGAAAAGGCATTGTACTTGATGGTGTGAGAACGCTTCCATCTCAAATCAGAGTCATGCGTCGCAACAAATCATCTACAATTCTTGAATTTGTACTTGTTGAAGGAAAAAATCGACAAATTCGACGAATGTGTCAAACTGTCGGTATTTCCGTCAAAGAACTCAAGCGTGTTTCCATAGGACCTGTAGAACTCAGAGGGCTAAAATCAGGTGGATTTAGACGATTAACTCTTAAAGAGTTGCGTCTTCTTAGAACCGCCATCACATCAGCGTAAAGCATAAAACATCTTATATTATCATAAGATAATGCCTGATTGTTATGTATCACTTTAATCTGTCTTGACTCTGAATGTATCTTAATCTACAAATTACACCATCAGTGAGGCCCCTATGAAAAAAACATATGAAGTGACAATCCTAGATCAAAAATTCATGCTTAAAACAGAGAATAATGAAGATCATGTCAAAAGGGTTACTGATTATGTGAATAAAGTGATGCATGCGATCAAAATGCGTTCATCAACAATCTCCACTCAAAATGTGGCTATATTAGGGGCTCTTAATATTGCAGAAGATATGTTTGCCAAAAAAGATGAAACAAATGAAATTGTTACTGATTGGAAGAATCGCCTTGATGATCTGGTCGATTTAAAACAATAAAATCTTTTTTCTTAATCAACTTAACATAATAGAAATCACGATCCATGCTTTCCCATTTTTCCTTAAAAAATGTCGGGATAAGTTCATCGAGCGGTTTTGTAAAGTCAGAACATCCTGGAGCTAAGTCATAACAAAGCATTTCTTTGAAATTTTCGTAAGCCCAATAAGCATAGTCTTTTACATCAGTGGCTAAGACAAATTCACCATTAACGGCTAATTTATCTGTTATAATCTTGCAGAAGTCTTTTTGCAAAAGGCGATTATGGGCATGACGATTGCGCGGCCAAGGATCTGGAAATAGAACAAAACACTTATTTATGTCATGTGTTTTAAGATATTTGTAAAAACTGGTGCGGGCATCACCGAAAACAAGTGTTACATTGGTTATATTTCTATTTTTGAGTCGTTTTTTGAGTTTTTTAAAACGAAGAGAGCCTAATTCAAGGGCTAGAATCTTTTTATCAGGATTGTTTTGAGCCAGATGAAAAAGAAAATCACCACGTCCAGGACCAATTTCAACCATATCAAATTGCCATGATGACGGTTCTTCTGGATAGAATTCCAGTGGACGGTCTAAGATGAATTTTAACGGTAATTCTTTATTTGTTTCTTCAGCCGGTTTGAGCGGACGGCGGTAGAGCATTTCTAATCGATTTTTTTTCATAAATATAGTTTTCTCCAGCGAAAAAACATATCTCATAATTACTCTTGTTTTTGCAAGTAGTTGCCTGTAGAATTTCCCACGTGCTAGCCCAAATTGAAGAATATCTGCATTTCCTTCGCATTGAGAAACACTTAGCTCCCAATACTCTGGAATCCTATGCCCATGATTTAGAAATTTGGCATATTTTTTTAAAAAAACAGGGAATAAAATCTTGGGAAGAGACTATACAGGATCATTTTTTGCATTTTGCCATTTATCGACGCCAAGAAGAAGATATTGGTGTGAGTTCTTTGGCGCGTAATATTGTTTCGATTAAAAACTTTTACCGTTATTTGAAAACGCAAAATTACATCAAAGCTGATCCCTCTGAGAATGTCGATTTACCCAAAATAGGATTTCGTTTACCAAAATTTCTTACTTTAAAAGAAGTTGATGTCTTGCTTGAAAATGAAGGCTTGGGAGTACAAAAGCTCAAAAAATATTCTCTTGCTAAACAAATGCGTAATCATGCCATGCTACAACTCTTGTATGCTTCAGGCTTGCGTGTGTCAGAGCTTGTTAATCTCAAGCTTAATGATATTAATTTGCAATCTGGTTATGTTTTGGCCTTTGGAAAAGGGTCCAAGGAACGCTATGTGCCTGTAGGGCAAGTGGCTATTGGGGTATTAGAAACTTACTTAAAGGAGTATCGAGCGGATTTACTCAAGGCCAAGACATCGTCATTTCTTTTTGTGAGTTACCAGGGAAGACCGGTTACACGCCAAACATTTTGGAAGTATTTGAAAAAATTAGCGGTGCAAAATGGCATTACAAAACCAATTAGTCCGCATATCATAAGGCATTCTTTTGCTACGCATTTAATCGAAAATGGGGCAGACCTCCGTTCCGTCCAAATCATGCTGGGTCATGCCGATATTGCCACCACGCAAATATACACCCATGTTTCTCGTGATCATCTCAAAAACATCCATAAGAAGTTTCATCCTAGAGGGTGACTCGTTTTCCGTTGTCCGTTATCCGTAATAGTATTAGTTTTGATTGAAATATAGCCAACTCTTGTATAAATTATGATAACGATAACTACTAAAACGGGAACCGGATTACGGAAACCGAGAAACGAAATTTATGGAATTTACAGAAAACCTTATGCGTTTTGCCATTCTTATGCCTGGCTTGCTTTTTTCTCTTTCAGTACATGAATCAGCACATGCCTATACATCCTCAAAATTTGGGGATCACACAGCAAGAAATCTAGGGCGTGTTTCTTTAAACCCCATTGTCCATATGGACCCCATCGGTACCGTGGTCATGCCCATACTCATTATCTTATTTAATATGCCCCTATTAGGTTGGGGAAAGCCTGTGCCTGTGAATACCTATAAACTCAAACCCATCAAAAAGGGCATTTTTTGGGTATCAGCAGCGGGTCCCTTAGCAAACTTAGCTCTCGCAATGCTTGTAGCCATTGTTTATCGTATTTTTATCTATAGTGATTCACTCTATCTGGGGAGTCTGTCACACTTTACACTTGAGAATATTCATTACGTTTTTCAAATGTATATTTTTCTCAATATTGCTTTATTTCTTTTTAACCTCATTCCTATTTTCCCCTTAGATGGTTCAAAAATTATTTGGGCCATATTGCCCCGAGGAATGGATGATCGTTTTGAATCCACAACAGCTCGTCTCGGTCCTGTTGTTCTAATCATTCTGGTCTTTACCGGGATGTTTAAATACATCCTTATTCCACCATTAGAATTTGTTTATAAGTTACTATTAATTGGATTGTAAGAACGATTCAGCCCATAAAATCACTGCCAATGATATAAAGTTCTGTTGACGATTTGCGTGTCGCTTCTGGAATGACTATTTTGAATTGTTTGAAACTTGTTTTAATATCTTTTTTCAGGTCATCCAATTCACCGCCCGGAAAGACCTTACACAAAAAACCGCCATGAGGCTTAAGCACACTACGGGCAAAATTAAGAGCCATGGTTGCCAGTTCATAAGAGGCACACGTATCTTTAAATTTAATGCCTGTGATATTAGGGGAGAGATCAGAGATAACCCAATGGGCGCCGTGAGGGCATTGTTCTTTAATCCAATTTTGGGTAGATTCCTCAGTGAAATCAGCTTGTAGGAAAAAAGCATTTTGTGGTGTGGCCAAATTAAGGGGCAATAA
>Ga0233437_1007161_pt1 | contig 10927 bp, 9 predicted proteins | sample SI_122_August201_FD_182714 | JGI IMG/M metagenome (GOLD analysis project Ga0233437, IMG submission 182714) | Seawater microbial communities from Saanich Inlet, British Columbia, Canada - SI_122_August2016_200_MG | ecosystem: Environmental > Aquatic > Marine > Inlet | place: Canada: British... | reverse complement strand
GATTCAGTGGTAAAATACTCCTGGACACTAATAGCACCAAGCAACCACAAGCCAGTATCGTATTTTATGGTGTGGTAGAGGGAGATATCTCCATCAACCAGAAAAGAATATATTGCGGTACTGTTTCTGAGGGACAAGAGATAACAAAAAAGCTTTATGTTAAGATAAATGAAAGCACCGTAAAGATTTTAAACACTAAAATCTCACCGGATTATTTAAGTGCTAATGTTAATGAAAACTATGAACAGAGAAACCCTCACTGTCTGATTGAAATAAACCTGCACAAAGATGCGCCCATTGGCAAAATAAACGGATTACTGGTGCTTACTACCAACAGCAAAGAGCAGCCGGTCATAAATATACCCATAACAGGAGAGATTCGCAAAGTCAATAATCCTTAATGATCTGAATATTTGACCAACACTTCTACAAAAACCCCTGTATCAACTCTTACGTAAAAAAATATTATATCTACAAAAAGATATCTTACTCCACTTTTAATCAGACATAATTTGCTTTCCAATATGACGTATCATTATTATGCATCTGAATAGAATCAGGTAGTACTCATCCACAATCAGACGGTTTAATCGCGATGGTGCTTCAGGATGTAAAACATAACCGTAGAAAATGAGATGAAATTTATGATACCGAATGCTTTAAAAACGATATCGGGAGTTATCAATACGGAAGGCATCATAAGAAGGGTACAGCCCATGATTCCAAACGTCCATGTAAGAGAAAAATCTTTCGACGAACCCCTCTTCCTGATTTTTAATATTAAAGGAATATTAAATAAGGGGAGAGCGACACTGGCTGCAACCCCAATAATTTTAATTGCATAACTGACATCCATTGTATTTTTAGAACTCCAATAATAGTACAAAAGGCAGAAAAACTGTTTCTCATGTAATTAAGACAAACAGAGGGCTTTATAATCTAAACAGTTCGGTTTTGATCTTTACCACTACCTTTTTCACAAACGTGGAAGAACCCCCTACAGAGACACCCGGCATGTGGGCATCGTGAGGGAAGAAGGCAATAAATAATCCGGGCATTAAGTGAGACACAGTCTTTCGGCTATCTCTCATAACATAAAATCCAACATCTTTCTCCGGATCATATGGTATGTCAACGGTAAGCCCGTTTAATGCTGTAGATTCAATGATCTCCTGACCTTCAAGAAGGCATTGTATATCAACATACTCCCGATGTGCTTCAAATTTGTGGGGCTCTATTGTGTTGTAGCTTGCGATTATCGCATACATGTCATCACCCTGAATCTCATACTTCTTCTCTTCAGAACCTGATGTTATCGAATTCAGAAACCCGAATGCAGTATTCCAGATCGGACCAAAAGGGTAATAATTATAATACTCCACTCTGTCGATTATCAATGAGAACTCCTTTGTTGTGATATCAAAAGTTTATGTTAAGGACGCTGAAAATATTGAAAGGCAATAAGAAAAATCCTACAATCATAGCACTCCAACAATCAAGTACTTTTGTTGGAAAAGCTGGATGTCGATTCTCACTTATTAGTTTAAATTACGAAATTTAATAGTATAGAGTTAACCTCTCTAAAAGAAAGCAACGTGATCGCTGATGTCTCTACATTTCCTGAAAGCATTTACAGAAGATAGATCTCGTCATACTCTTTGTTGATACGTCTGAGTCTTTCTACAAGTATTTTAAGTATATTCAGATAAACCGTCTTCGCAATACGATCGTTGTTTTCCAAAATTTTTCGAGACCGTATTTTGTTATTTTTATAAGCTCTCCCGCTTGTTTTGCGATTACGGAAGCGGATGCCGGTTTTGAATCAATAAGAGAATATTCATCAAAAAAATCACCCTCATTCTCTATGGCTAATTTCACTTTTGTAGGCCTTTTACTTTTTATTTCAACATTTTGTTCAGGAAGGCAAACTTCCACCTGTCCGTTAATTATTATATAGAAATCAGAATTAACCTGCCCTTCTTTCAACAAGATATCTCCTTCTTTGAATCTTTGTCTTTGACAGTTTACCTGGATTTTTTTTAAATCGTCTTCTGTAAGCCCCTTAAAAAATCTCAAAACTTGATAGAATCTGCAAGTTTTTGCTTTCAATCATAAATCATCTCTTCCCGTGAAACAGGTATCCATAAAATGATGGAATATATCTCTGTGTAGTATGAAATATAGTAGATTGTTTAATAATAACCGTTATAATACTCAAGTAGTTATCGAAATCAAGTGGAAAAAGATGCGTAACTCAGGATGAATCAATTTGCCAGTAAAACTATTCTTTTTGACAAATCCTATCCTATTGTATTGAAAATCTTTATAGGGAATGTAAAGACTCCAGTTACGCACGACTATGACAAGAACAACCGACAGGACATAAAATATGTTTGGAAAAAAGAAAGAGAGAAATCCGGAACCATCTTTTCAGAGAGATGCAGAATATACACAATCACCGGAAGAGAGCGAGAGGGTGATTAATGTTGAAAATAGACCTGAAAAGAGAGCAACATCTGCCATACTAGCGTCAGATACAGAAATTGAAGGAACAATCAATTTTGACGGAATCATGAGAATTGATGGAAAGGTTAATGGAAAAATATCAACTGAGAGCGGAGAACTTGTTGTCAGTGAGTCAGGGATTGTTAACGCGACTATCACGACAAAAAGCGCCGTCATTGATGGCCGGGTTGATGGAGAAATTATAGCATCTGATAAAGTAGTACTTAAGCAAAAAGCCCATCTTATTGGTGACCTGCAGGCGAAACATTTAGTTATCGAAGAAGGGGTTGTTTTTGTCGGGCGATGTAATGTAAATCCTAAAGGTGTGAAATCTGACAACATTGTCAAAAAGGGCCAACCAAAAACCGATAAGAGTCATCAGTGAGCCCTAAGATCCGATAAAGAAAGCTCCGTATTATCAGGAACGGTATCAAATCATCACCATCCATAATCCACTCAATCAATAAAAATAAATAAATTTACCAACCGTATACAAGACAGATTAAACCTTTAGCCAGAAACGTCAGGTTTATTTCTGACACTTTCAGCCAACTTCACAATTCAGTTAAATTAACGGGAAATAGGTTTGTAAAAAACCAGCATTATCCGGTAACAAATAATAATATTATTTTATTTTACGGACCGGACGGATAAAAAGATAACCAGCATCTCCCCAATCCACATAACCATCGTCAAAGTAAACACGCCACATACCACCAGAGCTGCAACTATCACCCGTCCAGATCCATCTTTGCGTTATGTCAAACGCCGCATCAATGTATAAATTACCATTATTCTCGCTAGATTCAAGTAATGACACCGCCTCCTCAACCGTCGGTACACGCCAGTCGTTATGCCCTGCATATCCCTTACTATTCAAACCCCTTATCCATTTCTTTACTTCTCTCCTTTTCATATATTCTGGAGAGCCAGTTGGATGCCACATTAAACCGGTAGCACGGTCTATAACTACTTTGTTGTCATTAATTGTCTCTGTTTTATATTCATGCTCTATTGTACTATGTCCATAAAAACCCCATACCTTCTTACTACGTATGGAAATATTCGGTATTGACTGAACTTGAGAAACAGATAAATTCGTATAAGACGAACGGAGTCCAGGATGTGTCGGTTCTTCTTCTGTTCTTGATTGTGCTGTCGAGACCAAAGAGAATACAAATGAAAAGATTATGACGTGTATCAATAAATACTTTCTCATATTATTTTATAAGCCAAAATAGGCCCTCTCTTATTGAGGGATGTGCAAGCTTTCTCTTCTCGTTTCTGTTGCAGGTACTGTTTTATTAGAATTAATTTTACTCAATTCACCTTTAATTTTCAGATTTGTTATTGCGGTTGCACTCAGTTTAGTTTCGACACCTGGACCTGCATCATTTCTGCCTTTTGCTTTTTCGATCAATTCAAGCTTTGTTTTATCGTAGTCTGTGTTAGAGATGAGGTCTTCATCCCGGAGAACATTTAATTCATTAAGTTTCTCAGCAATATTTATCTTGTGTTTGGTTTTATCTATGTAATCTTTCTCCAGCAGATAGGTATAGTTTGTATCAAACCCTAGTTTCTCAATACACCGTTCTGAGACCGCGTCTGCAACCTCTTCCAGCTTTTTCCTCAGAAACTCCATGTCTGTGTAAACCATGTCTTCAAAGGCGACCGTACTCGTCCCTACCTCCGTTTTTGCCTGTATAATATCTCTCCATATAACTATTCCTTCTGCTGCCGTAGTCATCTTAACATCAACATTAATATAAGCATACGGATCAGAAAAAATACCGGGGTCTTTTATACCAAACGATAATACATCTGTCTCAAGTATTGTATCAATGCCCAATTCTGTACCTATTTGCTCATAGTCTTTTGCGTTTTTATCTTTTTTCTCCATTAGTTTCCATACGGTATTGTTATTCACAATACTTTCCTGAGGCACCACGTGAAAATAGGAACACAGTTGAAATTTAGTATTAAGTTTTTCACACAATACATCACCAATATTCAAGTCAAATATTATCTCATTAAAGGCTAGAGCATCTTCTTCATTTGCTGAATTCTTAGCTAGCAGCATCATCAATTGTGGTATGATAGCCGGCCCCGCAACCAACGACGAAATAAACATTTCATCGTTTCTGATATTTACGTCCATTTGCGGACTCTCAGGATAATGTAAAATTACCATATCATTTACATACTTTGAGTATTCCTTTCTGTATGGTATCTGCGCTATGTTTGTAGTTTCACAACCTGCAAACATTAATACGCTTATTAAAATATAAATACGATGATTTTTTATCATTTGATAAAGACCTCTTCAGCCATTTACAATACGTTAGGAATAAACACTAAAAACCGCCCACGGCAACATTCCATTTTTGTAACACTGAACAAGAAGGCTAATCTATTTTTGTATTTCTTGCTTTGACTGGCCCATATCTCATGGCAATCTCAAATATGTCTTAAACGGTAAGATCGGAACGGCAATTGGCCCACTCTTATTGAGGAATGTGTAAGCTTTTTCTTCTGGTTTCTGTTGCAGGTACTGTTTTATTAGAGTTAATTTTACTCAATTCACCTTCTATTTCCTGTAAATTTGTCAGGATTTTATTCAGATAGTCTTCTTTACTCGTCTGTTTGTGACAACCGTCATAATACTTAATAGATTTTCTGTAATGTATCACACCTTCTTTTGTCATTCCTTTTTCTACATAAAGGCTTCCTAGTTTACGATAGGCATTGGCAACCTGTAGAGCGGTATCTATAGATTTTGGTCGATAGTGTAATGCATTTAAAAGATACTCTAAGGCCTTATTGTAATTTGCAATCCTTGCATCAATAGGCCTATTTTTCGTGTGCTCTTTTAATGCCCTGTAGCCCTTACCAACCCAGTATATGTAAGGTGTCTTTGTCAGTCCTCGTGGAAGCGTAATAGGTTTAGCTACTTTTTCTTTCCAATACTGATAAATTGGAACGCTATAGACCCTTATTGTAACATCATATTCAACATCCTTTCTGAGAATTACTAATGATGCCTCGACTTTTTTATTCCTTATCTCTCGCGAGATTTTTACGTAATCGGGTAAGGATTTAATTTTCTTACCTTCTATTTCAAGGACTATGTCGCCCTTTATTAATCCCGCATCAAAACCGGGACTTTTTGTCTGCACCTCGACAATCTTTAAACCCTCTTTTTTTTCAGAAAAAACCATTCCGGAGAAGATTGATTGTGCGTGAACTGGTGCAATAAAGGTACTCAAAGAAATGATAGTAATAAAGAGTAAAATATATGATCTCATGTTATTTCTAATCCCTTTTTAAATTCATCGCCATACAAAGATTATAAATTGTATACAATACGAATAATAATACAATGGATTCCTTTATACCTGATTCTCTACACTAAACGGTCAGTAAGCTAAATTATAAAATATAGTAACTTCAGAATTCCAGCATTCTACACGTTCTACATCTTTCAAGTATCTAATTATTCAGCACCTGAATCTGCCATCCGTCTATTAAATTTTCTTACTGCGATATCGATAATGAACAGGAAAAGAGCCAGGGGAATAAGAAAACCTGCAAGGCCCTTAAATATTACTATCTCTTGCTCTTCCACTGTTATCTCTTCCTTTTTCGGATTATACTTGCCACCCGTAATCTCTGCAATATTTTTAAGCTGTGAAATATTATTGCCCTGGACCGCATATTCAAGCGGTTTTGTGGCTATTTTCTCCGGAACCAGTAGCCCCTTTGTCTTTAAGTCTATAACCTTTCCGTCCTTTACCCTTGATATTTTCAAATTATAAATGCCCGGATTAATATCTTTCAGTTCAGAAACAAACCTTTTTGGTGCAACCTGCTTCAGAAGAAACCTCTGACCATTGCCGGAATAATCCGGGGATATTAAGCTGACTTCCAGCTTTGTATCATCTTCTAATAGAGTCGATGATTCTATTTGTAAGACTATTTTACTATCATCATTTCTAACCTTAACATCATAGTTGGCTTTAGATATATCCCTCATAGACCATCTCACTACTTGAGACCAGAACTTATTAAACATTGACCAGTTAATCCACTTCGACGACCATCGCGCGTTTGCATCAGACGCGTAAACAACTACCTTACCCAGGCCATATCGCCAATCCGCCAGGATAGGGTCAGTTTTCCCCATTATGTTTGTTACCAGTGGGATTTCAACATTTTCTTTTGCTTCCGTGATTGTATGCCCTTTGAGCGGTGGAAACTGTTTGTCATAAATACCTTTCAATATCTGACTCCCCTGGTTGATTTTCGGATAAAAATGTTCTTCGTGAAAATCTGATTGTGATACAAAAAATTCCGAGTCCTTTATTATCAACCTTGGCAATTTTATTATGTCAGTTATCTGATAAAATTGTCCTTTCGTCTTCTTTGCAATATCTTCCAGTAGTTTTGTATTCACGAGCCACGTTCCAAGAGCAATGGTTGAAACCGTTATATTTGCCTGCTGAAATTTACTGATCATTCTATTATAATGGTAGTAGATGGATTTTGTATTTCCATCAGAAAGCAAAATAACATGATTTACCTTTGAATTTTTTTTCCTGATTTCCCGATAAGCAGTATCCATGGCAGGGAATATATCCGTGCCTCCATCCGCATTTAACATGCTCAGTTTTCTGATGATCTCTTTCTTGACATCTTCATTAGGTTTGAGTTCTACAATTGTATACGGCGATGTATCAAATGCGACGATACCAAAATTGTCATTTGGTTTCAGCTGTTTGAGCAATTCAATCGACGCCTTTTTAGCAAATAGCATTTTTTTCCCCAACATACTACCTGATTTGTCTATTATCAAGATTAAGGAAAGTCTCGATTTCTTCTCTTTTTTAGGCGGTTCTCCACCTATTATCTTAACCGGCAGGATTTCTTCTATTTGAGTGCCAGAATACCCACCTTCAGCCGTGATGTTTGTACCACATGTCATCACAAATCCTCCGCCATAATCCTTTACGTATTTTTCTAGCAACATCATCTGCTCATCACTGATAAAATCTCTCGAAACATTAGAGAAGATTATACTGTCATATTTAAGATATTCCTGTAGAGTTTTCGGAATCTGCTCCGGTTTTTTTATCTCTACAGCAATTGTTTTATCTGTCAGAGCATCAGTCAGATACGTCTTCTTGTTTTTGTCACCATTAACATACAATAGCCTCGTCTTACCTGAAATATTAACAAATGCAAACTTGCTGTTATTTTCTTTATCCAAATCGAGTCCGGTATCTTCAATATCTAAATTCGCATTAAACTTTATAAACCCTTTTTCTTCACTTTTATAAGGGACCTCAAATACACTTATTCCACTTTTGAATTCAGTATTCCACTCTTTCAAAACACCGTCTCTTTTATGTAGCTTTAAATTACCTTTGATTGCCCTATCATTCTTATTTTCAATAACAACTTTTACATTAAACATTTCGCCTTCATTGATTTCCTTGGGAACAACGACTTTTTTAATTAATATTTCATCCACTCCTTGAACATCGGGTGGAGATACCACAAAAACCTTAACACTATTACCTGCCACCATTGTGGCTGCCTTCTCTGCTTCTCCCAGATTCTGATTTCCATCTGTGAGCAGAACAACCATTTTAGAAGAATCTTCGGGCATAATACCCAAGGTAGCCATTAGACCACTTGCGATGTCAGTTCTATCCGTACTGATACTTGAAGCTCCAATTTCACCAAGTAAATTTTCCAATTCCAGGTCTTCCGTGAGTGTTGGTGTTATAACCCTTGATTCGCCACCAAAGATAACTACCCCCTTTTTAACCTTCTTGTCCAAACTGCCATTTAAGTCTTTTAGATAGTCCCACATCCATGCCCTGCCTTCCTCGGTAATACTATCAGACATATCCACTAAAAATACTGTACTGATTTCACGTTTTGATTTCTCCTTTACGCTGAGACCTGCCAGCACAATGACTACAAGCAGGAATACAATAGATCGCAGAAATGTAGAAAGAATGATCTTTGAAACCGTTAAATGACGGTAGCCAAGTACTGACACTATCCAGAAAACCGGCAGTGCATACAAAAGCTTAAGATATTCAGGGCTTGTAAATTGATATTCCATAGTTAAAAAAAGGGTAAAGTGTCTAAAGTTTAAAGTGAGCTAAAGTTGTGGCAAAGTATGCTCTGCGTGGTAAAAAAACTGCTTTTAACTTTAGTCACTTTAGTTCACTTCACACTTTAGGCACTTGATTTAGTAAGACATCAAGCAGTACCTGCTCTTACTTTTTTATAATAGAGTAACCATTCGATAAAAAGAATAAATGGCACAAGCAAAAGAAGATACTTACCGAATTCTGTTTTTTCGTCCTTTACGAGTGTTTCTGCTTCTTTTTCTTCAAAATTAATTGTTTCGTCATCTGTCAATCCCGGAGCAATCCTGGACTCATTTTCATCAAAAAGATTTGCTACAAATCTATTATTGATAGTATCACCTGAAATATTATATACACCGGTGAATTCTATTTTATTAAAAACAAAATCTGCTTCCGTGATATCGTCTTTAACATTATATTGAAAAGTTTTGTTTTCAGGAGTTACTATTTCAATGTTTTCTGTTAAAGCATAGTTTAGCCTGTACTGTCCGCCGGTTAATAGTTTATTATGATCTTCCGCTTCATATGGATTTAACCACTGAATTATATTAAGGGTCATAATCAGCATACGCAATCCGTCCGATCTTGAAAAATCAAAATCACTCAGATCAAAACCCAGTGTTATAATTTTTTTCCCTGCATACCTGCCGGCAAAGGCAATGGGAGTATCGTTCATATTATCTGCTATCTTTATTAAGGGTATTGACCAATCCGGTGGTTCCATAGCAATTGCGCTCTTAAAAATTAAATCATGCAGATTATTCAGATGCGTCATAGTAGGGTGCGCATTGTCCCAGTCAAGAATCTTAACATTTAATACTGTTTTATGTTTACTGATCAGTACATTACTGAACAGATTACCTTTTTTTACGTCTTCCGATTGCAAATTAGACGAATGCAAATACGGAGTTATGTATAATGAATTAATACCGGGATCTTCATCAGGAATAAAATTGTGAAAAATTGCAACATCATAATCCTTTATAACGTCTTGGTCATACTCATTTATTCCCAACCGGGTTACGTTTATCCGATGAGTGCTTTGTTCTATCTTAGCTAGTTCATCCTTCAGACGGTAATTGTCTGCAACTAATAATATGTTGATAGGCTTTATTTCGTTAATTATTGCATAAGCGGTATTATCAACTAAAAGGAAATCATCCGTCTCTATACTGGCCTTTAAGATACCAGGCGCGTTAAGATTCAATACACTTAGTGTTTTTTGTTCACTAGTTGCTAATTCTAATTCTTCCTCCATAATTATTTCATCATTCAAGAAAACACTTAAACTGACTATTTTACTATCATTTGAATAATTCTCAATTGTTACATAAGCTTCACGCTGCGTGTAATCTTTAAACATATCCTGATATACATCCAGAGATGAAATGGCAACATTTGCAGACTTCTCTCCAATCTTCAGAAATTTTATATTTCCGGACTTTAAATTGGTAAAGTTTATTGAAGAAGGCGATCTGTCTGTCAATACATACATCTCTCCTCTTTCAACATTCTTGAGAAATGAAACTCCCAGACCAACACCCTCATCAAGATTCGTCCCGGTATCCTTTGGCATTAAGTCACTGATTGCTTTATTTAATCTGGCTTTATCGTCAGAGAAGTTACTGACAACTCTGGAATAATAATTTGATGAAATAACCATCATCTTGTCCCATTGCCCCAATTTACCAATCATTTTAAGAGCTTGAGACCTGGCCATGTCAAAACGGGTTTCGTCTCCTTCAACGGTTTGCATACTTGCTGATGAATCAACAACAAGCACAATATTTTTCCCGGATATGTTGATTATGCTGGATTTAAGAAATGGCTTTGCCAGAAAGAATACAAGAAGCAGTATGAGGAGTGTTTGCAGCACGAAAAGCATGTCTATCTTAAACACCTTGCTCCGTACAGTATCCTCCTTAATTACGTCCCACGGAATCAGACTCGACACATGCACTATATTTTTCTTTTTATTAAAAATATAGAGATATACTACCAATCCGATTAATGATAAATATCCAAATGCAAGTAAATTGAGAAAACCCATAAATTAGCTTATAAAATGTCTTGATCATGTATAAAATTCGATGATAACTGCATATGCTACTATTACATAATAACTTAAGGTGTATACGTTTACAACAATTATTTACCAACAGGAAATGCTCATTTCGGTAATCAATGTCATTGAATTAAGGATATTTCCCAGAACTTCAGTGTATACATACTACGTCTTAATTAATGACATAGCCCTG
>Ga0233437_1007160_pt1 | contig 10927 bp, 9 predicted proteins | sample SI_122_August201_FD_182714 | JGI IMG/M metagenome (GOLD analysis project Ga0233437, IMG submission 182714) | Seawater microbial communities from Saanich Inlet, British Columbia, Canada - SI_122_August2016_200_MG | ecosystem: Environmental > Aquatic > Marine > Inlet | place: Canada: British... | reverse complement strand
CGCTGACGCGGTCGGAATGGACAGAGACGATCTAGTAGAGTGGTATAATAGCCAAGACGGTGGTTTTAAATATTACTTTAAGATCGATGATGAACTTGGCGAGATTAGAATTAGTCACCCATCCAATGTGTAGCCCCGCCTAGGCAACGCCGAGGATTTCTACGACGTAGATAAAGAATAGAACTATTTATAGGTGGAGACGTCGCAATGAAACTTTCAAAGCAAAGGCTAAAAGAGATTATTTTAGAAGAGATTGGGGAGATCGGACGAGCGATCGAGCCCAAGGACGGTTGGACAACTACCAAAGACCCAGGCGGACGGAAGCACACTCTCAGAAAACTCCTGCGAGAAGTTTACGAAGAAGAGAAAGTAGAGGGGGCCCTAGGCCACGCTGCTGAGAAGATGGCCCAGATGCTACAAAAAGAATACGGAGATGAGACTGCCATCAAGCTTCTCACTTATGCTCTTGACATTATACAGCCGGGACTCTATCAGCCAAGCGACGTTGAACGCGAAGAGTTTATGCAAGAGCCTTATCCTGGTTCAAGAAAAAGAATGTCGGGCAAGATAGATTTCAAATAATCCTTGACACCAGCACCCCATAGTGTATACTATGGTATGGGGAAACAACGACGTTACATCTCCTTCGCAAAGAAGGTCGCAGAACAATCAGACTATGGAAAGTTTAGACACGGCGCCGTCCTTGTAAAGGGGAACTCGATACGCAATGTATCGTGCAACAAACATCGTCATTGCCATTTTGGAAAGAGGTTTCGTGAATCTCACACTGGCATCCCTACCTTACACGCAGAGTTGGGGGCCATTCTAGGAATGGATCGCACCGTTACACAGGGCTCAACCATCTACGTAGTAAGAATTAATAAAGAAGGACTCCCGCGCATGAGCAAGCCGTGCCCCATGTGTGAGAGCGCTCTCAAACACGTAGGTGTGAAGAGAGTAGTCTACACCGACAGAAACGGCAGAATAGAAAACATGATACTATGAAAAGAGTAATGATCATCGATGCGCTGAATGCATATTTCAGGGCATACATTGTAGACCCCAGTATGTCCACTAATGGACAACCGATCGGAGGCGTCAAGGGGTTCTTAAAGATCCTCCAAAAGCTGGTGCGAGAGAATAAGCCTGACATGGTGGTGGTGGTCTGGGATGGACCAGGAGGGTCCGCTAAACGTAGAGCTATTGTGAAGGAATACAAGGCGGGGCGCAAGCCTATTCGCCTCAACCGCGAGAGTAACCTCACGCCCGACGAAGAGACGGAGAATAAGGTATGGCAGCAGACGCGACTCCTAGAATATCTCAATGAACTTCCCATTCCACAGTTTATGTTTCCCGAGGTAGAAGCTGATGATGTTATTGCTTACATCACTCAGTCGGAGAAGTTTAAGGGGTGGCAGAAGGTAATAGTTTCTAGCGACAAAGACTTCATTCAGTTGTGTGACGATGAGACAGTTTTGTTTCGACCTATCCAGAAAGAAGTGCTTACTACGAAGAATGTTTTGGAGAAGTACGGCATCCATCCTCGCAACTTTGCGATAGCACGAGCGATAGCAGGAGACAAGTCGGATAACCTTAAAGGAATTGGGGGCGCTGGTTTGGCGACGGTGAAAAAAAGATTACCATTTTTATTTGAGGACAAAGAGTATTCATTTCAAGAGGTTATAGATTTTTGCGAGAAAGTTGACAGCAAAGTAGTATTTTTTGACCGCGTTACGGAGAACAAAAACCTAATTATAAGGAACTACAAGTTGATGCAGCTATACGATCCCAACCTATCTCGACAAAGCAGACAGAAGGTAGATTATGTATTCGATAATCTAGGATATGAGTTTAACAGAACTGAGTTCATTAAGATGATGAATGAGGATGGTTTCGGGGTATTTAACTGGAACGATTTATTTGCCACAATGAACCGTTTTACTGTTGACAAAACACTGAGAAACAAGTAGAATAGTCTAAGAGGTGGATATGGATAAAGAAAAGGTAACCTTTTCTCGGTATGGCAAATCGTTTCAAGAACAATTGTGTATGGTCATTCTCGATGACCGTCCTTTTGCCGATCAAATAGAAGAAGTCCTTGACGTTAGCTTTTTAGAGCTTCGATACCTCAAGCTTTTTCTCAAAGTAATATTTCAATACAGACAAAAATATGGGGTTCACCCATCGCGATCAATCTTGGGCACCATCTTGCGTTCAGGTATCGATGATGAAAATGAAATGACTCAACAACAGGTGCGAGAATATTATGCTCGCGCAATGTCTGCTCGTTTGGAAAATCAAGAGTACATTAAAGATACTGCTCTTGATTTTTGTCGCAAACAGAATCTTAAATCAGCCATGATAAAGTCCATAGGACTTTTGCAGAGTTCATCGTTTGATGAGATAGCAGTTGTGATCAACGACTCACTCAAGCTCGGCGCCGATAACAACGGCGGTTATGACTGGAAGAAGGATTTCGAAGAGCGCTTTAAGCCTCGGTTCAGGAACCCTGTCACTACCGGATGGCCTCTCATCGACGACATATGCCAGGGAGGACTTGGACAAAAGGAACTCGGGGTAGTGATAGCCCCGACGGGTGCTGGTAAATCCATGGCCCTGGTACACCTGGGAACCCAAGCTCTTAAAGAAGGCAAGACGGTGGTTCATTACACGCTAGAACTACAAGATACGGTGGTGGGCTCTCGGTACGATAGCTGCTTAACACGGATTGAGTTGGGCGATTTGATGACGTTTAAAGAAAAGATTTATGAAGAGGTGCAAGACATTGAGGGGCAACTGATCATCAAAGAGTATCCGACCAAGTCAGCATCAACTCACACTCTTAAAACACACCTAGAACGTTTACGTATGAAGGGTGCCTCTATCGACATGGTTATAGTAGACTATGCGGATCTGCTGCGACCCGTAACCGCCCAGAGAGAGAAGCGCAATGAGCTTGAATCCATCTACGAAGAGCTTCGCGGTCTGGCGCAAGAGTATAAGTGTCCTGTATGGACCGCTTCCCAGACCAATCGATCCGGCCTGAACGCCGAGGTCATAACTATGGAATCGATCTCTGAGGCATTCAACAAGTGCTTCGTTTCAGATTTTATATTTAGTATTTCACGAACCACTGATGACAAACTGACAAACACAGGAAGAGTGTTTATTGCTAAGAACCGCAACGGCCCTGATGGTATAATATATCCTCTCTTTATGGACACGAGTACGGTTTCCATAAAAGTATTAGAGCCCAGCGAAGATGATGAGGTCGAGGTAAGCCCACAAGCGCAGAAACAAAAGTTGGCCGAGAAGTATAAGAAGTTTAAAAACGGGAGCAGATAAGATGTATACAGAAGATGAAGTGAGGGCTGCCACCCTGGAATATTTTAGCCAGGATGAATTGGCTACCAATGTTTTCATGACCAAGTATTGTTTACGCGACGAAGAGGGAAGCTTTGTTGAGAGAACCCCGAACGATATGCACAAACGCATGGCCAAAGAATTCAGCCGCATAGAAGATAAGTTTGAGGAGAACGCCCTGAGCGAAGAGGAAATCTTATCTTACTTTAAAAACTTTAAGTACATTGTGCCCCAGGGATCACCTATGATGGGCATAGGAAATAATTATGTTAATGTGTCCCTGTCTAATTGCGTCGTGGTGGAGTCGCCTGATGATAATATCAGCTCCATTATGGATAGTGGAAAACACCTTGCCAATCTATTTAAGCGTCGTTGTGGGGTAGGTCTTGATATTTCTAATCTTCGCCCTGAGAATGCGAAAGTAAACAATTCTGCAAGAACCACTACGGGTGCTTGGTCCTTCGCTGACTTCTATTCTTACGTCTGCCGCATGATAGGGCAGAACGGCCGTCGAGGCGCGCTGATGATCTCTATGGATATCCGCCATCCCGACATAGAAAAGTTTGTAACCATGAAACAAGACCTGGCCAGAGTGACGGGTGCCAACGTCTCTGTGAAAATAAGCGATGAGTTTATGAGGGCAGTCGAGAATAAAGGCGGCTTTACTTTACAGTATCCGGTCGATTCTAAAAACCCTACCCACGTTACCGAAATTCAAGCCGAAACTCTCTGGAATGAGATCATCGAATCAGCCACAGCCACAGCAGAGCCCGGGCTCCTCATGTGGGATAATATTATTAACAACCTGCCGGCTGAGTGCTATAAAGATGAGGGATTCCAAACACTTACGACCAATCCATGCGGAGAGATCCCTCTCTCGGCTTATGATAGCTGTCGCCTGGTGTCCCTTAATCTCAAGCACCTTGTCCGCAATCCGTTTGGGGAGAAGGCTGAGTTCGACTTTAATAAACTACAAGAGATAGCTTCGGTCGGAATGCGCCTCTCAGATGATCTGGTAGAGCTAGAATTGGAGAAGTTAGAAGCCATTGGGAAGGTATGCGACACCGACAGTGAAAAAGAATTGTGGACGAAACTCTACTCGGCTTGCATGAAGGGTCGCCGAACCGGACTAGGTACACACGGCTTGGCTGATGCAATCGCGCGCCTTAACTTGGCGTACGATTCGGATGAAGCGATCGAGATCATCGCGATGATCTATGAAACAATTCGTGACACCGCTTATACCGAGAGCGTCTACCTGGCGCAGGAACGCGGTGCATTTCCGATATTCGATTGGTCAAAAGAGAAAGAAAACTCATATATCAAAAGGCTCCCAAAAAATCTGTCTGCAAAAATTGAGACTTTTGGACGTCGTAATATTTCTATTCTTACGAATGCACCCACCGGCTCCGTTTCAATTATGTCTCAGACGTCCTCGGGGCTAGAACCCGTATTTCGAAACACTTACATCCGGCGCCGCAAACTGTCGCATGACGAGCAGCACCTAGATGCTGACTATACCGACGATCTCGGCGATAAGTGGGTAGAGTATAAAGTATTTCATCATAACGTGGGAGAGTACCTGGATCTCTTTGATACCGAGGAACTACCGGATTTCTTTGTGGAATCGAGCGGTATCGATTGGTCCAAGAGAATAGCTGTCCAGGCGGCAATTCAGCGCAGCATTGATCACTCTATCAGTTCTACTATTAATCTTCCGAAAGGAACAGACTCCGCCACCGTTAGTCAGATTTATATGGAGGGATGGAGGCTTGGTCTCAAAGGGATTACGGTATATGTAGATGGTTCCCGATCTGGGGTGCTTCTTGAAAAAGGGAAGGAAAGATTTCCACACCATACGGCTCCCAAGCGTCCCTTAGAATTGGAGTGTAATATCCATCACACCACGATTCAGGGAGAGAAGTGGATTATCTTGGTAGGACTCATGGAGGGCAAGCCCTATGAGGTGATGGGGGGCCTTTCTAACTTGATAGAGATTCCGCGCGATAAGGCGGAAGGATTTTTAGTCAAAAACCCTCGAAAAACGATAAATTCAATTTATGACCTAAAAGTGGGAAAGAACGGAGATACCGTTATTATCAAGGACTTGGTACGCGTGTTTGACAACCCAAACCACTCCGCCTTTACTCGGATGATTTCTCTGGCCCTGCGTCACGGAGCCAATATTCAGTTTACTGTGGAACAGCTCCAAAAGGACAGAGATTCGGATATGTTTAGCTTTGCTAAGTGTGTGGCCCGGGTGTTAAAGGGATATATCCCAGACGGGCAGACAGCAACTGAAAAGACATGCACGGAATGCTCAACACCCGGGTTAATATATGTGGAAGGATGCGTTACGTGTAAAAATTGCGGTTACGCAAAATGCGGATAAATTATGGCATATTCAAAAAAAGTTTTAGATCATTTTAATAATCCACGCAACATGGGCTCTCTTAATAAGGATGACGCGCGCGTAGGAACAGGGGTGGTGGGGGCCCCCGAGTGTGGAGACGTGATGAAGTTACAGATTGAGGTCGACGAAAATGGCTACATCTGTGATGCCAAGTTCAAAACGTTTGGTTGTGGATCAGCCATTGCTGCGTCGTCTCTGGCCACCGAGTGGATTAAAGGTAAAACACTACAAGAAGCCGCCGAACTTAAAAATACAGATATCGTGGAGGAACTATGTTTGCCTCCTGTAAAAATACACTGCTCTGTGTTAGCAGAAGAGGCCATTAAGGCGGCAATTGAAGATTTAGAGAAAGATAGAAAGGAATAATTTTGGGATCGATAAAAGAAAGAAAATTTAAACACATTAAAACAAAAGAAATGTTTATTGACCGTGCGAGTATGAAGCACCACAACAAATATAATTATTCAAAAGTTGAATTCCCGGAGCGAGGGTATTCTCTCACCGGAAGGAAGTTGGCAAATTATAGCGCAGATTCTTCTATTATTATTGTATGCCCGAAGCATGCGGATTTTATTCAGAGACCCCGCAAGCACTTGGAAGGCTCTGGGTGTCATAAATGTGCTAATGAGGCGACTGCCAAAGCACTCAAGGGACGACCAAGTCCTGTTGTGCATCAAAGCAAGTATCTCGATAAGAGATTGAAATTGTCCGCCGATCTGCAACAAAAACTAAAACAACAACTAGACGAGCGCCAAAAAGAAAAGACAAAGTCTAGGGCGCACATATTTACGATTGATAGTCCTACACATGGAGTTGTAGAGGTACTAATTGATAAAGAGGACTGGCAGAAAGTGTCGGCGCATACTTGGTTCGCCGGCCAACCTCATCCCGGTCGAACGGGAGAAAAACAGTTTTATGTAAGTGCCCATACCCCGGCCCCTCATCTCCCGCGATATGAATATACTCATCCTAGAACTGGAAAAAAGAGAACATATCAACGCCGTACTTATCTCGCGTTGGCTCGCCTAATAATGGATGCGCCGGCCGATAAACTTGTTGACCATATAAGTGGGAACACGCTTGACAATAGAAAACATAATTTGCGCGTATGCACCTACACAGAGAACAATGCCAACGCTCGGCAAAAAAGAAATACAACCAGCAGGTTTAAAGGTGTTAACAGAAATAAAAATAAGAAGTATAATTGTTGGTCTGTTTATATGAGAATTGATGGCAAGACGGTAAGTCTCGGAAGTTATACGTCCGAAGAAGACGCCGCCCGAGCCTACGATATTGCGCACCTTACTAAAAGTGGAATATATGCGAACACTAATTTTCCCATAGAGGAATACATAATAGAAGATTTGGAGAAAAAATGACATTTACGCCAGTTAATAATCACCTATGGGTAAGAACCATCGAGGACGAGGAAACCGAAGAGAGCGGTATTTTGCTACCGCAAGATTACCGGCCCGCAGACAAGCCCTTCGCGGCCGTGAGAGTGCTCGCCGCTTCGATGGAGGCCGAGTGGACCCCCGGGAGCCTCCTGGTAGTAGAAGCGCATATGCTTCGAGACATCGAGCATAAGGGTGAAACGTTTACAGTGGTTAAAGAAAACTATGTGATCGGAGTCTTGTCATAAAGGCCCCGGAGATAACTACCGACAAGCTTGTTATTGGGTATAGTTTAGAGGCTTTGGAATTTGCCAAAGCCAATAACGCAATGCTCCTTATTAATGGGGCCACCACCCCCCATTCCATTGCGGACAAGGATAACGAAAATAAGTGGTATCGTCTGACTTTTGAGCTAGGAATGCGAGGGTTGTCTCCCATTCCTTCGGCGATAGAAGGCATTCGTATCGGCCAGGAGCGCGCCAACGTCACAACGGAGTTTTATCGCCTTATTAAAATACATTTTAAGGAGCTCTATATATTTGATATGGAGCTCGTTGAGGGCCTTCCCATACAAGAAAAGGTGGAAGAATATATAGTATATGATTGGTTTAATATCAAGCGCGGCGCCAAGCAAGCTCCATGCAAAATTTTAACTTCGAGAGACTTCATTAAAGAGTTGGTTTTTTATCCCTCCATAAGAAAAGATGGAAATGACGGCTCATTTAAAGATTGTTATGTTAAGTCTTACATAACTGCTTCGGAACTACATGAATTTGAACACTCAGAAACAGCCGCCAAGATGGGCGCCGCTAGAATTATTAAAGAGAGCGGCTTCCGAGGGCCCTCCCGCAGCTTCGGGGAAAAGAAGCATTATCTTAATCTGGTTCTAGAACATGATCGCCGCGAGTTGTATAAAAACAAAAAAGTCTTTATGCATGCTGACGAACTGCCACCTAATATTTATTTATGCAACATCACCAGGGAATGGAACTAAACCCTCCCAAGCGCCGAGCCTCTCACATGGCAGGTATTATTCCCGTGGCGGCATCGTCGGGAGAGTTCAATCTCCCAGGCCATGACGTATTGATGCCCGTTGCGTCTGATTTTAATCTGGTTGAGGCGGCAGTGGCGGAATGCTCTTACGCGGGATGCGAGTCAATATGGATAGTGTGCAATGATGATATCGCCCCCCTTATTAAGCATATAGTGGGTGACTGGGTGGAGGATTTATATACCATCGAGAAGGGGAAATATGTGATGTACCCAAAAGAGCATCACGTTTCTATACCAATTTATTATGTCCCCATCGAGCCGAAGCATCGCGATAAGTATGACTGTTATGCGTGGTCTATTCTACACGGAGCAAACGTGGCTTACTGGATCTGTCGTCGCCTGGGGCGCTGGACTATCCCGGATCGCTACTATGTGAGCTTTCCGTTTGGATTGACGGCCTTCGAAGAAGTAAAGAAGGCTAAGAAGCAATTGTCCCAGGCCGCTCCTTACTACTTTTCATACGAGGGAAAAACCGTATGCGACGGGATGCCTTTAAGCTTTACTTTTGATGCATCAGAATGGCGAAGAGCCAGAAATGTTGTTAAGTCTAATTCGCGGAGCTATTATCCGCCCCTGGAAGGAGAGGGGATACCGACTCGGATGCTCCCTCCGGAGGAGCGCCGAAAGTCTAGACATTTCAAGCTCTTAGATGTATTTAAGGACGCGGACCTATCCGAAGCAATAATAAATGAACTTCCTTGGTTTTATGACTTGACAACGTGGGCCCAGTATAGTAAACTAATAACATCAGGACATTGCCAAGATATACAACGACCGTATGGTTTTGTCACTGGACACATCAGCACAGGAGAAGACGATAGTGAATAGAAAAGAACCCTCAATCCCCTTCGTGGGGCTACATGCACATAGTGTGGCCGGAAGCATCTTTGATGCCATTGGATATCCACCAGAGCATATGGATTTTGCATACGAGAATGGTGCGCAAGCATTAGCGTTGACAGATCATGGAAACATGAACGGGTTCAGTCACCAACTCCTGCACTTAAAAAAGATGAAGGGGGAGGGCAAGGAATTCAAAGCCATCTATGGCGTAGAAGCATACTTTATTCCGAGTATCAAGGAATGGCGCGCCGAATACGATCGTATCAAGGCTGACGCGAAAGAGGCCCGGAAACTGAATAATGAGCAGAGCGGGACGACGATTGAGGATGAAGGCGAAAGCAAGAAGGCCATTCGTAGTCTGTTGAATCATCGGCGGCACATGGTGTTACTCGCCCAAAACCAAACAGGCCTCAGCAATATTTTTAAACTCATCTCCGATAGTTATAAGCAGGAAAACTTTTATCGTTATCCTCGTGTAGACTATGAAATGTTAGATAAGTACAGCGAAGGGGTGATTGCTTCTAGCGCCTGCCTGGGCGGCATTTATGCCGGCGACTACTGGGCTAATCGTGACGAAGGCAAAGAGGCAATCCTCACCGCGATGCGCACGACCACGGAGAACATGATAAGGATCTTCGGAGATCGCTGGTATGGAGAGCTTCAATGGAACGACGTGCCCCAACAGCACGAACTCAATCAGTATATTATTCAAATGAAGAATGAATATGATATTACTCTCATCTCCACGGCCGACAGCCATTACCCCAATCCAGACGCGTGGAAGGATCGGGAACTCTATAAGCGCCTAGGCTGGCTCGGCGGGAAGGACCGGCCCGACTATCTGTCCAATGAACTACCCATTGATATTGACGCGATTGGCTATGAATTGTATCCCAAGAATGGCGATCAGATGTGGGAATCATACAAGAAGTATTCAACACTGTGCGACATCGAATATGATGATGATCTGGTATTAGAGTCAATCACAGAAACTCACCACATCGCCTTCCAGCGGATTGAGAACTTTGAGCCCGACACTTCTATTAAGCTACCGGACTTTGTAGTTCCCGAAGGGGCGACTGCGGAGGATGCGCTTCAAAAGATGGCTATCGACAGCCTACGCACCAAGAATCTTCACGAGAACGTAGAGTATACTGAGCGATTGAAGATGGAGCTAGCAGTCATTGAGGATCGAGGGTTTAGCAAATACTTTTTGACCATGAAGGCGATCGTCGACAAGGCCAATGAAGTCCAGGTGACGGGCCCAGGCCGCGGCTCAGCCGCTGGCTCCCTCGTTGCCTATGTTCTGGACATTACCCAGGTCGACCCCATCCGGTGGGGGCTTCTCTTCGAGAGGTTCCTTCGTCGAGACGCCACGGACTACCCAGACATTGACTTTGATGTGTCGGAACCCATGGAACTTAAAGAGCGCCTAGCCGAAGAATGGGGTGAGAACACAGTCGTTCCAATCTCTAACTGGAATACCCTGCAACTTCGATCCCTCCTCAAAGACATTGGGAAGTTCTATGACATTCCTTTTATGGAGGTGAACAAGGTCACGAGCGTCATGGTAAGAGAGGCAACTCCCGATGCCAAGCGGAAACACGATATCAAGGCGGGGGTTTATAATCCCACGTGGGAAGAAGTCATGGAGTTTAGTCCCTCCTTGCGCGGCTTCCTAATAAAGTATCCGAACGTCAAGACTCACGTTGAGGCTTTGGTTGGGCAGGTTCGTTCCTGCTCCCGCCACGCCGGGGGCGTATTGGTGGCGGAAAATCTAGATGAGCGGATGCCGCTGATCAACTCTGGCGGAGTACGCCAAGCACCCTGGTCCGAGGGGCAGAACGTTCGCCACTTGGAA
>Ga0233437_1007159_pt1 | contig 10928 bp, 10 predicted proteins | sample SI_122_August201_FD_182714 | JGI IMG/M metagenome (GOLD analysis project Ga0233437, IMG submission 182714) | Seawater microbial communities from Saanich Inlet, British Columbia, Canada - SI_122_August2016_200_MG | ecosystem: Environmental > Aquatic > Marine > Inlet | place: Canada: British... | reverse complement strand
TCATCGCCATGAACGAACGGGGGTACAATATTGTCCTCGTGCGCGACGCCACCACCGGCGTCGAGTTCCACGACAGCGTGAAAGATCTGACCGCCACGGAGATCGCCATACGCGAAGTCGAAACCAAATACGCCTGGTCCACCACCACCGACGCCTTCATCACCAGCGCAGTCTGATCCGGAGACATCGATAATCCAACAAACTCGTCGGAACAGTTAATGATGGAAAGGAACACAATGCAGGATGAGCTTTTTTCGGTAAAAGGTCAGATCGTCCTCCTCTCCGGCGCCAGCCGGGGCATCGGCCGCGCTCTGGCTCAAGGATTTGCCGAACGCCAGGCACAGGTAATAATCACCGGCCGCGAAGCCGACACCCTCGCCCAGACTGCTGAAGAAATATCCACCGGCGAGCATCCGGTCGCCTTCCGCGTCTGCGATGTATCCAAATCGGAACAGATCGACGCACTCTTCGACAGCGTGATAGGGGAATTCGACCACATCGACACCCTTCTCAACGTAGCCGGACTGAACACCAGAAAAAAAGTAGAAGATTACACCCTCGAAGAGTACGACTGGATCATGGACACCAACCTGCGCGGCGCCTTCGCTCTCGCACAGAAGTTCGGCAGACACATGATCGGCCGCCAAAGCGGCAACATCATCAACATCGACTCGTTCAACACCTATGCCCCACTCATGGGCGTCGGCCCTTACGCGATAAGCAAGGCCGGCATGCAGATGATGACCCGGGCGCTCGCCAGCGAATGGGGAAAGCACGGCGTCCGCGTCAACGGCATCGCCCCCGGCTTTTTTCCCACCGCACTGGCGGCCAAACTCTGGGCGCAGGAGAAAATGCTCAACTGGGTCAATGAGCAAACGCCCCTCGGCAGGCTGGGCAAGGTCGAAGAACTGGTTGGCGCCGCGATCTTCCTGGCTTCTCCGGCGGGTGGCTTCGTCACCGGCCACACGCTCCGAGTAGACGGCGGCATGAGTGCGGGCATCAACTGGCCGGTCGAACTCTAAAAGAGGATCGAAGCAGCCGATCCAATTCGAAATCCAGCCCCTGAAAAGCAGAGCGCGTCCATTCCAGAGCACAACCCGAAACGAGGTTTCATCCGATGCTCACCCGCTTTGAAATCACCACCCGCAGCCCCGTCCTCGATGGCAAGCCCTTCGGCTCTGTCGGCCCCTACGAACAGTTGGAGGGAAGCGCCCACTTCGCAGTCGACCCGGACCACCCACGCAATCAGCCCATCGCCGACCTGCAGTTGGCACCCCGCAATGCGGACGGCCACGTAGAATTCCGCGCCGACATCTGGATCCTCAAACCGGTCGACCCCTCCCGGGGCAACGGCAATCTGCTCTACAACGTGGTCAACCGGGGCCGCAAAGGCATTCTGACCACTTTCAACTTGGCCGCCGGCTCCAATCGCCCCGCCACGGAGTCGGAATTCGGCGACGGCCTGCTCATGAACGCCGGCTACACCGTCGCCGCCTGCGGCTGGCAGGCCGACGTCCCCCCCGAGACGCCGGATGATCAGCACCTCATGACCCTGGATGTACCCATCGCTCGCGCCGCCGACGGCCCCCTCATCGGCCCGGTCGGCTGCGAGATAATAGTCGACGCACCCGTCGATACCCACTCCCTCGGCAGCCGCTACCACCACCCATACGAAGTCGCCGAAGGGACGGAAGACCAGGCCGTCCTGACCGTCCGCGAAAAACCGTACGACGCACCACAGACTGTCGCCAGAGATAGCTGGTCGTTCACCCGCCTCGACGACGGCCGTCCCGGAATCCACTATCCCCCCGGATTCGATCTCGGTCTCATCTACAACCTGGTCTACATCGGCAAAGATCCCGTCGTCATGGGTCTGGGCTTCGCCGCCACGCGCGACTTTATCTCCTCTCTGAAATACGACGGAGACAATCCGACCGCCCAAGAAGATCGTCCACGTATCGACCGCGCCTACGGCTTCGGCTCCTCCCAGAGCGGCCGCTTTCTGCGCCACCTCCTCTACCTCGGATTCAACGAAGACGAAAACCAGCGCCAGATTTTCGACGGCCTGATCGTCAACGTCGCCGGAGGGGCAATGGGCTCCTTCAATCACCGCTTCGCCCAGCCCTCCCGCCATTCCAGCGCCCACTTCGACGTCTTCTACCCCACGGAACAGTTTCCCTTCACCGACGACCCGCAGACCGATCCCGTAACCGGCGCGACAGACGGTCTCCTGAATCGCTGTCAGAACCGCAACACCACCCCGAAGATCTTCTACGTCAACTCCTCGACCGAATACTGGAACCGCAGCGCCTCCCTCATCCACACCGACATCGACAGCACCGCCGATATCCAACCTCCGGACTGCGTCCGAGTCTACCACTTCGCCGGCACCCAGCACGGAGCGGCGGACCTGCCCACCGGCCCCAATCCGCTGCCCGGCAACCCGACCGACTTCCGCCTGGGCCACCGCGCCCTGCTGATCGCTCTCGACAACTGGGTGTGCGGCGAGTGCGACCCTCCTCCGAGTCACCACGGAAAAATCGCCGACAACACTCTGGTCACCCCCACTGGCTCGACGTTCAACTTTCCCAACCCGCCCGGACTCCCTCGCCCGACTATCCCCCGCATCCCCCGCCGGCTCGACTTCGGCTCGGAATGGGATTCCGGCATCATCTCCACGGAGCCTCCACAACTGGGCCCCATCTTCAAGACCCTGGTTGCAGCCGTAGACGAAGACGGCAACGAAGTAGCTGGCATCCGCCTGCCCGAAGTCGCCGTACCCCTCGGCACCTTCACCGGCTGGCGTCTCCGCTCCTCCGCCATGGGAGCATCCTGGGCCCTGATCGGACTTTCCGGAAGCTGGCTGCCGTTCGCACCCACATCCGCCCAGGTCGCCGAAGGAGATTCGAGAGCCCCCATCGCGGATCGCTATTCCAGCAGAGACGACTACGTCGACCGCTGCGTCGAAGTCGCCCGCTCCCTCGTCGAAGAACGCCTGATGTTGGAGCGGGACGTGGAGCGGGTAGTGGACAGAGCGCGGCGGATGTACAGCTGGGCGATAGATCAGACTCGGAGCTGCTAGCAAAGGTATTTGGAGAGATGCTGCGTGTGGACGGCGGATCCGGGGGCTGCCTCCGGACCCGCCTGCGGAGATTCACTGATTTGCGTTAGAATTAACAATCAAACCGAGGAGCTTCACCATGAGCGACGACCTGCGTTTCCCAACCTACGAATCCATCGGCATCCGTCCCTTAATCAACTGCGTCGGCACATTGACCATCCTGAGCGGCTCCCGCATCCTCCCCGAAGTGCAGCAGGCGATGGTGGAGGCGTCCAACCGCTACGTCCAGATAGACGAATTGATGGAGGCAGTCGGCGCGCGCATCGCCGAAGTAATGCAGTGCGAATGGGGATTGATCACCTGCGGCTGCGCCGCCGCCATGACCCAGGTGACCGCCGCCTGCGTGGCCGGGACAGATCGAGAAAAGATGAACCGACTCCCCGACACGACCGGCATGAAAAACGAAGTGATCGTCCAGGCAAATCATCGTCAGGGATACGATCTGGCGGTCCAGGCGGTCGGCGTCCACTTCGTCGAAGTCACCACTAAAGCGGACCTTGAAGCGGCTATCAACGAGCACACCGCCATGCTGCTCATCTTCGGCGACGCGGCCGAGCGCGGCGAAATTTCAGTCGCAGAGATGGCAGAAATCGGCCACACCCACGACATCCCGAGCTTCGTAGATGCCGCGGCCGAACGCCCGGACGTACCCAACTGGTATCTGGAACAAGGCGTCGACGCCGTCGCCTACAGCGGCGGCAAATGCCTGCGCGGCCCCCAGGCATCCGGCCTGGTCCTCGGCCGCAAGAAACTCCTCCAGACCGCCTTTGCCAACGGCGCACCGCATCATTCCCTCGGGCGACCGATGAAGGCCGGCAAGGAGGAGATCATGGGCCTCCTGGCCGCCGTGGAACAGTGGGTCGAGCGCGACCATGAAGCGGAGTGGCGCGAATGGGGCCGCCGCCTGGAGGTCATTTCCGAGGCAGTAACCCAATTCCCATCGGTGACCACCCCGATCCGCCAGCCCGGGCGCTCCAACGTCGCCCCCCACATGTCGATCCAGTGGGACGCGGACCAGCTGGGGATTGCGCCTCCGGAGGTAAAACGCCAACTTTCCGAGGGCGACCCGCGAATCGAAGTCTCCGGCGGTGAAGACGGGCTCACCATCAACCCCTATATGATGGAAGAGAACGAAGAGCGGATCGTGGCTCGACGCCTGATGCAGATACTGGGATCTGTCTGAAAAATCATCTGCATTCCCATGCGCTGAAATCGCCACTTCAAAACTCAGCCGACCATCGGCGTCCTCCCGGGTCGGCTGAGTCGCCTATGAACTGGACAAGAAACCAGGGAGAAACAGACGATGCACTTCGATTTCCTGTTCTGCTCGGAGCGTTCCGGCAGCAACCTGATCGCCAAAATTCTGGACGCGCATCCCGAAGTGTGCGGTCCTTTCCCGTCGCACATGATGCGAACGTTTTGTCCAAAGTACTACTTGTACGGCGACCTGAGCAGAAACGAAAACTGGACCGACCTCACCGACGGCGTCGCCGACTACCTGGCCGGCATCTTCGCCCAGTGGGAAAGCTCCGTCTCCGCCGAAGAACTCCGTCGAGAGTGCACCGGGCAAACCCTCTCCGAAATCATCCGCTACGCGTACGAAAAGGAGGCTCGAACACAGGGCAAAAAACGCGTCTTCGTCAAGGAAAACCACGCGTATCAGTTCCTCCCCTTCACCCTCGCGAACTTCCCCGATAGTCGCTTCGTCTGGCTGGTCCGCGATCCGCGCGACATGGCTCTGTGCCAGCGCGACTCCATCCTCTCCGGAGGAGCCCAGAGATCCATGCTGGCCTGGAAGGAGGATCAGGCCGAAACCCTGAAGGCGTACGGCTTCCTGAAAGACAGCGGCCGCATCCTGCTGCTCAAATTCGAAGACCTGGTCGGCCGCTCCGAGGAGACCACCCGTCGACTGTGCGATTTCCTGGAATTGCAGTACACTCCCGAGATGCTGGAGTTCCACAAAAAGCCGAACGTCGCCAAAAACGCCGGCACGATCAGCGCCTGGGGAGATCTGGGCGGACCGATCATAGCCGACAACTTCGGCAACTACCGCACCGGCCTGTCAGAGGCAGAAATTCGCTTTGTAGAGGCGTACGGTCGCGAAGAGATGGCGGCGCTGGGCTACGCCCCCGACTATCCCGAAGAAGGTGATGTAGAAAAGTTGCGGGCGGCCCTACCCGATGAAACGACCTTCGAAATACCCCGCACCGAAGCCGAGTTGGCTCGCTACACCCCTTTTCAGAAGGTTCAAGCGCGTCTGCGCAAACGATGGGCGGAAAGAGCGGTCGACGACCCTCTCGATCTCCGTTGAGGAAAGGGATGGCCTCAGAAAGACGGTTCCGGCTCGTTCAACACATTCCACGCCAGACGATGTTGGATTCCGTTGCGCGTTCCGAAACAGACATCATCCATGCTGATCACCATCTTCGGAAAGTTATCGCGGATGGACTCCAGACCGCGGTAATCGCGTTCGATAGTGCTCTCCTCGGAGAGCAGGTAGCAGACCTGCGCGTAAATGCGCTCGTCAGCGCGCTCCAGCACGAAATCGATCTCGAGATTTCGGCTCTGTCCCACATGGACCTGATACCCCAGGGCTTTGAAGTGCAGATACATGCAATTCTCCAGGCGACGTGACAGACCTGGATCAAATCCGGATGCCAGTATCGACAGGGGCGGCGGTCCAGTAATTGTGCTTTTTGAGTTGTTCGAAGCCGACACTCGTGGCCATGGCGTAAGTACTCCGCATTTCAATGCAAAAATTTCACATCCATATGAAAAATTCATCGAAATGAGCATTATTATCAGATTTATATGAAATAATTGACATTCCCCACGATTCAACAACTCTCGATTGGCTCGACAGGCGGGAAGGGGAAGAGTCGCTCTACTGCCACGTCGGCTTCCTCAGTCCGCACGATCTGGCGACCCGCCGCAGCGCTTCATCGACCTGTACGGCGATGCGGAGAATTCTCTCGACTCAATCATCTCCTGAAGAGGAGAAAATATGTGGACCCTGCTGCTGATCGCCATCCTCTTCCTCACTGGCTGTTCCTCTTCGGACAAACCGATCGGCCCGAATGCCGATCCGACGCAGGTGCCTCCCTCCACTTCCGACGACACTCCTGCACCAGAGCAGCCCGACAGCACTCCGACACCCCCCGATGATTCTATGCCAGAGCCCGACACGCCTATGAGACGAAAATGGATCGCCGCCGGCTACACCTACCAGCGACCGGACGGCAACCGGATGGCACTCGGCACCGGTTCACTGCCCGCAGGCACAGAAATCGAAATTCCACTATCCGGCTCTCCCCAGTGGGTAGTAGCCGCGCCTATTCCCGAAGGAAGCATCTGGGCGGTGGCCCTTTCCGACGGCCGCGTGCAGGCCTTCAAAGTCACCACGACTCAGACCGAGTCCCTGACCATCACTCCGGATATACTTCTACCAGGCACTCCTCCCCTGCTCGTCGTCGACGATCAGGGACAACCGGCCCTGGCCAATCCCACAGACGCAGAAGCCTCTACCTTCACCAACCCGGCGCTGCTGACCCCAGAAGGGCGAATCGCCTATATCGACAACAGCGGCGATCTCGTCATACGCGACGGAGATGTCGACTTCCACCTGCCCATCAACGCCCTGCCCGACGCCCGCATCCTGATGGACGAGGAGGAGCGCATCCTGCTGCTCACCAACCCAACCAGCCGCTACGGACACGGCGTTCTGGGAGACGACCTCGAAGCCGCCGGCATCGCCTTGATTGAAACCCGCCCCACCCCTCAGGTCGTCCTGCACATCGACATCCCCGCTCCAGCCGTGGTCGAAGGTCTATCCCCGATCTGGACAGACCTGACGGGTGACGGCCGACGCGAAATCCTGGTCACTCTCAGCGACGAAGAACAGGGCGCCCGCATCGCCGCCTTCGACGAAACCGGCCGCCGGATCGCCACCGGCCCGGCAATCGGCCAGGGCTATCGCTGGCGTCACCAGATCGCCGTGGCCCCCTTCGGTCCTCTGGGAGAAATCGAGATCGTCGACATTCTCACCCCCCACATCGGCGGCACCGTCGAATTCTACCTCCTCATCGATGATGCCCTGGACATCGCAACCCGAATACCCGGCTACACCTCCCACCGCATCGGCTCGCGCAACCTGGACATGGCCGTGGCCGGCGACTTCGACGGCGATGGCCAGATCGAACTACTGCTGCCCAATCAGGCCCTCACCCAACTGGGCGCCGTGCGCCACACGCCGACCGGCGCCCGCATCGTCTGGACCCTTCCCCTGAGCCAGCGGATCAGCACCAATCTGGCCGCCGTCACCCTCGCCGATGACCGCCTCGCTCTCGGTCTGGGCTATGGCCAGACGCTGCATCTCTGGCTGCCATAAAAGAGAAAAACTATACAGGGGGATACAAAGGACAGAGAAAACCAACCGTCGTTAGGGTGTTAGCCGATACACTCGGAAATTGTCGATCCTCATATGGTTCCGCACTGTGCGAAAACCAAACCAGCCCTCCCTGAATGGTTTCTCGTCCAGGAAATCAAAGACGATCTCACCATCGCGCAGATATTGAATCTTGCCACCATCGGCAATGATCTGAATCTGGATAGTCTTGTTTGGCTCGTGCAGGAATTTCTCATCCCCCAGGTCGTGCTCCGGAAGACACGGGCGCGAACCATCGCCGGGGTATCGACGAAATCGGGTCGTGGTATTGTCGTTTGCCCCATAGCCGACATAGTACAGACGCAGAGAATGGTAGTTAGCGAATGAGCCCTGACGGCTCTTGTTAGCAAAGAGATCTTCGGGGTGCTTGAGGTCGATCGCCATCCAGAAACAGTTCAAATCACTCACTCGATCGTGCTCTCCATCCTGCTTTATCAGGGTGGCTTCATATTCGATCATGATGGCCCCCGCCAGCTTCTCCTTGAACCACACGGTACACCCTTTAGCATCATCGATCTCAAGCTGTCCGTTCTGCAGAGCCGTAGTGCCCCCGGTCGCCTGTTCAACAACCCATTGAGACAAATCTGTGTCAAAATCGTCTTTGTGAAGAACTCGATGTGTCACTGTATCAGATTCTGCATCTTCCGTTAATGATGCTGCGTCCTCTGCAAACGAGGCCGCTGTCATTATGAGCAGGACGCAAAGCAACCAGCACATTTCTCTTCTGCTTAAATAGTTCATATCACCTTCCGTTGAAGCAAATTGCTCGGATACCCGCTACTCGTCGGTGCACCCAATATAACATGGGCGTAGCGAAATCTTCAGAGCCTCTCCTAGCGCGCCTGCAAGAGTGAACGAAATCACAAATGCCATCACAAGGTATTATGCATTATTCAGATAGCAGCAGCCATAGCGGAGGCTGACTACCCGGTAACAAGGCTGACTGCTTGACACACATCAATATACTTGATATACCATAGGCCAAAGCAACAAACAATTTCCCGGGAGAATAAGCCTCAATGCACATCGAATACACCACCCTGATCATCTACCTGATCATGCTTCTGGCCCTGGGGGCCTATTTCTCTCGCTTCAACAAAAACCTGAGTGACTTCATCCGCGGTGGCGCCCAGGGTACCTGGTGGATCGTCGGGATGAGCATGTTTGTCTCCGGCATCAGCGCCTTCACATTCACGGGCAACGCGTCCGCAGCATATGATGCCGGACCGACATTCCTCATCATATACCTGGCCAATGTGGTATCCTTTGGAATTTCGGGTCTGTTCCTGGCCAAGTGGTTTCGCCAGACCCGAGCGCTGACGCTGGCCGATATCATCCGCGACCGCTTCGGCGTTGCCATGGAGCAGTTCAGCATCTACATAGGGGTGCTTCTCGCACCGATCGCCGGCTCAATCCAACTGTGGGCACTTGCCGGTTTTGCCAGCTCGACGTTTGGATTCCCCTTGAAAACCACAATCGTCGTGATCGGCGCCATCGTCGTACTCTACTCTACCATGGGCGGCAAATGGGCGGTGATGGCGACGGACTTCGTCCAGGGTCTCATCATGATGGTCATCACCATCGTCGTCGCAGGTCTGGCCCTCAACGAGATCGGTGGCCTCGGCGCCTTCTTCTCCTACTTTACAGACCCCCGCTTTGTCGAGGACTTCCGGTTTGTCAAAGACCCCGGCCAGTTTCCCAACAACAAATTCACGTGGCACTGGATCATCGTCATCTTCGTGATGCAGCTCTACGGGCAAATCAGCCTCTCCTCCGCAGGCCGCTTCCTCGTCGCCAAAGATGCCAAAGAAGCATCCAAGGGCTCATGGCTGGCGATGGGCTTAATGGCCCTGGGGGCGCTCATCTGGTTCATCCCTCCCATGGTCAGCCGCTTCCTCTACGAAGCTGAGATCAGCGCGATGAACATCGACAATCCGTCCAACGGCTCCTACGCATTCATCGCTCTGAAACTCCTGCCGGATGGACTCATCGGCATCATGATCGCCGCGATGTTCGCCGCCACCATGAGCAGCATGGACACCGCGTTGAACGGTCAGGTCGGCGTGATCGTCCGCAACATGATCCCTCGATTCCGCGAGAAGATCGGCATGCCGCCGCTGGAGCCCGCTGCCGAAATGTGGCTGTGTCGATTCCTGACCGTGGCACTCGGCGCAATCATCATCTTCTACAGCCTGCTCTGGGTCACGCAGAAGGATATAGTCCTCTTCGATGCATATCTCGCAATCAGCTCCATCATCGGGATTCCGCTTGGTTTCCCCATGCTGGCGGGACTGTGGCTCAAAAAGCTCTGGAAATGGTCTTACTTCGTGATCATCACCGCCTGCCTGCTCCCGTCCGCCTATGCTTACTACGATGGTCAGGTCAATGACGTGGCCTGGTCGATACAGGGCCGCGCGATGTGGATCTTCATCTTCGGTGCGATCTCTACGGCCGTATGCGTCTTCCTGTCGAAGCTGAACGACTCGGAATACGATAAAAAAGAAAAGACGTTCTTCGCAACGATGGCCAAGCCAGTCGATTTCGAGAGTGAGATCGGCGGCAATTCCGACAAGCGCCAACTCACCATCATGGGGAACGCGTCACTCGTTCTCGGCCTGTTGCTCTGCCTTCTGGTATTTATCCCGAACCCCCTGTCTGGAAGATTGCTCGCCGGTGGCGTAGCGCTCACAATCGTCGCAATCGGCGCCATCCTCCGACAGCGCGGTAAGTCGGTCGACTGACCTCGATTACTTCCCTCCCATAAATTGAAAGGCGGGCCGTGACACAGTCACGACCCGCCTTTCAATATTCGTCGCCAGATAAAATTTCACCACAAAATTTTAACATCCGCCGGCCATTGCTCAACATCGGTATAAATCTGATTGCCTTTGCCGAAGCTGCTGTTTTCCATGGTGACGTCACATTTTAACAATCCCATGTCGATTTTCTTATTGGCAAAGGTGCAGTTGATGACATAAGAATCATTGACAGCCCGCCACATAGCGCCCCATGTATTATCGACTATGACACACCTGTTCAGGATAACATTTTGCGGCGCGTATTGCGGATCTTCTTTATACGTAAACTTGTCGTAAAAATCCTCGCAGGGAAACCACAAGGCGACCCACCCACATCCCGAGATATTGTATTTGTGGAAAAAGATAAAACCGGCTTCCTCATGGTCTGATTGGATTCCATTTACTTTGGAATCCTTAATGGTGCACCTCTGGGCCAATACATACAGCGATCCGGAATGAGTTGTGAAGTATTTAGAGATTTGATATGTTTGGATTCCGAGATGGCTTATCATTTTCCCCGCTCAGCAAGAGGAGACCGATGGCATCCTTTCTCTCCTTGGATGAA
>Ga0233437_1007158_pt1 | contig 10933 bp, 5 predicted proteins | sample SI_122_August201_FD_182714 | JGI IMG/M metagenome (GOLD analysis project Ga0233437, IMG submission 182714) | Seawater microbial communities from Saanich Inlet, British Columbia, Canada - SI_122_August2016_200_MG | ecosystem: Environmental > Aquatic > Marine > Inlet | place: Canada: British... | reverse complement strand
TGCCAACGGTTGATATACCGCACAAAACGTTCTTCACCTGTATGCTCAGAAAAGTTCTTGAGCGCTGTAACAAAATAGCCCACACGAGCATCGGTAAGCCGCGGCCGGTAATTATTCTGGGGAAGGAGGCTAATTGAATAATGCACAGTGAGGGTTGCCGCCCGAGAGTCTGGAACTGTTTCAAGAACGCTCTTCCCAGTCGAGGAGTAGGTTGCGGCCACCCGCAGCTCTACATTATCTTCGAACCCTTTTGTACTTGCCCAGTTAGTTCTATCTTTAGCAAAGGAAAAACCAGATAATTGTTTCGAGATTTTTGGCAGATCAGTAAAAAATATCTTTTCAGGATCGAATAAAACGCCACCAGCTGGAGTCTTCGCGAGAATCGGAACACTAAACAAGATACTGTCTGTAAAAGCGTTTGCTACGGCATTGGCTTCTGGACTTCCGCTTTTCGCAAAGAATCGTACGTTTTTCCGTACCACCTGAAGTTTGTCTGCACGCTTGCGAAAGACCCACACCCAATCATCCCCGTCTCCCCAACTCATTCCACCAAGTAGAGATCGGTCACCAATGCCCTGTGCGATCGAAATGCTAACGAAAAACTCTTTCTCAAGAAGCCTGTTCGGTACTTCGATATAAAGTTTGTCTTCTTTTCTATAAAGCGGAAGAAGACCCTCAATTCTTTTTGTATCTTTTATGAGCTTCTCAAATGAACTCTCAGAGGTTGAGGCTGTCGAAGTGGGTGATTTTACACTTGATGACTGCTTGGCTACGGAAGCAGGCTCATTCTTTTTGCTATCTTGCACCACAGGATCAGTCTTAATCTCTTCAGCTGTGGCAGTAGTGATGCCTCCGCAGCACCCCAGAACACACTCAAGGGCAACACACCAGACGATTGAGATACATAAGTTTTTAAGAAAAAAAGTTCGTACCATAAACAAGTAAAACCTTTCGGATTTCAAAGCACTGAAACAGTCGCCAGTATTACAGGCTAGCATCGCCCTGCAATTGACACCAATTGTGAACGACGATTCTCGCTTAAGTGCCAAACTGTAGGCGTAAAAACTGTTTTTTAAGGCCTGTTATCATGAATTTATCTGACTCGATAGCTCGTGAGGAACACACAAATACCGGTGAATCAGTTTCTTCGCGGCCCGCAATTGGCAGTCGACCGTGGCTGCCTTTTACTACAGTCGCGTCAAGCCCAATGACATCCATTAGATATCGAAATCCAAGTTTTTTCTGTACGAGTCTTTTTGCTATCCGCAGCTTCGGAAAGTGTAAATTTTTATCCAAATATAATTCTACGGGGTCATAGCCAGGCTTTCGGTGGATATCCACTGTGCGGGCGTAATCTGGAGCAAGTTTATCATCTAACCAGAAGTAGTAGGTAAACCAGCACTGCTGCTCTGCAATGGCAATTAATTCTCCTGCTCGCTTGTGCTCGACGCCCAACGCTTTCTGCTTCTCTCTACTCAGAACACACTCAATCCCAGAGAGTCCCTCAAGCAACGTACGAACAGAATCAACGTCCGCCTGGTCTTTTATGTACACATGTGCCACCTGATGATCTGCAACTGCAAATGCCTTTGACGCGCCGCAATCAAGTGTTTCCCACCCGGTTTGTTCCCGCCGGACCTGGAGGAAACCATGTTCGCGGAGTAGTCGATTGATGTGAACAGGCTGATTGACAGGAGTTATCGCATACTCCGACACCACGGCTACATCTGTACCCTGTGCTTGCGCGGACCGAATCACCTTACCGGCTTCCGCATCGACTGCCGCTATATCTTGTGCTATACGCGGGTCGTTTGGACCATATCGCTGTAGGTTGTAGTCAAGATGTGGCAAATACACGAGTGTTAGAGAAGGACGATACGTCTCAAACACATCAACTGATGCATCCGCAATCCAAGTCGAACTTGCTATATCTGCACCCGGACCCCAAAACTTCATCAATGGGAACGTGCCTAGCCGGTCCTGAAGACTATCCTTCAGATTCGCTGGCTGACTGTAGGAATCAAATACCTTGCGTCCATCTGCCGGATATGTTGGTCGTGGTGTCACCGAGAAATCAACGTTTGCATACATGTTATACCACCAAAACATTTTGGCAGTTGTGTACGACGAGTCGACCTTCCTTCCGGCATCATAAATTCGTTCACCGTGCACTAGGCTATTGGATTGCCTCCAGAAAAACACTTCGGCGAGGTCCCGGTCATACCAGCCGTTTCCTACGATGCCATGTTCACTCGGTTGAAGTCCCGTCAGTAGACTTGACTGAACCGAACACGTCACCGCTGGAAACACGGTGTGTAACGGCCTCGAAAAACCGGTTGCCGCCAAAGCTGAAATATGTGGGGTATTTTGGCCCAGCATACTGTGAGTTAATCCGACTACATTGATTACAACAAGTGGTTTTGCTTTGCTCATCTCATCTAGAATACCACTACCTTGTCAAACCAGTACTTCGACTTAAAACTTTGTTGGTTTCGGCCAAGAACATTGGAGTGTCTCTCGGTGAACAGACAACCAAATAGCGACCTGGAGACCAGCCAAAAACGGCAATGTGAGGATTCCAATGATCAACCACGGCGAGTAGTTCATCATTTTTTCAATCCCGATCTCGCAGAAAATTTTGAGATTACGCGTCCAACTGGAACTGGCGCAAGTGGATCTGCCACATATATTCTTAGCCGGCCCTACACAACAAAGAAACACATTCTTAAAGAACTACCAAGAAATCTTCCTCTCGAAAAGATTGAGTGGACCCAAATGTTCTCTCATTGGCTTCGCACCTCCGGATATACAGCGACCCCAATTGCAACGCCATGTCGTATAAATGGACGCAGTCAACAGTGTTTCAATCCCATGATCGCTTCCGATTGTGATGGCTCTTCTTGGCAATGCATTGAGTTTATGGACGGCTGTCCGCGTAAGAGTCCAACCACCCAAGATGTTCAAGTGGCAATCGAGGCTATAGCCGCATTGCACTGTCGAGCGAAGTCCTTCCCAACACCGAGACCTCGAGAGCTAACCGGCTGGCAACGCCGCGTTCGCCAGCTTTCTTCTATTTTGTGCTCGCCGCGAATTTTTCCGAATAAGTCAAACTTCTCTACAACATTGAGCGACGAAGTCCGGGAATGGTGCAACCAATTCTACAGCCTACTCCGGTCACCTGAAGTGGTCCGTGTACTCACGCGAATGACTTCACACACTATGCCCACAATGAAAATGCCTGTTCTTCAGGACTGCTGGTGGGAGCACATTTTATTTTCAGAAAATGGACAAACTATCACAGGTGTAATTGACTTCGATTCGGCAAACCGCGACGACCCGGCTGTTGATGTGTCGCGGCTCCTAGGATCTTGGCAGACAGAAAACGCTCTTTTCACGGAAAGGCTTGTCGATCTTTGGCCAGAGGCGTTTGAAGCGTACACACAGACCTACCACTGCAAGCCTGATTTCTCGACACGCGTGCAGCGTCTTCACGACACGGCTATTATCTGTGGCCTTGACCGTTGGTTCTCTTGGGTTTTGGTTGAAAACCGTCAATTTTCAAACATGCACTGGGTCATTGAACGGATACGGAGGCTATTTCTAGCAACTCCGCACGCCCTCAAGCGACTTGGAGCTGACTAACCCCGACCTAACGGACCCTGACGTAACGGAAATTGACTGGATTGATTGGGGGCCGATACACTCGGTATCGAACAAATAGTATTACGAAACTGTAATCAACTGCTCTCTGGAATAACTGGACGCTGTTTTTTACAGGTAAAATTTTCCTCAGCGGATCAAACCTGCTCGCCCCAACCCTCACGATCGCTGTCCCCTGCTCCTCTTAGGTAACCTACCCTTGCCAGACAAAAGTTTTCGCTTGTTTTCTTGGTGCACAATTGCCGTTGCATTATTTCTCCTGCACCCGGAAACTGCTCTTCATGCAGCGCCCACTGGCCCATCAACAGCTTTATTTTCCGATAAGGATCTGCTGAACTCAGGTGTCTCGGTCATCCAACCGGTAGTCGTCTCTGCCCGCATTGAAGCTCGAGACACATCAAAAATTCTGGTTATTGTTGCAGAACTCGGCCCCGGCTGGCATTTGTATTCACTCCAACAAAAACCGGGTGGTCCTCGACCAACGAAAATTTCCGTTTCCACAAAATCTGCGTATCTTCCTGAGGCATCTTTTGTTGCGACACCACCGCCTGAAAAAAAGACGATTGATGGTGTACCTGGCTGGGAAGGGTTAATTGTTGAAGAACACGCAGGGAAAGTAACTTGGACTGCACCCTTAGAGAAAAATCCACAATCAGAAGAAGACGCAGTCGTCGGAAATGTCAGCCTGCAGTTGTGCAAAGACAATGCTTGTACACCACCGCAGACCATTCCTTTCAGTGCAATACTCACTGGGACACAAGAGGGAGTTACGATACCTGCTATTCAGCATCTACCAGAACGGGGACATGTTGCAATTGAGGGATCGGTTGGCCCTCCGACTCAATCTGACAACGGGTGTTTAGCGTGGCCCGTTCACATTGAATTACTTCCACAGGCCGGCTGGCATCTCTACGCTCCGAAGACTGATCCAACGACTGCAATTGGCCAAGGCAAACCATCTATCATTTCATTAGCACCTGGTGGGGCCGTTCGCGTGTGTGAAATTCTGGCCAATGAGCCACGACTTCTCGATGACCCTGAACTCAAGGCTGCTGGTGCTGTTGAAGGCTCAATACGATTTACACTCCAGGTCGAAAAACAAGACGCCAGCCTAAGTGATGGTCTCGACCAGCGTCCCCAGCTTGAAGCTATTATCGGCTATCAAACATGCAGTGATGTCACATGCGACCCTCCCTGGGCGAGCCGCTTGAGCATCACGCTTCCAGAAGGAACTAACGACAGCCCAAAACTCGTCTTCTCAGACAGTCGCTACGGAGAAGCAGCACAGCACCCCGCGGCCCTCACTTTTCCATCTCAGGAAAAACCTCAACTGTCCCCTGTCGCTCAAACAGCAGAGCCAGTACCTGCCAACTCGCTTTCTCTTCCAGTCGCCCTACTCGCCGGACTGCTTGGTGGGCTTATCCTCAACCTTATGCCATGTGTACTGCCAGTACTTGGCCTGAAACTAATGTCGTTTGCCCAGCAATCGGGCCGCGCTCGACAAGAGATTTTTCAACTCAATCTCTGGTACTGCGCAGGCCTTTATGCCGTATTTTTCGTTTTAGCAACTGCGAGCGTTGCAGCCAACCTGGGCCTTGCGGGCAATAATCTTGCATGGGGCGAACAATTCACCTCTTCCGGTTTCAACATCACGATGGCGGCAATCGTCTTTAGCTTTGCTTTATCTTTCCTTGGGGTGTGGGAATTGCCTATACCTGGTTTCATAGGATCGACTGCAGGCAAAGTTCAGACGCAAGAGGGACCGGCTGGTTCTTTTTTCAAGGGCGTGCTGAGTACCGTGCTGGCAACCCCATGCAGCGGGCCGTTTCTCGGTCCTGTCTTTGGATTTACACTCACGCAGCCAACCGGCGTCACCTATGCTGTTTTCGCAGCCATCGCAACTGGTATGGCACTTCCTTACTTCATTGTCGGCATATTCCCTTCGCTCATCCGGTTTGTCCCGAAGCCAGGACCATGGATGGAAACTCTTAAAGAAGTTTTGGGATTTGTCATGCTGGGCACTGTCGTCTTCTTGTTTACTTTCCTGGATAGTAATTATTTCGTACCTACATTTGCACTACTTATCAGTATCTGGATTGGCTGCTGGTGGGTCGGACGGTATCAAAAGACAAAAGGCATGGCTGGATTTATGCAGTGGCTGCAGGCTGCTGCCGTTTCAGTAACACTAGGCACGCTCGTCTTTTCATATCTCGGCCCATCCGATTCGGTCATTGATTGGGAGCCTTTTTCCAAAGAGCGCCTGGCCGAGCTACGCAGTAAGGGGTCCACTGTCATGGTTGATTTCTCAGCTGAATGGTGTCTCACCTGTAAATACAATCTGGCTTTTGCAATTGAGACCTCACGAGTCAAAACAGCGATTGAAAAGCGCAAGGTTGTTCCAATGCTGGCCGATTGGACTGATGGATCTCCAGAAATTAAAGCAATGCTCGAAAGCCTCAACAGCAAATCGATACCTGTACTTGCATTTTTTCCACCCAACGCAAAAAATGCGAAGGAAAGTCAACCAATTATTCTAAGGGATTTAGTAACTGAGTCTCAGGTCCTCGACGCAATTGAAAAAGTTGAGCTGGTGCGCCCACCTGTGCCAGATATGCGATCACGTACCGCTGGATAACACCACGCTACAATTAGCGGATCGATACTTCTTGTCCCGTTGGGCAGAGCTTTGCACGACTGGAAGACACCAAAGAAAACGGTTTCATGCAAGCAGACTGCGAATATGTTGGTGCAACGTTGGGAGGCTTATAGTTGGTCGCGTACTTGGATGGTAGGCTACGAAACTTAATTTTAACGTACCGAAGCGTATCCCCTTATGTCTCAATTGCCCTAAAGCATGATGCCAATAATTAGGAATCCAATCCTTCCAGGATTTAATCCAGATCCGTCAATTTGTCGTGTGGATAATGACTTTTACATAGCAACCTCAACATTCGAGTGGTTCCCTGGCGTTCAAATTCATCACTCTCGAGACCTCGTAAACTGGCAACTACATACTCATGCGCTGAATGAAAAACGTCTTCTTGATTTACAAGGCGTACCAAGCTCAGGTGGCATCTGGGCGCCTGCGCTGAGTTGGCACGATGGTCTCTTTTACCTGTGCTATACCATTGTTCACCAGCACGAAGCCGCAACCAAAGACACTCCAAATTTTCTTATTACGGCCCCATCACTTCACGGACCCTGGTCTGATCCTGTGTACATCAACTCTTCAGGTTTTGACCCATCGCTTTTTCATGATGACGACGGCAGGAAATATTGGCTAAATATGGTCTGGGACCATCGGCCCGAACACCATCCATTTTATGGAATCACGAAACAGGAAATAAACCCTGCTTCTTTTGCACTTATTGGGCAACCAAAACTCATCTTTAAGGGCACCGAAATTGGACTTACCGAAGGTCCTCATATATATAAAAAAAACGGTCTGTACTACTTGCTCACTGCGGAGGGTGGTACTGAGTACAACCACGCAGTCACACTTGCTCGTTCAACACACATCGATGGTCCTTACGAAGTACACCCGCACAACCCTGTGCTTACCTCGAAAGGCGATGAGTCTCTTGGTCTTCAGAAAGCAGGGCACGCAAGTCTTGTTGAGACGCAAGGAGGCGAATGGTATCTCCCGCACCTTTGTGGACGGCCACTTCCAGGAACACGCCGATGTAATCTCGGACGAGAAACAGCAATACAGAAAATGGAGTGGCGAGACGATGGGTGGTTATATGTTGCTGGTGGTGGGAATTATCCGAAGGAAGACGTTGAGGCCCCTGCCCTCGCACCTCATCCTTGGCCAAAACTAGCAAAACGATTGCCCTTTACATCACCCCACTTTGCCACACCTCGTGGACCATCAAGCACGATCATGGCTTCGGAGAAAAAATTAATCCTGTTTGGCTCAGAGTCTCTCGAGTCGTGCTTTTCAAAATCCTTGCTCGCTCGACGTCTCACGCATCACAATCTTACGGCTACCACCAAACTCTCATTTAATCCGGCGTCGTTCCAACAGATGGCTGGTATCACCGCGTACTATAACAATCGGCTTTTTCATCACTTATACCTCTCACACGACGAAACAATTGGCGCCTGCCTTCATATTCATACCTGCGACGATGGCGTGTCAAAATTTCCACTAGGCACGTCACCTGTGCCAGTCGATTGTGAGGAATTATTCCTTCGAATAGCGTTTAAAGAATCAGTTCTGCAATTTTCCTGGTCCACTGATGGAGAACGTTTCTCATCGATAGGGCCCTCGCTCGATGCTTCAATTCTCTCTGATGACTACGGCAAACACCTTGATTTCACGGGGACATTTGTCGGACTGACTTCGGTCGACATGAGTGGCATGAAGCATCCCGCAGAATTTTATTTCCTAGAATTTCTTACCTAAAATTTGAAACGAACATGCGATATGGCAAGCACTCGACTCTCACCAATTGAAAAAATTGGGTACGGCCTCGGCGACTTTGGTTCGAACGTTGTATTTCAGACGGTCATTATTCTGCTCCCGTCTTTCTATACCGATGTGTTCGGTCTTGCGCCAGCAGCCATGGGCCTCATGTTTCTTCTCGTTCGTCTGCTCGACACCGTGACGGACCCTATCATGGGCGTCATTGCAGATAATACCGATACCCGCTGGGGAAAATTCCGTCCATACCTTCTGTGGTTTTCAGTTCCCTTTGCTATTGTTTTTGTCCTCACCTACTGGACGCCAGACCTTGCAGGGAATCAAAAACTACTCTATGCGTATGTCACATATGCAGTCCTTATGCTTCTTTATACGGTTGTGAATATTCCGTACTGTGCATTAGGTGGTGTCATCACAGCAGACTCCCAAGAACGTGTGTCTGCAAATTCCTATCGATTCTTTCTTGCCACCTCTGCGGGCGTCCTTATCACGTTTTTTGGGCCAAGATTAATTACTTACTTTGGTAAGGGAAATGACCAAGTTGGATATCCCTGGGCGATGGCTGTGTTCGGCGTCTTAGCAGTATTTGCTTTTATCGGCTGCTTTGCTCTCACTAAAGAACGCGTTGTTGAAGCAAAGCCAGCAAAAGGAAGCTTTTGGAGCGATGTCGGCACGCTTGTAAAAAACGATCAATGGGTGGTTGTAGCGCTTCTTGGCCTTGTGTCGCTCGTCGCAATCGTCTTACGAGCTGGGTCTGCAGCATTCTACATCAAGTGTGCAGTCGGCAGGCCTGATCTAAATGCAGAATTTCTTACCGCAGGGACCTTTGCTGCAATGATTGGCGCTGCGTTTGCGGCACCACTTACGGCAAAGCTAGATAAAGGCCCATCCTATGCGATGCTGCAAATTATTATTGTAATCGGTTCAATCGGAATTTATTTTGCACCTATCCAAAATATCTTCTTAATTTTCGGGCTTTATATTCTGGTTAACTTTCTTACACAAATGGCTGCACCGATTCTCTTCTCTATGGCAGCTGATACTGCTGACTATGGCGAGTTTAAAACCGGTCGTCGTGTCACGGGCCTCATTTTCTCAGGCTTTCTCTTCGCAATAAAATTAGGTGTAGCAATTGCCGGCTGGTGCATTGGTTCGGTCTTGGCGACATATGGTTACGACGGTGAAGCGGCAACACAAACTCCACAAGCAATACAGGGCATTTTGCTCTCAATATCAATTTTCCCAGCAATCGGACACTTCCTACTTCTTCCAATTATTTATTTTTATCGTCTTAATACCCGACGCTGTACCGAGATACGGCAAGAACTTGACGCACGCTCATCTCAATAACCCACCCAGAGTATTCATGAAATTTTATTTACCATTAGTCCTTTGTATTCCCGCCCTTTCAGTCTCTGCCGCCGAAGTTACCGGACGATTTGTACCTCCAGCCGGAAAGGTGCTTGTCTTTGCCGGACAGGACAACATCTCTGTTGGTGGCACAGAAAAATATAGCGATGGCTACGTCGATAATATCGGTATTCCAGCAGGAATCACCCATTACGTGTATTTCTCTGAGGGATGGACAAATGGATTTGGCCGTACCTTTGCTAGGGGCTCTGTGGCAGGGTTGAACTCTGAAGTGGAGTGGGCCGCCGGCCCGATGTGTCAAAAGTCATACATAGATTCACTGAAACTCGAAGAGTGCGTCATGCATGTTTCCATTTCAATGGAGGGTGGCGGAGAGATTAAAGTCGCCAATGGCACCTTTGATCATCTTATTGAGGAATTTGTTCAATTCATTGCCGATCATCCTGACCGTGTCTTTTTCATACGGATTGGATATGAATTTGATGGAAGTTGGAATAAATACCAACCTGAGAGTTTTAAGAAAGCATTCCGCCGCATTGTAGAATCACTTCGGAAGCGTAATCTGTCGAACTACGCAACCGTATTTGCCTCTTCAAGCACAGTGAAACCTGGACAGTTTGAAGAGTACGACCCTGGTTCGGAATATTACGACTGGATCGGATACTCGTGGTGGGGCAATGAGAAGAAGTTTGGTAATGCAGCACCAGCTCTTGCCTATGCACGCAAACTCAGGAAGCCCGTTTTTGTTGCTGAGTCAACAGCCCGTGGCCACTATTTCGATAAGGAAGATCCGGAGAGTCTCTGGTCAGGCTGGTTTAAAGAATTCTTCCAACATATTGAGGCCAACAAAGATGTCATCCGAGCGGTCTCGTACATCAATGCGGACTGGGATGGTCAAGACATGTGGGATGGATGGGGCCAAACTCGTATCGAAACAGCTCCACTTCTTCAGCAGAGGTGGCAAGAAAAAATGGCTGAAAGTACATTTATCAATGCTTCTGACAGCCCACATAACGCGATTCGTTTCTCGGCACCGACCACTTCTCTACAAAACAAGAATTCCAGTCGGCCAAAGTATAAAAATTCGTCACTTTCAGTCACTGAGCGTGTTGAAGACCTTCTTGCTCAAATGACGCTCGAAGAAAAAATCGCACAGATATGTGGATGGTGGCATTATGACGAGAAAAAACTACGACGTGAGGGTGCCGTCTTCGCACCAGAGTTCTATGCAGAAAAATGCCCTCATGGCATTGGTGAGCTTGGTCCTCTCCATAATCTTTCGATTGAGGAGGACCTGCGTCAGTACGCGGCTGTACAGGAATATTTCAGAAATAGAACACGACTGGGAATCCCAGCGATTCTTCATGACGAGGCTGCCCATGGCTTTATGAAATTTGAGGCGAACTCGTTTCCTGCTCCTATCGGGCTGGCCTGTTCTTGGAACACCTCTCTGATTGAGAAGATTTATTCGTGTGC
>Ga0233437_1007157_pt1 | contig 10934 bp, 6 predicted proteins | sample SI_122_August201_FD_182714 | JGI IMG/M metagenome (GOLD analysis project Ga0233437, IMG submission 182714) | Seawater microbial communities from Saanich Inlet, British Columbia, Canada - SI_122_August2016_200_MG | ecosystem: Environmental > Aquatic > Marine > Inlet | place: Canada: British... | reverse complement strand
AACACCCGTGATTTTTAACAAAATGGTCCCGTAATAATCTTCTTCTTGTGTTTTGAATTTTTTAATCATTTCCTTACTGGTAAGCCCATAAATATTTTCGCAGGCTGCCGAATCAATTTCCAGGTTGTATTCAGTGCCGGGTTCCAGGTTAAATAAAAGTTTGTACCTCCGCCAGGCTGTTGTGTCCTTTTCGAACCGAAAATTTAAAGCAGTTTTTAAGGTGTCATCTGCAAGGTAAAGATTAACACGGGTACTATCGAAATATTTTACGGGTTCGGGAGCTGAAATAAAAATATTTTTATTTAAGTTGAATGCCGAAGTACTTACATTTGTTTCCCAGCTAAACTGAGGGACCGGCACTGCCTCTTCTTCTTCGTCCCCCTTTTGTTTTCTCCTTTTTTTCGATGTATCTTCTTTATCAATAAAATTTAATTCCAGTGTATCTTTTTGAATATACAACTGACTTAAAGAATCAAATTGAAAATAAGACAATTCCATAACAAGGGTATCTGTTTTTGCTACCAGAGTATCGGCAATCCACATTGTCAGCGAATCCATATTCTCATTAGGTTCTAAAATATACCAATCGGTTACATCAGAATCGACAAGCCTTACTTTAAAGGTATCTTCAACCGACTCGTTAAAAACAAAGCTGCATTTGTAACGCGTGTCCCGATTATACGAATCTAAGTACTGTTCAAATATATCTTCGGTAAAATGCCTTAAATAAAATGGCTCAGGCAAAAACTGGGTATGTCCTGTAATTAATAACGAATCAACCCCTTTCACCAAAGTATCCGGTTCTTCATGAAATTCGGCCAACGGAAACACGATTGTATCGACAAATGCAATTTGTTCTGCCCCTTCGTTGTACATCAAATCGGAATTAGCATCATTTACAGAAAAAATATGATAATTGCCCGGCGGAATATTGTCGATCATAAAAAGTCCTGTTTGATCTGTTTTGGCTATAAAATCCGGGCGAACTTTATGGACTGCAGAATCGTGCAAGTTTTTATGCAACATTACCAAAGCACTTTCCACAGGTTCGAGATTAAAAGCATTAATTACACGTCCGGCAACTCTCAATGAATCGTAAATATCGCCTGTGCTAAATGAAAAGCGTAAATTTTCGAGTGGATTTCTTTCGTTATTATCGGCAACCGAATTTTTAAAATCAAGCGAATAAGTTGTGCTGTCTAACAATTCTTCATTAAATTGTACTATCAGCGTTTTTGATTTTGTACGAATAGATGGCTTTTTTGTTAATGGCGGTGAAACCACCAATGTTTCAGTAATTTCATCGGGTATAATATACTCACTAAAAGTTAGGCGAACATCTTCTCCTTTATAATTTAAGGCTTTATAAACGGGCTGGGTTCCAATTAAAACAGGAGGAATACTATCGAGTGGGCCACCCGTGGGCATTCCCTGGTTGGCGCACGACGAGATGATAACAATCCATGCCAAGCCGGCAATAATAAAATATGGTATTTTCCCTAATAATTTCATTCACTAAAAAGGTTACAAACATACAAATTCCTGCAAACAAAGAATGTTATGTGTTGTTAATTTAAGTTGCACGAATTGAAAAAATAACAGGAACGTCTAACCTTAATCAATTAAATATTGCCCACCCTTCAAAATTTGACAATCTATTTATATCATTGCAAAATGCTTATAAAGAATATTAGCTTTAAAAAGAAAATTCAAAAAGAAAACCAATTTGTTCAGATAAATTAAAGTAACTTGTTCATCAATTAAAAGAAAAAAACTGATGGTTAGAAAGAAGAAAAGAAAACACATAAAACACAGAAAAACAGGCACATTTAATAAAAAGAAATTAAAAAATGCCATCCTTTCTGTTCTATACGAAGAACCTTCGCAAACGGTAAATTACAGGCAGGTTTCGAGTTGGCTAGGTATAAAAGATCAGGAAACTCAAAAACTTGTAAATGTAGCTTTGCTGGAACTAAAAGACGATGGTTCGTTGGAACAAATCTCGCGGGGAAAATATAAATTAAAAGCAAAAACGGGGACAATCTGCGGAATTGTTGAATTACAACCCCAGGGTTTTGCGTACATAAACAGCGATGAAGTTGACCGCCCCGTACTCGTTTCTACCCGTAACCTAAAACATGCCATGGAGGGCGATAAAGTTCGCGTACACTTATATGCCCGGCGCAAAAAACACGACCTGGAAGGAGAAGTAGCTGAGATTGTAGAACGGGCCAAATCTGTTTTTGTGGGAACTGTTCAAATTTCGCGCAATTTTGCCTTTTTGCTTCCAGCGGGGAAAGTTGGATTCGACATTTTTATCCCACTCGATAAATTATATGGAGCAAAGAATGGTCAAAAAGCCATTGCCGAAATTAACGAGTGGCCATCGCATGCCCGCAGCCCATTTGGAGAAATTATTGAAGTTCTGGGTGATGCAGGAGATAACGATGCTGAAATGCACTCGATTTTAGCCGAATTCGAATTACCACATAAATTCCCTCAAAATGTTGATAAAGCTGCTCAAAAAATCCCCTTGGAAATCCCGCCAGAAGAATACACAAAACGTCGGGATTTTAGGGGAATAACCACTTTCACAATCGACCCCGCTGATGCTAAAGATTTCGACGATGCACTGTCGTTACAAAAATTAAAAAACGGAAATTGGGAAGTGGGCATCCACATTGCCGATGTTACTCACTATGTCACACCAAATTCGATTATCGAAGAAGAAGCACAAAACCGGGCTACTTCTGTTTACCTGGTTGACCGAGTAGTCCCGATGTTGCCCGAACGGCTTTCGAACGGTGTTTGTTCGCTGCGCCCCAACGAAGACAAACTCTGTTTTTCTGCAATTTTCGAAATAAACGGACAGGCGGAAATATTAAACCAATGGTTTGGGAAAACGGTAATTCACTCGAACAAAAGATTTACATACGAAGAAGCACAGGAAATTATTGAATCCGGAGAAGGCGAATTAGCTGATGAATTATTAAAATTAGACAAACTGGCGCAAAAACTAAGAGAAGATCGTTTTAAAAATGGTTCTATTGCTTTCGACAGAGTTGAAATAAAATTCAATATCGATGAAAAAGGGAAGCCGCTTTCTGTATTTTTTAAAGAGGCAAAGGAATCAAATAAATTAGTTGAAGAATTTATGCTCCTCGCCAATAAACAGGTTGCAGGATTTATTGGAACACTACCCAAAAACAAATCGCCAAAAACTTTTGTTTACCGGATTCACGACAAACCCGACCCCGACAAATTAGTCTCCCTAAATACTTTTATTCAACGTTTTGGATACGGGATCCAGCTTTCAACAACTAAAGCCATTTCTAATTCGTTAAATAACCTGTTGAACAATGTAAAAGGGAAAAAAGAGCAAAATGTAGTTGAAACTCTGACAATTAGAACCATGGCAAAAGCAGCTTATTCAACGCGCAACATTGGTCATTACGGCTTATCGTTCGAAAACTACACACACTTCACCTCCCCTATCCGGCGCTACCCCGACATGATGGTACACCGCCTGCTGGAAAAATACCTCGCAAACGGACGTTCAGCCAACGAACAAAAATACGAGAACCTGTGTAAACACTCATCCGAAATGGAAACAAAAGCGGCAAATGCTGAGCGTGCTTCAATAAAATATAAACAGGTAGAATTTATGCAAGACCATGTTGGGGAAATTTATCAGGGTGTAATTTCCGGTATTACGGATTGGGGGATTTATGTGGAATTAGAAAATAAAATTGAAGGAATGGTGCCCATAAGAGAATTAGACGATGATTTTTACATTTTTGATGAAAAAAATTATGCTTTGGTTGGCCGGCACACAAATAAAACATATCAGTTAGGAGCCGATGTTGTGGTTAAAATCTGGCGAACAAATTTAGAACGAAAACAACTTGATTTTCTTCTGGCAGAAAAAGAAAATTAAAACAATTTCGAATATTAAGTGTTGTATATTCAACTATTTACAGGCATTTTAAGTTTTTTAAATCAATATCGTCTGTAACAGTAAAAAATTCAAAACTGTTTTACAGGTAAAATAAATAATTATATTTGTACACTTTTTATAATGCAAAATAAGGGATAAAAAATGCAAATCAATAACGAAAACGGGAATAAAAAAGACTTCAACAAAGAGAACATCTTAAAAATTGCCCGCGAAATTTTTAGCAAATACGGCTATAAAAAAACTACCCTCGACGACATTGCCAATGCGGTGCGAAAAGGAAAAAGCTCTCTCTACTATTATTTTAAAAGTAAGGAAGATCTTTTTCAGGCAGTAATTTTAAAGGAAGTTGAAATATTGGCCCGCGAACTGGAAATTGTTATTAACCGCAATACCGACCCTGTAGATAAATTACGCGATTATATTTTAACAAAACTTACTACTTTTCGCAGTCTGGCAAATTTCTACCATGCCATCGAAAACGATGTAACTGCCATCGATTTTATTGAGGAAGTCAAACTCCGCTATGAACAAGATGAAATTCGTATGATAAAACGGATCCTCATTGAAGGGGTGCGTAAAAATGAATTTGAAATTTACGATTTTAACCTTGCCGCCATTGGGATTACTACTGCAATTAAAGGACTGGAAATGCCTCTTTCGGCAGGTACTTACGGAAACGTTAACCTCGAACGGAGTGTTGACAATATCTTAAAAATAATGTGTTACGGAATTATGAAACGGTAAAACAAAACGCCCGTATTATTAAATTGCTGAGTAAACCTGCTTTAAAGAACGTTAGTGGGATTTATAAACCCCCTTAATCGAAATAAATTAATAAGCCCGTGTTTACCAATTATTTTTTAACAATCTTTTTTGGCGTTGTTTTCCTAAATTCACTAAAAGCATAGCCCGCAATTGCCAACATCAATAAAATTGAACTTGCAAACGAAATTTTATTTCCTGTAAAATACGATTTTGGCTCAAACTTAAATTCGACGATGTGTTCTCCGGCAGGTAAAATCATTGCCCTTAAAATATAATTTACCCTGAAATGTGGCACTTTTTCGCCGTCGATAAATGCATTCCAACCTTTATCGTAATAAATTTCTGAAAAAACTGCAAGTTGCTCTGATGAGGTTTTTGCTTTATATTTCAAATAATTAGGTTCATATTCAATTAATTCAATGTTCCCGTTTAAATCTTTATTGAATTTCTTTCCATCGACAAACCCCGAAAATCTTTTATCGATTGTAGTTTCAAGGGCTGGATTAATTCTTTTTAAAGCCGCAATTTCTTCATCTGCATTTTCAACAATTTTGTAATCGTTTACAAACCAGGCATTGCCAAAGGCCAAAGGATTTCGAATTGGCCCCTGATTTAGATCGTAAATAATATAACGGGTATTAAGCATATTAATAACCGGGGTTTGACCAAAAACAGAATCGACTGCAGAACCACTTTGAAGACCGGTCACCATTACCTGCATTTCTGGAGATAAATGATTTTCTATCACTTCCTGATATCGGCGTAATTTTGCAGCGTGGTAACCACCCACATTTTTATGATAGTATGAAGCACGTGCGTCCATAAAAGGATTTTGCAAAGGTAAAACACGGTAGTTTAAATCTTTATCCTGAAGTATGGCCCTGTCAGCCGGCATTTCCGGGAATGGATTTGCTGCTTCGCGTTTCGAAACAAAGTTGCCATTATTTAAATATCTTTTATCAACAGACCATAAATCAATTAGGATTAACAATCCTAATAATCCAATAAACAAGTTGGTTTTAATTTTTTTGAGATGCCATAAAAATAGTACGCCTGCGGCCATCGCAATAAACAAAAATGAACGCAATGCATCAGAACTTAATGCAGCTTTACGGTCTGCAACCGCACTATCTATTAACCAATCCGGAAATTGTTGCCTCAGATCATAAGGGCTGCTAAAGTCTCCTGTAATTCCTGGTGCAGCAGCAAATAATAACGACAAACCACCTGTAATAATAGCTGCCCATTTCAACCCGTTTAACCATTCCTTTTTTTCTGTTTTCCCCGTTAAAATCTCATTTAATGCTATAAATCCAAGTAAAGGCATTGCAATTTGTGCAATAACCAATGTCATACTTGGCGCCCGGAATTTATTGTACAATGGCAAATAATCGAGAAGAAAACTGGTTAATCCCATTACATTTCCTCCCCACGAAAGAACAATCGAAACAATTGTTGCAATTAACAACCACCATTTATAACGTCCTTTTACCACAAAAAGGCCAAGAAAAAAGAGGAACACTACAATGGCCCCAACATAAACCGGCCCTGCTGTACTTGGTTGATCGCCATGATACATAACAACAGAACCAACCACTTGTCTCGGGTTCTGAATCCCTCTTTCATGCAGGGCTTCATAACTTTTAGAATTTTCGTCGGCACTAATTTGACTGGCTCCTCCCTTAAAGTTAGGAACAAGCAGTGTAAATGTTTCGCCAATTCCATAACTCCACTGAACCACATAATCTTTATCCAATCCAGAAGTTTTATTGGTATTGTTTGATGTTAATTCAGATGGGCCGCGTATAGTTTCTTTGGAATATTCCCAGGAAGTATAAAGCCGCGAAAAATTCATGCCGACAGCAACTATTGCACCTACAAATAAAAATAATGTAGATTTAAAAAAAGAGGTCGTCGTTTTTTCTTTTATTGCAAAAACTAATTCAACCAACCCGTAAATTGCAATCAAAATTAATCCATAGTAAGTTATTTGTGGATGCCCTGCCAGCAATTCCAATGAAAGGGCCAAGGCAAATAAAAGTACACCCTGAATTCGTTTTTTGTTAAAAACCATTAGCACGCCTGCAATAACTAATGGAAGATAGCCTAGAGCATAAGCTTTTGAGTTATGTCCTGCACTAAGAATTATTAAAAAATAAGAGGAAAAACCAAACGCAATTGCACCAACTAAACTTTTCCAGCGACCAACACCAAGAGACAATAATAATATGTAAAACCCCAATATATAAAGCATTAAGGCTGAGGCCGGATGAAACAATCTGGTAAAAATCTTGTGTATGGGCTGAGCCAGGTTTGAAGGATAAAGTACCGAGATCATATATCCTGGCATTCCCCCAAACATGCCATTTGTCCAAATAGCTTCTTCTCCGTTATCGCTTCGGTAGTCTGCTAACTCTTTCGACATACCTTTAAAATGTGTAATGTCTGATTGTTCCAAAATTTTCCCTTCAATTTGAGGAGAAAAATAAATAAACGATATACTAATAATAATTACTATTATAAATATATTTATTCCAATCGGGTTTGAACTAATAATTTTCTTCATAGTAACCATGTTGAATTAGAATTGCTATTTTTGATTTGTACAAAAATATATATTTCTAATTCTTTTTGCATATAAATGGGAATAATCATAAATCAAAGTATTAAGGGAAGTTTCTGGTCGTACGCAGGGATAGTTGTAGGATTTATAACTACATCATATTTATTTCCAAAATTTTTAACGCCTGAAACAGTGGGGTTGTTTGGGCTTCTGATTGCTTACTCAGTACTAATGTCGCAATTCTCGGCCTTAGGCTTCCATGGTGTAACATCACGTTTATTTCCTTATTTTAGAAATAAAGAAAATGCACATAATGGTTATTTGTTTGTTGCAGCGGTTGTAATAATTACCGGTTTTATTTTGTTTGTTATGGTTTTCTTTTTTGTAAAACCACTACTTATTGAAAGCAATATTGAAAAATCTGCATTGTTTGTAGATTATATTTATTTGCTTTTGCCCCTCACTTTTTTCACTTTAATTTTTATTCAACTCGATGTTTTTAATAAAGTATTGTACGATGCCGTTTTTGGAACCTTTTTGCAGGAATTTTTCCAACGTGTACTTATCCTTTTGATAACCATTTTATACGTTTTTAATATTTTCAACTTACATCAATTAATTTTGGCCTATGCTGCTTCGGTTTGTTTTAAAGGGGCATTTTTATTTATTTATCTACTTTTTAAGAAGAAAATAAGTTTTAAACCTCAGCTTGCTTTTATTGACAAAAAACTTCGAAATGAAATGATCAGTGTAGCACTATTTAGTATATTAACAGGTTTAGGGAATAGCATTGTTTTTAATATTGATAAAATAATAATTAATCAAATACTGGGTTTAAGCCAAACTGGTGTATATACAATCGCTTTCTTTTTTGGTACCCTTGTAATAATTCCTTCGCGAGCTCTATTAAGGATTTCCGGGACACTAATCGCAGACGCTTTTAAACGAAAAGACTTAAAGTATATCGCTGACATTTATCACCGAAGTTGTTTAAACCAGTTTATTATTGGAGCATTTATTTTTGGTGGTATTTGGATTAACATCGATAATATTTTAGAGGTTTTGGGGCCGGATTACGAAGAAGGTAAATGGGTTATAATAATAATAGGGCTGGCTTATCTTTTTGATATGCTCACAGGTGCCAATTCACTGGTTATTGCATTTTCGCCATTTTACAAGGTTGCTTTAATTTTTATTTTGATACTAATTGTTTTGGTTGTGGGAACAATGTACCTGCTTGTTCCCGAATTTGGCGTTGTTGGAGGGGCCGTAGCAATCGGTATTTCCATAATTGCTAATAATATTATGCGTTATACATTTCTAAAAATAAAATATGGGATGCAACCTTTTAATGCAAAGTTTTTATTCGTTTTATTTATTTTTGCAGGTGGCATAGGTCTTTCGTATTTTCTACCCAAATTAAACCTTATTGTCGATATTTTAATTCGGAGTACTATCTTTGCAATAATTTTTATTTCTGGCATTTATGTTACTAAAGCATCGGAAGATTTCAACTTACTTGTTAAAAAGCTAAAAGAAAATTACTTGTTTTAAGTTGGTTGTTTTTCTGTAAATATATTTTCTTTAATAACTTCATTACAAAGTATAAAATATGGGGGCTTTTTCATTTTCAAAAAAAATAAAAGTTGGCGATAAATCAATTGGCGAAAGTCATCCTGTTTTTATTATTGCCGAAGCGGGGGTAAATCACAACGGAAATTTACAAAAGGCAAAAAAATTAATCGATGCGGCGGTCGAATCAGGTGCCGATGCGGTTAAATTCCAGGCTTTTAAAACTGAGAATCTAATTTTAAACAATGTTGGTAAAGCACCATATCAAAAAGAGAAAACCGGTAATGAAGAATCTCAGTTTGAAATGCTTAAAAAATTAGAAATTACCAAAGAACAAAACCAGGTGCTCATTGAATATGCCCGTCAAAAAAATATTGTTTTTCTATCTACTCCTTTTGACGAAGAAAGCCTTGACGAATTAGTTGATTTGGGAGTTGATGCAATTAAAATTTCTTCGACCGATGTTACGAATCTGCCCTTTTTAAAAAAGGTGGCAAAAAAGGGAAAGCCTATTTTTTTATCAACAGGAATGTGTTATTTGTCGGAAGTAGAGAAAGCACTAATTGAGATTGAAGCTTTCAATAACGAGGTCATACTTTTACAATGCACGGCCAATTATCCGGCAAAAAACGACGAAGCAAACCTGGCAGTTTTAAATACCTATAAACAACATTTCGATATAATTTTAGGGTATTCCGACCACACTGAAGGCATTGGGGCTTCACCATTTTCAATACCTTTGGGGGCACAAGTTGTTGAAAAACATTTTACACTCGACCGTAACGATTTGGGGCCAGACCACGACGCATCCCTTAATCCTGAACAATTAATTGAATATGTAAAAACCATAAGGAAAGTTGAAAGTTATATGGGAACCGGGATAAAATTTCCTTCATTCGATGAAACATTAACAAGAAAATCGCTGCAAAAATGCCTCGTTGCCAATATCGACATAAAAAAAGGCGACATTTTTTCCGAAGATATGTTAGTGGCAAAAAGAACTGGAGGTAAAGGAATTTCACCTGTGTATTACAAAAATATTACGGGGGAAATTGCGCCAAAAGATTTTCAAAAAAATGATATAATTGAAATTAAATGAAACCCAAAATTGTAATATTCGGTGCAGGTGGCCATACACGCACTTTAATTCCCCTCGTTCGTTCTGAAGGTTATGATATTTTAGCTATTTATGACGATTCTTTTAAAAATGGGGTTGATGAAAAAATTGATGGGATTTCAGTAATTGGAAAAATTGACGATTTTAAAAAAGAAGCAAAAATTATCCTATCTTATGGTGAAGGTGAAAAAAGGAACATGTTAATCAATAAATTCCCTGATTATATTTTAAACGATAATTTGATACACCCTTCTGCAATTATTGAAAATAGTGCTAAAATAGAAGGGCTTAACCAAATTTTTGCACTTGTTGTAATCAATGCCCAGACAATTATCGGAAAAAACAATATTATTAATACCGGGGCAATTATTGAACACGAAGTTAAAATCGGGGGTAATAACCATATTTCGGTTGGGAGCGTTTTAGCCGGCAGGGTTGAAATTGGTGATTACTGTTTTATTGGGGCCGGGGCAGTAATAATCGATAAAGTAAAAATTACCGATAAAGTAATTATAGGTGCCAATGCCGTTGTAATTAAAAATATTAATGAACCGGGAACATACGTGGGTAATCCCGCAAGAAAAATAAAATGATTTACGTATCATCTGCTTGTTCAAAAAAAACAAATATCAGAGCAAGTGTATTAGAACTTGTTTCCGCCGGAATTCAAAATATTGAATTATCAGGTGGTACAGAATACAGCGAGACACTTGAAAATGATTTAATAGAACTGCAATTAAAACATAATTTAAATTTTTTACTACATAATTATTTTCCTCCGCCCCAAAAACATTTTGTACTAAACCTCGCTTCAGAAAATCAAGGAATCCGGGAAAAAAGTTTAAAGCATATTAAAAATGCCATTAATTTATCTGAAAAATTAAAAGCTTTTAAATATGGGGTTCATGCCGGATTTTTTATCGATCCAAATGTTAATGAGCTTGGAAAAAATATTGACA
>Ga0233437_1007154_pt1 | contig 10936 bp, 10 predicted proteins | sample SI_122_August201_FD_182714 | JGI IMG/M metagenome (GOLD analysis project Ga0233437, IMG submission 182714) | Seawater microbial communities from Saanich Inlet, British Columbia, Canada - SI_122_August2016_200_MG | ecosystem: Environmental > Aquatic > Marine > Inlet | place: Canada: British... | reverse complement strand
TTGATGTCTATGTTGTCTCGTTTGTTGCTCACTATTTTTCCCTCTTACTAAATACTCGTTCGGTGAATATTTTAAACCTTTATCTCTAATGCGTCTGAAACGAAAGCGGATGGTATTTCGTAGTTTAAAACAAGTTTGACGTAGTTTGAACTGCTTGAACTCTCAAATGAACTCCTTATCTCTTCTCCGTTCTCGGACAAGAACTTGATAGAACTAATACTTACGCTTGGCAAATAAGTCCTTACTTGCTGTTCTATCTTTCTTTTAATGTCCGATAGTGTTCTTGATGTATTGTTCATGAATAAATAACGCCTCAATCCTACTCCGAACTTGGGATGCATTATTCTCTCACCTGGCGATGTTAATATTATCATTTTCAAGTTTTGGCGCGTCATTTGCTTGAGTGTTTTATTCAAGGCGATGCCGTCAACTGGATCAATGTATAATGGTAGTTTTGGTGATATTCCCGACACTTGTTAGTTCTCCGCTATATAAGTAGTTTCAATATCTATTATGTTTTCAACTTTTCTAAGAACGGATCGATGTACGTGGTTTCTCCTGCTCCGTGGAGAGAGGCGAGGAGGACTTGCAGGGTTGATAGTTTTGTTTCGGCGAAGATGTCAAAGAGGTTTCTGCCCTCGTATGTTCCAGAGAAAACCGCTACGTCGGACAAGGCAGATGCTTGATAAACAGATAGTTGAGTAACCAATTCTCTAAACGGGAATATATTATTCACGAACTCCTTGTAATCATCGTCTTCGAATAATTGTTGCCTTATTGTTAGATATTTTCCAGACACTATAATATTTTCTACGTCTCCGCATATATCTTCTCCACCTCCTTCTTTAGAACCTTCGTCGGCAGTTCCTCCGCATTGGGACGAAAACAATGTTATCAATGACGGATTAAGTGTTGAATCTTGATAAGTAGCATATTTTACATCTATAAAGTAATATTCTCCACTCTCGTTGTAATCCTGTTCTACTGTAAATCCAGCGGATGGGAGAAGTTCGTCTAAAACAAAGTCATTCCAAGTTCCAGTCTCGGACAATTGAAGGCTGCTTGCTATGCTTTCCCTTATCTCATCTATCTCTTCGCCTATGACGGACAGAAGAGTATTCGGTGCTGATTCTATTTCTATTTCTTCTCCGAGGAGTTTTTTGTATTCATAATATTTGACGGCGGCGTCTTTTATATCGGAGAAAATATTGTTTTCTATTGTATCTTCGAACGAGTTGCTATACTTCTTCTTCATTTCTGTTTTCATATTATCGAAAACTGTTTGCCTGAATGCTGCGCTTTCCATAAATCCAGTGTTGAAAGTGTCGAACACTTGTAATGATATTAAAGCACTTTCTAAAATAAATTCTCTTGTTAACATCCTCACACCCATAGAAGCGGCAGTTCTCCTGTTGGGGGTTAGGGCGTCACACATTTCATCAAGTTGTTGTATTTTCATTACCTCTGATACATGCCCTTCTGCCCATTTTGTCAAGTCTTTGTATTTTATTGCGTCGGATTTTACATAAGAATCCATCATTTCACGAATTGCATCAGTATCTCCATACTGAGAAGTCATAACTTTGTACCTCATATCGTTTATTAGATTGTTTATGTATTCCATATAATCTTTAGCAGTTCCGTCGAAATATTGCGTTCCTCCCGCTGCTATGACTATTTCTTCGAATCGCCCTGCGGTGGCGGAGGTGGCGGAAGTATTCATTGGACCATCGCTTGACCACCAGTCAGATAAAGTAAAGTTAACTTCTTCGTTAGTGAAAGAATATCTTTCTTCCAATAAATTAGATTTAGCTTCTTTTCTTCCGAGTGAAATCATCAAGTCGTTTGCTATTTTATAGTTTCCAATATTTGTTATTATCTTATTTGCAGCAACAACATCATACTCGCTATTGCCGCCGCTGGTAATAGCGTTATGAATATTAGCAAGAGATCCTCCACTATGTGTCGAAGCTTCAGCGAGGTTATCTAATATTCCTTCCGAACTTGTATCAGTGGCGGCTATTAGTCTCGCGCCTTTTCTCTCAAGAGTGGTGAGAGTTTCTGTCCAGTCAGCACCATCTCTCACTGCATCTATTTCGACATCTTCTCCTGCTTTAGTGATTACGAAAGATGCTTTAACATAGTGTTCGTCCTTTCTTGTAAAGTCAGTTCTGAATGTTATGTGCGCCATAGCGGTTATATTGTCTGGATCTCCGTCGCCGTATTCAGTTGCGAACTCCAACTTCTTATCATCTGTTATTACGTCAGTAATGTTGTAAACTAGAGTAACTTGTCCATTGGGTTCTTCATACGATCCATCTATATATTCTGGAAGTGGATCTACCATTTTCTTTCTTTTTCCGCTGTCCCAATTAATATTTTCATCCATAGATGCAAAACTTCCGTTATCGCCTGCGGTGCCGTCGTCCCAATCTTCAAGATAATCTGCGATGTCCATTACTACTAATGCTGCTTTTGCCTTGTAGTATAAATCATTGACTTGGCTGGAAACCTCAACAATTTTGTGGAAATCTTCAGGATCATCAGAATCGTTTATCGTGTTCTTTCCATCGAGCGCTACGATTGGGCGGGCATTGTTATATACAAGTTCTCGACATTCAGCGTCGTATGTCATCCAGTCCTCTATAGTTACACCAAGTTGAGAAAAAACATTATCCATCTCTTTCTGTAATGTTCCCTTTACGTCTTTCCTGTATCTGTTTAGGTCGTCCCAATTAAGCCTGTCAAGGAAATTAAAGCTTGTGAAAATATCTGCCCAAAACTCATAAAACCGCGAGTGAAGAAAATCTCTGAGCAACTCAGTTGTATCTTGTATTTCTTTTATTATATCTTTTCTGTCGCTGGCTTCGTACTCCTTCAGTCCCAAAACATTGAGCATGTCTCTAAATAATGGATAGTGATCGCTGTCTGTTTTGGAATTCGTAGCCTCGCTCGTATAAGAACCTAAATCAACGCCTGTTCCGTAATACCACCAGCCATCAGTCATAGTGCTTCCTTCCAAAACTTCGATGTATTCTTCCGATTCTATTGTTGTGACTTCTGCTGGGAGGACATATCCCATTACGATGGTATCGCCTTCATTAGAGACAGAGAAAGGTGAAGAAAGAGTGATGTCTAATCCGTCAGCCGTAGAAGCGTCAACGTATAGCCTATTTAAATTAACAGACTCTCCATTTATTTCATTGATGAATACGGTATCCCATATGTCTGGATACTGAACTATTATTGAGTTTAAGTTGTTAATTGCCGAGGCATACATCCCTGATGCTGCTGTTTTCATAGCGTCATCAATAACGGGCGGGGGCTCTGGTATTAATGAATCGTCTGAACCGAATAGAGATGGGAAGCTTGGAAATAGAGTGCCGTCTTGAAATGATTTAAGGAGTTTGTATATCTGTTTTATCTTCTCGATTAATCTGTTCTTTTCTTGCGATAGAAGTTCTTCTATTTCAGAGTCGGATAATAGAGGATCTTTACTTGTTAAATAGTTTTTCGCTAATATATCTTGGTTGGTTCCGTCGCCCAAGCCACAAGCATTTGTTACAGTTATTGGAGTTGTTGCTGATTCTTCTAAGAAGTTAGTGTTCACCATTTCTCCGAGTTGAGAAAACAAATCGGAGACATCTTCGCGACTTTGGAATAAGTCTGGATTTCCTCTATTCAAACAACCAAACGCCAGTTCCATAACATCGTCTGGTGCTGTGCCCTTATAGAGCGATTTGAGTTCTCCCGATGTTAAAACTACTTCCAAGTCCTCTGTCGCCTTTTGAACTCCGCTCATTGTTTGATAAATGAGTTCTGGCGAGACTAACACTTGTTCTACAAGTCCAGTGTTTGGATTTGGGAGATTTAGTGATATTCCTGTTTCTGATATTAGTGCGTCCCACGAACCGACAGCTTTGGACGTCAGATTTCCAACCGCTCCCATAAACCCTGTTCCACCTGCGGAGAGGGCAGCGTCTGCCCAAGCTTTTCCATCGGAGAGCTTTGAGACATCCACTCCTATCGTGTCCGAGAGCCAAGATTTGAATCCGTCTCCGAACATACTTTTGATTGCGGCAGTGTCTGGTAGTTCTGAAATCATTTTACACATAAGTTCAAATATTTTCTCTATGAATGAAACTATGGCGTTTATCAGAGCACTATAGAGTTGCTTCAATGCTGCGTCTATCGCTTTTGCTACATAATCCGTTGTTGGAAAGTTGTCTGGTATTTTTATCCCTTGAAATGCTGGTAGCTCTACTTTTAGTTGCCATTCCTTTTCACAATTATCGTCATCGGTGCCGCACAATCCAAGCCATTTGACAGCACCGTCGGCACTAAAGAAGTCGCTCAAATCTGGATCATTAAATGCTGCCTCTCCGAGTCTAGTGATTGCCGCTTCGAGCGCACACTTTAGAGACTCTTCGAGAACACAGTTAAAGTCAATTTTATCAAGCACGTCGTTGTATACTTTATTCCAAATCAAATCTGGATTGTCTGCATAATAATCCATAGAATCGAAAGTCTTTCCTAAATCCTCGGCTCCTTCCGATTTTAGACTCATATTGCCAACGAAATCTTTTGATTGTCTTACTGTGTTTGCTATATTGTTTTTAGTTGCATCACTAAAAACAACATCGTCTTCTCTTTGCTTGTCTTCGTCGGTTTTGCATGATTTCTTGTCGAGTTCTAGAGTTATTAGTTTTGCTAAGTTTGCGAATGAGAATAGGTTTCCGTTGGAGTCGTATTTTTCTATTCCATCAAGAGAGTTTTTCTTTATTTCTATGACTGGAGTTGGATAGGTATGTTGCGTCAAGAACTGGAAGATGTCGAAGTCGAGACTTAGTTGTTTTGTCAATGCAGACGACATGCTTCCAAGTTGAATAAGATAGTTCGCCGTAGTTGGATGACTTAATAAAGATGCTTCCAAAAAGCAGTCATAACCTATCGTGTGTTTGTTTCCGTCTATTAAAGCAAAGGCTGGATTATAATCATAACTAAACCCTATCTCCATTTGAGATTGTTTGTCTGGTTCGCACTCTTCTTCTTTGATGGCTGTTGCGGTGACGGAGTTGAGATTGAAATATCTTCTTATTACATTTTTGACTTGCTTCAGTCTCTTTATTTCTTTGACGATGTTGATGTTCGTCATATATTTGTCTGCTTTCGCCATTTTGGGAAGAAAGTCTTCCATACTAGTTGTGATATAGTCTATATCTCGCTCGTAGTTTTCAACTGAGATGAACGCTGATAAATATCCTTCTGCTGGTTTGTAAATATCGCAAAATGCGTTATTTACTGTATAGGCGTCGAATGTATCTTTTGGTATTTTTACCAATACTTTCATTCTCGCGCATACTCTCTGACTTATAAAGTAGTCTGGTGTTGATGCTGCGTCGTATAAATTGGTTGGCGTTATGGGAGTGACACTTGCATTTGTCTGCGATATTGTTATCTGAGTGATGTCCGTGTCCGAATCGAGTTGAGTTACGGGTGTTGAAACATAAGTTTTGCCGTAAAACCTTATTAATCTATCTATTCCATATTCTTTTGCTTCTTTTAGTCTAGCATCTTTTTCTCCACCGAAGGACTCGTATTCGCTTTCGATAGTGATACATAGATTTCCGAGAGAGTCTTCGAATGGGTAGCACTCGTTTTTTAGACGCCAGTCTTCAAGATCTTTGAATTCAAGTATGTCCATATTAGTTCACCTTGTTGTATTTGCTACAAATGTATTTTGACGACATAGGGTTAAGATATTTATTGTGCCATAAAATGTTTGTATTCATCCTTCCCTTAAAGTTGTCAACCATTGCTTCTGCTGACTCTAAAGTTGCGTTTATTCCAGCGGGGAGGAGTTCTATAGATGGAGTAGTGGGTGCTCCGAATCCTGATGCTACATGAGTATGTGCCGTAATGGAAGTGTTGAAAGATGTTTGTGCTTTTAGAAAGTTTAGAACAAGTGCGCTGAGATCGCTGATTCTATCCTCCAAACCAGAGAGTGCTTCAACCATGTTCTGTCCCTTCACCATAGATTGAAGTCCTTCTTCGTCATTGACTGCTATGAGTTCAATTCCTGATGGTGCGACAGATCCTCCTTTGGAGTTGGTTACGGACGTTCTTGTAACAAGCTTGATGCCTTCGGTTCCTATTATCCTTACGGCGTCAGCCTTTATGCCTATTCCTGATTTGGCGTGAGAACTTCCCATGCCTCCGTTGACTATTCTAAAGTTGTCGTCTATGTCTGTTTTTTGACTTATATAGATTCTTGCTGCGTCGTTGGAGAAGCTTGGATCAACATTTATGTCGCTGGTTGGGACTGGTGCGCCTCGTCCTACCACTATGTCTATGGAGCTTGCCTGAGTGTGTCCTTGTCCTGCGTATCCAGATGCTCTTGATGCTGGACGATCTCTTCCGAGGACTATCCACGAGTTTCCGTGCTGGGTTACTTTTTCACATGGAGACTGAATGTATCTGGGTATTGCTTCAGCTATACTGTCGCCGAAGATACCTGCTCCACTTCGTCCAGAGGTATAGTTGGCGTCTAAGTCCATGACTTGACGAGTTGCTTCTGATAATCCGTTGTTATCAACTGAATTTATGTTATTTCCCATTATAGTAATTAGCCTTGGTGTTTATTTATGCTGTGTCCCAGCCTGGTTCTTCTCTGTCGAACTTGTCTGGGAGGTGTTCGTTTCCGTATCCTATCCAAGTGTTTACGGCGGCTCCTCTAGATTCCTCGTCAGCGTGAGGACCAGGAGCCCCTTTATTAGTCCACCATCGGCTTGAGACAAGGCGCACAGTATGCTGTCTGGCAATTATACCAAACATCGCCTTTGGCTGATGCCCATTTGCGCCCCACTTTGTGTCTTTTGCCCAGTCAGGCTTTTCTTGTCCTGCCCAGTCTCCCCAATACTCCCAGTGCCATCTTTCATTTCTCACTGCTCTGATAAATCCATATTTCCAAGCGTTTTTCACGAGCCATTCATAAATCCGTCCGTCGAGGTGGGAAACATTTAAATCGAACGCTATGCCATTTTGATGATTTGAATTATTTGGTGCGGAGGCGTCGTTGCCTAAACTATCGTGTGTGACACCGTTTGACTCAAAAGTATACGTGTATCCCTCTACGGCAAAATTAGCTACGGCAGCAGGGTTGTTGGCTCCAATGTTCCAATAATCATTCTGTTCTGCTGATGTTCTAAATCCACTGGCTACTCCTAATGGAACGCCATCGGCGTTTGCTGCGTCGATCATCGTTTTTAAATAAGGGGCGACTTCTTTTACTACTGGGACTTCTACTCTTGGATTACTCCAGTGGTGAAACCTAACGAGGTCTGAGTGTCCTATTGGCTCTCGTCCTCTTTTAAATAGCGGCTCGTTTGTTCTCATTATGTCTTCAGCGGTGAAAACTGGCAAGTCTGATTCAGATGCTGCGGTTGGACCTATACTAGATGGCATCGATTCAACATCGCAGGTTTGAATGTTTGGAACAATCAGCGAGGTTGTCGTTACTTGAGGAACTTGATTTGAATTATACTCAAATGACCGATAAGGTGAGACTGCTGTTTCTTCTGCCATTTTATACCACCGCCACGTTTAAGCTTGTTGCGAGGGTTGACGCTATTGATGCCCTGTCATGTATTGACGCAGGCTGTTCAAAGTATATCTGCCACCATTGTGCCCATTGCCCCTCTGTTATTTCTGAAGCGTTGTAGTTTATTGCTCCTAGCATTGCTCTTGCTGACTCTATTACGTATTCTACTTGATTGTCAATATTGGCGACTGTTTCATAAATCTCGCTTACATCTTGATTCGCATAGTCTGCTGGTGAGACTATAGCCACTCCTTTACTCGTTGCAAGTAATCCGCCAGCAAAGTATCTTATAACTTCTGCGTCATCTGGTATTTGTATGGATTCTGGGAGCCCTGCGCTATTGGCTTGTGTTCTCATCGCCCCCCTTGGACCTCGTACCCAACCTCTATTTTGCACGTTGAATTGCCAAAGTCCTAAAGAAGATTCAGTGGCGGCACCTGAGACGACATTTGCGTTTAAGGCGGACTCCGCCTTGGCGTTGGCTAAAATTCCCAAGGCTAACTTCTCGTCTCCTAATCCGCTTAACAATTTGTCATACAATTCCTCTTCAGTAATCATATTGTCACCTGTCTCATTAGAAATTTGCATATATGCATCGTGCAGGGAGGCTGGACTGCTAACGGCGGGGATAGTATCACCAGTTGGATGGCTAACTGCTGGTGTTTGTTCGTCGCACGGGGGGAATGAATCAATTGGCGAAGCTATTCCTTCAAGCTCAGTGAACACTATTCTTCCAAAGGCTTCAGTGTTGTTCATTACACTTACAACGAAGGCATCCTCTCGTTGATTTCTATCTTCGAAATCAATTCGAACCAGTGCTCCATCTACTAGAGAATCTGTTATTGAAGTATTTTTTATACTGCACAGTGGAAACATATTGATATTTACAATATTTCCATTGATGAATATAGGCACGACACCAGTTTTTTGTATGTTGTCTGGAAGTATCCAAACATAATATTTTGGATAATTTGTGATTTCAGTTTCTGTAGCTGCCGCTACAAATGTATCAGACAAATCATATCTTGGACCAATATTGTTCATGAATGAATACCAATTAGTATCCGAAGTAGTTGGTGCATAAGGTGGAGTGTTATCAGCATGTTTCAATACTATCGCTTTTTTCGACGTATTGGCGAGCGCAGCTACTCTATCTTCTTGCGCCCGAGCATTGGATTTATAATATGCCGTAGAAAATGATACTGGGTTTAGATTTCGAGTAGACGGAACTGATATCTGGTTCGGAGTTGATCCGTTTATCAGTTGCGCCAGTAGTCCAGTTATATTGGAACTACTTGACATTATCGGAACCGCTTAGTAAGTCAAATATCTCTGACTTGTCTATGTCTGATAGTCCAGTTGTCTTTTCGTTTTGCTTCTGTATTAGCGCTACAACTTTGACTAGTTGTTCGTTTGAGCGTTGGAGCGTTTCTACGTACTTGGCGGCAACAGTACCGACTACGGAGTGCCTTGACTCGTCTGCGCCAAGGTAGGATATTAGATCACTAAGGAGGGATTTCGTTATTTCCCTGTCCTTTCTTATGTTCTCTATTGCTTCTTCTATATAGTTGTCTTTCTTTTTCATCTAAAACACCTCTCTATAAGTAGAAGTGATAAAGATTATACGTCGCCATTCACCCAGTTTCTCTTGAAATGACGGTATTTTTGACGTAATTTGTTTAGATTATTGACAACTTGCTTTGTATTCAAACCAGTTAGTTCCCTGAGATATAGATATATTGCTTTTTTATTATATATCATCTCGTCCTCGTCTATGGTTGTGAGGAGTATCTTCACTGCTTCGAGAACTTTCTTTTCGTTATCTTTGAGCGAACTTGTGTCCCAAGTCTCTATTTCTTCCCATAGATGCTTCCAGAACTCTAACTCTTCTCGCTCTTCGTGATACTTGTTTCTAGATGCTATTTTGTCATTGTCAAGCGCTTTGGGCATCTCGTCGTATAGAACTTCTGTTCTTGCTCTCTTGGCATTCTTCTTCACCTTGTGAATGAACCAGTTCTTGGTTACGACGCTAAAATAAGAGAATGCTTTTGATCCCTTTGTCGCATCGTATTTGCCTAGAATGGTGGTGAGCCAAACTTTACACTCGTCTTTTAGTGCGTCGATGTTTGGGAGGGTTGTGAACTTGTATGTGTAGACTATTTTGTCTACCATTTCACTAAATGCTGGACCTATCAAGTCTACATATAGTTGGGTTCTAACCTTTATGTCGTTGGTTGCGACGTATTGTATGATAGCGTCTTCGTGTACTTTCGTGAAATAGTGTCTTCCTGACTTTCCTCTACGTCCCATATATTATTCTTTTTCCTGTTCTTCATCTTCTTCTTCTGCTTCATCTTGGTCTTCTAATATTTCGTTTAGAGTTGATATCTGAGTTGATACGTGTTCAGCGTGCTTCAATAACTCAGATAAAGTCTCGTCTCCGAAATACATTTCCATTTGGTTTACTGCGTCTAGATGTTCTTTGAAATCTTCACTGATGACTTGTATTGCTTCTGCGTTTTCCTGCACGAATCTCATAGTTCCTAGCAGTTTGGTTGCGTACCAAACCATTAGAACGTTGAAAGAGACGGAGAGTGCTAAGAGTGCATAAATCATTGTTTCGGTGTCCAGTTCTTCATTTCTTGTTTATATGTTTTGACTTCTTCTTTCGCTTCCTCAATATGTTGATTTACGATAGAGCCAACTTGCGCTTCGACGTCCTGCTTCTTAGCTAGATTTATGAACTGAGGTATTCTCTTTACCTCGGTACTATTGCAATCTTCTTTGGAGCAGGCGTCTACTGTTTCGCCAAATGAGTGTGATACTTCAAATTCATTCTCGCAACTCTGGCATTGGTATACGTACCTCGGCACTACTTTGTAAATTCTTCAAAGACAGCGGTTGCGTCGGAAGTGTTTTCGTCTTGTGCGTCAACTTCGACAACGGGAGGATTGTTTACAACAAGTCCATCATCTGTGCTTTGGAAGTCGAACCCTTGTAGAACGGGAACGATGTCTGTTTGATTCATAAGTGAGTTCTGTAGCGCCATCATTACGGCACCGAGTGCTTGGTTAGTTAGTTGCATTGTTGCAAGCTCCTTTGTGTTTGTTTGTAAGTTTATTATAACATGATACAGATAATATCTTAAATATCATATAAATATAAACACTAAAAGTAATTAGTCAAGTGATATTTTTATTACTCTCGGGAATAATCGTCTTCTAAACGGACGACATCATCAAGGTGAGGAGTGCTTACTTCTATTACTTCGACGCTGCAAGAATCTGCTGCGAATCTATGCACCTGATGCGGCTTGACGTGGAATGACTCACCTGG
>Ga0233437_1007153_pt1 | contig 10936 bp, 9 predicted proteins | sample SI_122_August201_FD_182714 | JGI IMG/M metagenome (GOLD analysis project Ga0233437, IMG submission 182714) | Seawater microbial communities from Saanich Inlet, British Columbia, Canada - SI_122_August2016_200_MG | ecosystem: Environmental > Aquatic > Marine > Inlet | place: Canada: British... | reverse complement strand
TATTCTGCACCAATCTACCGCGGGAACCGCGGAAAGTAACGCCTGGGGACAGTATGTAAGACCCGATCCTGTCGGGCAACGCTGGACGAACCAGGAAGCCAACTTGCTTTAGCTGTTGGTAGCTCACGTGGCCACATCGGAAGACGCTTTGCGTGACGAGATTTTGGCGTATGTCAAAGAATGGTGGCTGGAAGAATTGGCCGATCTGCGCATCCCCCCGGAGCGCGATCAGGCCATCGAAGCCTACTTCGAGAACATCGAAAGTGAATCCTGCGCAATCGATTCGGCAGCGCTTTGCGGGGATTTTGGCGATCTTTTTTGCCCGCTGCCCAATGACAAAGTTTGGAATGCCTATATGGAAATCGGTGAACGGGATGCCCTGTTGGACGCCTGTCCCTGGGAAGGGCATCTGGGTTTGCTGCTCGGCCCGGATGGTCAGGCTTGGGTCAAAGTAGGGCCGGTGGAGGATATCCCCGAATTGGAAGAACAATAGCGTGGCTATGTATCCATATCTGATAAGGTATAATTTAGTGAGCAAGAGGTCTTCCGATGAAAAACCTTTCTGAGATCCTATCCACATTACGTCGTGATTTCGACCAAATCCTTGGCAAACGCCTGGAAGCCATCTATCTATATGGATCACAGGCGCGTGGGGATGCCCAGGCAGACTCGGATATCGACATTTTGGCCGTTATCCGCGGGAGTTTTAACCACATGGAACTCCTTGAAGAAACTTCCCAGGTGACTTGTGGCCTATCCCTGGAGAATGATGTCGTCATCTCCAGCGCTTTCATTTCCCGCGATCGCTTCGAAAACGAAAAGAGTCCCTTTGTCTTGAATGTCAAACGAGAAGGGATTGCGCTATGAGCGAGATCAGGGAATTGGTTGAGAAAGCGCAAGATAGCATTACCGCGGCGGAGACACTTCTCCAAAAATCGTTCTCTGGTTTTGCAGCATCACGAGCCTATTACGCCATGTTTTATCTTGCCCAGGCCTTCTTGCTCGAAAAGGGTCTAACCTTCTCAAGCCATGCGGCTGTGATTGCCGCTTTCGGGAAAGAATTTGCCAAAACCGGCATACTGGATGCGAAGTTTCACAAGTATTTGATCCTTTCCCAGAGCGAACGGCAAGTCGGCGATTATGGCATTGGAGAGAGCGTCGATTCCGGAGATGCTGCCAAACTCATCTCATGGGCAAAAGAATTTCTTGAAGTAGCCAACCAGCATTTCAGCTAAATAATCGATTTTCATAGATCGCATTTACAAACACGCGCACCGAATACGGTGCGCGTGTTTGCGTTAATCTTGTTGTTGGCTCATCAATAATCATCCCGTCAAACATGTAGAATGCTCTTTGGTTTGATGAGATGAAAATATCCCAAAAAGGAAAAATCATGTATCCATCAACCACATCAACCGAACGGGGCTGCGGCAAACGCGTCCCGGCAGGTATCTATGCCGAAACCCGGCTATCCCCGGGCGGCCAACCCATCGAAACCTTTATCGTCGATCCCCCAAAACGAATTGACATCGATGCTTGGGGCTTGACCGCCAGAGGCGCCAAACTGATCGAAGTTGGCGGCGTCTGGCATGTTTTCGACATTGTGGGGTGCGAACACTACCCCTATGTCGCCGATATGGTGGAAGAGATCCGCCGCAAAGGCGCTTCACGGCGCTTGGCCGGCAATCTGGATTTTTCCCGCTTGACCCCGGAAAGCCGCCTGGTGCTGGTCCACGCCCGGGCGGTAATCGATAATTTCAACGAATACCCCCAACCCCCGCGGGTAGTTTGCCCGCGCTTTGAACATCTTGCTCATCTCAAAGAACCCTGCGCCGGGTTGTGGTGGCACGATATTCCCGAAAACGATCTTACTGTGGATGCGTATGGCAACTACCAGCGCGCGATCCCCGGAGGTGTCGCCTACCATGCCACTCCGCGCGTGGAAGGCATTACCCCCCACTATCATCACGGGATTTTCATCCGTCTGCCGGTCACCAATCTGGCGGTGATCGCCGGGCGCAATCCTCAGGAAGAACGCGAAGCTGAAAAATCCTGCCAGGCTGCCGGTCAGAGTAGCCTGCCTGTCTATATGGAGGCTGAATGATGTCTCAATCCATTCCAATTTCACAGATCGTTGGCTACGAAAACGCCAAACCCAAGAAAGCCCTGGTCAAGTCCATCCAAGACCAGGGCTTTTTGGTTGAATTTCCCGTGATCCTGACGCCAGGTGATCACGGAATGTACCGCCTGCTGGATGGACGCCGGCGCACGGCTGCCGCCAAAGTCGCCGGTTTGGAATATGTGCTGGCCGAAATATCCCAAGCCGGGGTGGCCCTGACGATCCTGTCTCACGCGACCCGCAGCGAGAATCCGGTTGCCGAACTCAAAGCCTACCAGGAGTTACAGCGCCAGGGCTTGAGCCAGGAGGACATCGCCCGTGCTGGCTATGCCACCTTGCAAAGAATCCGCAAGGTCGCCAAACTCAACCACCTGGTTCCCGAGGTTTCTGGGCGAGTTGAGAAGGGCGAGATCGCCCCCGGTGTGGCTTTCAAGATCGCCCGGATGGCGCCAGAGATACAGCGCAAACTGGCCCAGGAACAAGAAATCACCGGCCCGCTGGTGCGCGAATACCGCCAGGTCGAGCGCGAAAAAGTCGTCCTCCGTGTAGATGGGCTGGAAGATCTTTTTACGGAACCCGAAGCGGCTACCATCGAAGATGTTCTTCGCTGTCTTTCCGAGGATACGCTGTATGCCATCCTGGCGGAAATGCCAGAGGACAACCGCTTCACGATCTGGCGGGGCAAGGTGCGCCAGGCGCTGCAAGTTCAATCGGTGAGCAGTGTGGCGATCCAGTTTCCACAGCCGGTCGAAGTTGTTTCTGTGTAGGGAGTGATTCAGTGTCAGGTGTTCCGGTATCACGTGGTACTTGACACCTGACACAGGATACCTTTCCCCCGCACCTTTGCACACATAAGGAGATTCCCATGATCACTTTCAGCATCAAAGACATCCACGGCCTGGCGGATTGTGTCTGTAATGCCGGGCATCAGCTTGTTTTCGCTCGGTTCGCCCTTAATAATTCGGAGGAATTACGCGGCATACGTCACGCCTTCCAAAAGGAAAAATGGCTTGCAATGGGTGGAGAACACTACCAGCTCAACAAAGAAACCCGGTTGTGGCCCCGGCACCAGATCGTCAAGGGCAAAGGCATTGGCTTATGGACATTGACAGCTTATCTACCGCTTTCAGGGGACAAGCTGTTCTTTGCCCATGACAGGACAAAACCTGTCGCCGGTCAGTTTACATCCTTTTTGTACCAACATACACCGTACCCGGTGCCACCGATGCAGGATGCTGCCGTCGCGAATGCTTTACACATCTACGGCGACAGAATGCCCGTAGAAAGCCAGTCTTCTGAGTCTGTCGAAGGGCAATGTCCTGAGTTTGTCGAAGGGGGCGACAAGCTCACCGTTTTCCAATTTTCAACAGAGAAGATTATCAAAATTCTGGAGGTATTAGCATGAGACCCGAACACTATCTCAATTATGGTTACACCCCCACCTGCCAGGCGGCACTCAAACGCCTGGTAGATTTGTTTTTGTTAGACAATACGCATCAAAGCGTGATCCGCCTGTTCGATCCCTGCGTCGGCGATGGGACAGCCCTGGCATATCTTGCCGCGTTCCTGGCTGAACGGGGTGCCCGCGTCGAAACCTACGGCATCGAGATCGAAACAGGGCGCGCCGATGCCGCCGGCGAGCGCCTGGATTGCGTCATCCAGGGCGATTTCCGGCGCACGATGGTGTCGCATCGCAGCATGTCGCTGGCCTTGCTCAACCCGCCCTATGACAACACCGGTGGTGAGCAGAGCCTGGAAAAGACCATCATCCGGCGCAGCCTGCCGTACCTTGCCGAAGGCGGCGTGATTGTTCTTGTCATTCCTGACCGGTTATTGTCCTGGGCAGAGAGCAAGCTCAAGTTTAATTGGCTGGCCCTTTTCCCATCGGAAGACCCTAACAGCCCGAACCAGGTTGTATTAATCGGGCAAACAGCCGAAGAAAACCATCCGCTACCCGAAGCCGGAACCACAAACCCGGTCCGCTTATATCCAACCCGGATCAGCGCCAGGAACATGATCTTCCGGGTGAGTTGGCTCGATCAGGAAGAACGCGCTGGAGCGCTGGAAGCTACTGCATTGCCGCAGCTTTATCAAGACGCAACGGTGAAACAGCAAAAAGTGATCCACCCGCTGCGCCCGGGTCACAGGGCGGCTTATCTGGCAGGCTATGCAGCTACGTTGAAAATCCCCCTGGGGCCTGCCATGAGCCGAAGCCCTGAACGTAGTGAAGGGGAAGCCGAAGGATATCTTCGGGTGGCTGTGCGAGAGAACGAAAGCCGCAAATCGCTGGACGAAAACCGCACCCGGATTGTGCGCGGCCCCAAGATGACCTCCTACCTGCTTTCTAAAGACCAAGGATTGGTGGAACTACCCTTCGAAGAGCTGCCCGTCTACGCTGAGAAGATCGACAAAGCAATCGCGCTGGAAACCTATGTAGATGAAGATCAACACGGTTGGCCAGTGACCGAAGGCTGGGAAAATGAGGTTTTGGATCGTATCAATGGCCGCTTACCGGTACTAAACGGGCGGCGCGGTTTATTACCCCCGCAGGCTGTACGCGCCGTGGGGATGGCCCGGGCGCTGCTGGATGGCGAGAAAGGGGTGTTTGGGGTCATGGAAATGGGGGTGGGCAAAACCCCTATTTCACTGACCGTGCGCGAATTGGTCAGAACGAAGAAACCCATTAGCCTGACAGTAGTTCTTTGCCCGCCACACTTGTTGAAGAAATGGAAGCGGGAAGCCAAACGATTGATCCCGGACGCCACCGTGGTCTATCCCCAAGGAAACGGAACAGAACGGTTAGCTCAAGTGCAACGCATGATGTCTGGCCTGGAAGCGGATCAGGGGAATGCGATCCTGATTCTGTCACGGGAAATGGTCAAGCTGGGACCGCATCACAAAGCCCAGCTCGATCGAAAATATTTCCCCAGGAAGAATCTGCGCCTGTGGGCCTGCCCACACTGCGGCGTGCCGGCAACCACAACCAACGAAGACGGCTGGGGCATTGATGAAATCCTGCGCTACGCCGATATTTATCCTGCACCTTCGAAAGCCGCCAACCCGGATGCCGAACCCCCTCGCCGGCTGCGTAACAAAAGCTGCCCGGTCTGCCAGCGTGGCTACGCCGGGGTTGAAAATTCGCCGCGTCGTTGGCCGCTGGCCGATGTGATCTATCGCGCCGTGAAGCGGGGGCAGATCAAGGATCTGTGCCTGATTTGTGATGAAGTCCATGAGTACCGGAATTCCAGTCTGCAGGGAATGGCTTTCAGCCGTCTCAACAGGGTCGCGAGCTACGCGGTTCTGCTTACTGGCACGCTCTTCGGCGGAAAATCAAGCGATTTATATCGCTTGCTGCGCTGGACTTCATCAGAGCTACGCCAGGCTGGGTACAACGAGCGCCAATTTGTCAGTCGTTTTGGCTATATGGAAGCCATCGAAACGCGTGAGGAAACTCGCGCCTTCGGACGCACAAAAGTCAAGCGCACTTCCTTCAAAGAACGTCCTGGTATATCCCCTACCATCTATCGTTACCTGTTGCCGCGCACAGCCTTTGGCGCACTCGAGGATGTGGCTGAAGCATTACCCCCTTACGAAGAACAACGTATTACCGTTCCAGCCCCTGACATTCCAGTTGGAGATGTCTTCAGTCGTGGCCGGGGTGGGCAGTTGTATCACGAAAAAGGCATGGGGGCTTTCATGGTTTGGATGCAGGCCGCCTTGGGATATTACAACATTGCGGCTGTAGAACCCCACGGAGGAAACGGCGACCGCAGTCATCTGTATAGTTTCACCAGTTACGACGAAGATGGTAAACCCGTTAAAGATACGCCGGTGCTGGATCTCCCGTATATCGACACATACCAACTGCTGCCCAAAGAGGCTAAACTTGTTGAAATAGCTCAGACAGAAAGAGCCCGGAATCGCAAAATTGTACTCTTGATCGAGCAAACCACCACCCGGCCGTTGCCCCAGCGTTTAGTGCCGCTCTTGAAGCAGCACGGCATCCGAGCCACCTATCTGGATACCAGCCGCGTCCATGCCAGCAATCGTGAAGAATGGATCGAGAAGCAAGCCTACCAAATGGACGTACTCATCACTCATCCCAAAGCGGTGGAGACTGGACTGGATCTGCTGAGTTTCCAGACGGTGGTGGTCTATGAGGCGATTTATAAGGTGATCAGCCTGGCCCAGGCAATTGCACGGGTCTGGCGGCTGCGGCAAAGCCGGCCTGTAAAGGTGTTATCGTTGATATATGAAGGCAATCTGGAAGGTTATGCTTGGCCGGTCATCGCTCGAAAAATCAGTTGGGCCAAGAGCGTGTATGGTAATTTCATCCAGTCTGATTTAGGAGATGCCGGTATGGATGAAAATCTTGATCTGCTGAGTGCTTTGAAGGATGCGATTACAACGTCAGCAACTACTGATGAACAGGTATTGGAACATACGCTAGCTGGGATAGATTACCAGTGGGCGATTCCACCTGATCCTAAAATCGAGCAGGTAATTCCTGTCGACCTGGAAGGCGAATTGATTTATACGATGGATGAATGGCTGCGCCGAAATGCTCCTGCCAACAAATTAGTACACCGTTCGCGTCAACATAAACGTCTTCCGGAAGCACAGCTTGTGTTGTTTTAGCAACACTGCGAGCCCCTGAGCTGTGTATCAGGGGCTTTTTGCATTTAAGCACAACAAATTCGTTTCGATTTACTATACCAATCAATCGTTGGATTATATACTCTCGTCTTTTGAGTTTATATCTGAACTTCAATTGTATTGATTCATCCAGCCGCCAACCATCATCCATCATGGAATGTGTTATATTCAGTCAAATGATGAATACTTCAAATTGTGGACAAAATATAATTATTCTTCTTAGCCCGGTTGATGAGATGGTAATATCATATCTTGTATCAACATTTTCTCACAAAGCAAATTTTGTCGGACTATGTACTCGACAGAATTTGCTCCAAAATCACCTTACCCCGCGTGAAAATTTACAGTTAACAGCTTTCTTAAATGGATACCATGACGAAGCGCGAATTGATGAATTGCTAACGGACAGCCGTTTACTGGATATTGCTGACAGGGAGCCTGTTTATAGGCTGCCGAGATTATCCAGGCAAATGTTGGGATTATTAATCGCCCTTTTACCTAATCCTGAAATTTTGCTCATTGATGATCTGACATCTGGCTTAAGTTTACCGGCAAAGCGTTTCGTTTGGCAATTTATACGCGCAGAGCAGAAACGGAGACCACGCACGATTTTTTATTGCACTTCTGATTTAGATACATTGCGGTTTCTAGGAGATCAAATTTGGCTAGTAAAAGATGGGGGGATACAAAATAAATGGTCTGCCAGTGAAATACCTGATATTTTGCCCATTGATGCAAGTTTTGCGATTGAACTCAATTCCCTCAAAGCTGCTAAAAAATTTACGGATGACGTACAAAAACTCGACATTGTGATTTATGACCATCACCCAGGTAATTGTATGGTAGAAGTTTTTGTAAAAAAAGCGGAGGACATCGTAACTCTGACCTGGATGGCCGGGTTTGATTTAGTAAGCTTTCGCAGTCTGCCGCTCCAAGTGGATCATTTGCCAGAAGGCTGGTATCAAGATGTAAAGCAGATGCAACAACCAGAAGATTTTTCTATTGAAATAGGGCATTCATATTCAAAAAGACATCTATCACCATCTCAAATTACAAGAGCAATATTCCATATTGCCCTTGTTGAGTGGAAAAGGCATTTCCGTAGTTTTTGGAAAGCAGGCAATTTGTTGCTAACGGCGATCGTTTTGTTCGAGGCACTAAGACTCTTGTTTATTAACCTGGATAATTTTTCTCGTGCAGCATCACTACCATTGTTGCTGTCATCCGCTCTGTCATTGGGTTTTGGCATTCCTACGTTAAGCCAACTGCTTAAATCCGGCGAATTTGCAACCTTATTTCACGCCTCACAACCCCAAAGCCGTACATCGCCTCTATCTTCCCTGACGCTGCTGGATTTGTCGCTTTTGAATCGCTCCCATTTTTTGATTGGGTGGCTATTTGGGCAGTTTGCGCTAGTTTTGATCCATTCCTGGCCCATGTTATTCTATTTTTGGGCGATCATAGATATTTTTGCGACGCCTGCTCCTGTGTTCTGGGGAAGTATTGTTTATTGGGGTCTTATGGCTTCCACATCTCTTGCTTTTACTGTTCTGCTAAGTGCGCGACTGCCTTCCCCACGATGGGGTACCTTTGTTGGTTGGTCAAGTTGGTTAGCAATCGTAATTAGCAGCCAACTTCCCCTTAGCTGGTCCCCTTTTATTTGGCTATGGCCTCCATCGGGATATACAATTGCTTTCCGGCGCATCCTGGAACATGGTATGGTGTGGCCGCCTCTTTTGCTGGCTTTTTGTGGGAGTATTATGACATTCTATTGCGCCTACCGGACCTTCAACATTTATCCATCGATATGGAGTGATCGGGATAATGAAAAACGACCCTGATAGTATACGTATTGTCTTACGTATTCGCAGCCAAATCTCTCATGCACTTTCCTCGGAAGGGTATCAAATTCATGTTGTAGAAGCACCTGGCCGTGGTTGGGGTGGGCCTTTTCTTCCTGATGGTCTGGATGATAGCAGTATGAAGGCTATTCGCCAGTTTTATCATGCTTATGTTGGACGTCAACACACCTGGGACAACAACACGCCGATTGACGAACGCTCAATCACAGCGTTACGCGTAGCTGGAGATCAGTTATTTCGCGCATTTCCTGAAACTGTACAAAACCGTTTACACCAGGCCCACGCACTGGCGCAAAAAGAAAGCAAAGTCGTTGAGGTTATCCTGGCTTTTGAGCCTTCAGCATACCCCTTGTTAAGTTTACCGTGGGAGCTTTTACACAATCCTGACAGACATTACTTTTATGCCTTACGTGGTGGGGGAATTACTCGTCAACTCTGCTTACCGGCTAATCCAGGTTTTGAGGCGTCTTTTCAGCCCCGTATTCTCGGTGTTTGGGCAGAACCCGCTGGCCTGGAAGATTTATCTACACGCCGTCAATACAATCCAGCGCCCGGTTCAAATGACAGCGTTGTATGGATCACAGGGCCTGACACCATCGGGCAGATGGAGCAATCCCTTGGCAAAGGTGATTTTGATAGCCTACACATCATTGCACATGGGCGTGCCGGAGAAGTCTGGCATGATTTCTCATTGGCTTTTGTGGCGGCGAATGGAAAACCGCATTGGCTTAGCCCAAATCAGTTAGCTGTTTTCCTGGCTGATTATCCAAATATTCGGTTGGTGTATTTGGATATATGTGCCGGCGCTTCTAACGGAGAAAGAAGTGAATATACTCCAGGCAATCTCGCCAGTTCACTCATTGGCGCAGGGATATCGGCAGTGATTGCCATGCAAGATCATATTGCCCAGGATACGGCTGGTTTAACGGCTCAAAACTTTTATGCTGAGCTTGCACAGGGAGCCACAATTTATCGAGCTGTGACCAGCGCTCGGCGTGCAGTTCGCCTGCGACAAGATGATCCAATTCAATGGAGCATACCGGTTCTATACGTGAGTAGTGATTCGTGTAACGAACAGCGATTTTCCATTCAACAAATTCTTCGACCGACCACTTTTATTTTACTGGGCGCGATTACATTTTCCGGGCTGTTAGCCTATGCGCTAGCACAATTTCCACCCTTTGACTCCGCATACAGTCACCAACTCCTTTTTCTAATTACAATCAGTTGCTTGTTGCCAACTTGGGGCAGTGTGGCAATGCGTTCAGGATATACCCACCTAAAGAATGATTTTCAACTTGACCGACGTGGTTGGTTAGAAATTCTGTTACATAAGTATCTTAGCGCTGCCATTTGGGGAATGATGTGGTGGTTTTTGATTGGAGCCGTATGGCTGTTTTTAACATGGACGGATTGGGCACAATACTTGGAGTTTACTGGTCGTTGGCTGGTTTGGAGTCTCAATTTGTCCGGTCTGATTTTCTCCGGTTATCTTGGCGCTCGCCAGGCTATTCGTCAGAAGCAGTTATTCTTGCGCATTGGGCCAAATGAAATCACATTTAGAGATTGGTTGCTATTGTTTTTTGTTCCCCTGTTACCCGCGTTATTGCTTTGGTGGATTGGTACCATCCTTTAGGTCAGTCAATTTTTGTATATCTTGGAGACATTAGACCTAATTATCACGGAATGTAATCTCAATATTTGGGATGGCAGCAATGGGAATATCTGCAAAGCGCGCTATCCCTGAGCTACTTGTTTGAGTACTCCGAGTGTGGTACCCATAGCGTAGTTGCACTGAGCGACCAGATGCATCATATAGCCCAGGGCGATCAATTTGAATACTGAGATCACAGGCCAAGGGAGATGTGCGCTCAGCCCAGGCACCAATATGAAGGGGGATTGGATCACCAATGCGTTGGCTGAGTAAGGCCCATTTTTCTTCCGATATTTGTGTACTTAGTGTTGGTACTGTGGCTCTCGCCGTGGGGAATAACTGCAAAACTGCTCCCATATCGGAACGCTGACTATTTGTACCCAAGGGATGTCCCCAGATAGTTTCTGCTCTTCCCATCAAAAAGGCCTTTAATGCAGAAAAGTGGTTTTCGAGGCTCTGGATCAACACAGTTATAAATTCTTGGAGTTGCTTTTCCGGTACGGCGCTCTGGCGCGCGATTTGCTCAACCATGCCAGACTGAATTTCTTTAACTGAAACAGGTTGTGTAACAAAACTCAGGGGTAGATAGCTAACCAATTGATCAAGTACGCTACTAAATTCTGGCATATGTATATCTTGTTGATC
>Ga0233437_1007152_pt1 | contig 10937 bp, 8 predicted proteins | sample SI_122_August201_FD_182714 | JGI IMG/M metagenome (GOLD analysis project Ga0233437, IMG submission 182714) | Seawater microbial communities from Saanich Inlet, British Columbia, Canada - SI_122_August2016_200_MG | ecosystem: Environmental > Aquatic > Marine > Inlet | place: Canada: British... | reverse complement strand
GAAGTATTGATCAGTTTCAATTGACTATCCACTTTTTTAAGTGAATTGTGTGTGGCAATCAAAATCCCGATACCCATTGAATCCATCATTTCTACCTTGGAAAAATCAAGGGTCAAATCAGTAATGCCATCTTCCAGCAATTGTTTTAACTCGGTTTTTAAGCTTTCAACATCTGAAGCGACAATGTCGTTTTCAAGTTTAACGGAGGCTATATTGCCACTCTTTTTAATTTCACTCATTTTTTAAATCCTCTTTTTTTTTAACCCAATTTGGTTGCCACTTTCATTATAACGAAAAGAATCAAAATACGCTTTTAAGATAGAAATTCCCCGACCACAAGTATCTGTGGTAAGGGCTTGTTTTTTCTCTTTTTCCCACCCTGAACTGTTTGACATCTCTACAAACTGTATCAATCATTTCAAAAGAAGCAGAAATGGTCATCGTCAGCTTATTATCCAATTTTGTTGATTTATACATTCTTTCATTTAAGTAAATATGGATTGATACCTGTTATCTACCACTGATCTGTGATTAGTTTAAACATCAACACCTAATAAAACGACATCATCTTCTTTTCTACGACCATGTTCAAACATTAATCTGGTAATTTCAGTGGCAGCTTCCTGGATCTCAAGCGCCCTTGTTTTTATGGCAAAGTTACTCAACTCCCGCATTCCCTGCTCTCTACTTCTGGCTTGTCCTTCAAAAGATTCCAACAGGCCATCAGAAAAAGCAAAAAACCGTTCTCCACCTGAAAGTGGGAAACTCTGACAGGCAAAGTGCGCGTCATTAAAGACTCCTAAAACATCACCATCTACACTCAGCCATTGCGGTTCCCCTTTTTTAGGCATGAACAATACCGGAAGATGGGCGGCATTTACCAGATGCAATACAGATTTATTGTGATCCAGGCAAATATATACCGCAGTCAGGTGTTGACCACCTGAAAGTATTGAAAGCAAAACTGAATTTACAATTCTAATGGGTGCAACACAAAATAGTTGCAAAGAATCTAAAATAGGGCTGGACTCAGCAGGTACACGTGTGTAATATCCAAGGCTATGGACTGGCCGTTAAAATTACAGGGACGTCTTCTCACAGAGAGGGACGTAAATCGGATTCGGATGCTGCTTTCAGGCAACCCGAAATGGAACAGAACCCGTTTATCCCGCGAACTGTGTAGACTTTGGGATTGGCAACGTCCCGACGGCCAGCTTAAAGACATGGCCTGTCGAGAATTACTGCTTAAGCTTGAAAAACATTGCCTGATAAAGCTTCCCCCGCGCCAGAGCCGCGTAGCAGGTCAACTTCCAACCATCGAACCTATAGAAGTAGACCGCCAATTGGTATCGTGCCCCTTTTCGGACGTAAAGCCGGTGCAGGTTGTTAATGCGAGAAGTTCTGTCAAATACGAGAAAGCCTTCAATTATCTGCTTAAGGAGTATCACTATCTCAGTTTTGGACGCCCCGTCGGCCAAAATATGAAGTATCTGATCTTAGGACCCGATAAGCGTTTTTTAGGCTGTCTGCTTTTTGGAGCTGCTGCATGGAAATCCGCAGACCGTGACCAATGGATTGGTTGGACACCGGATACTCGAGAACGAAATCTGGGATTGATTTGCAACAACACCCGGTTTTTGATTCTGCCCTGGATCAAGATCCCGCATTTGGCCAGTTATGCCCTCGGAGCTTGCTTGCGCCGTCTGTCTTCAGACTGGAAGCAGCGGTACGGAACGGACATAGCGTTGGTAGAGACATTCGTCGATACAACGCGGTTTATTGGTACCTGCTACAGGGCTGCGAACTGGCAGAAAGTTGGCTGCACAAAAGGGAGAAGTCGCCAGGATCGTCAAAGGAAAATCAAAGTACCGATCAAGGACATATGGGTTTATCCTTTGCGACGCGGTTATAGGAACACGTTACTTGCTTGAGTCGGATAGCTTTTGAGAGGCCATAGCCGTCAAAGAGAGGGCAATGGCCATGATTGATGCGATATCTTCAATATTGGGAACAGGTAGTTTTACCGATTATGAACGAAGCGTGTACGAGAAATACCAACAAAAGGCGGAGCAGGAAATAGCCGATATGCTCAATCTGCTTTTATCCAGTATCCCTTTCCTGTTGGTATTGAAACAGTGGGCAGCAAAAACAGCCTGTCGCTTCCATGGTTTCCGTGATATCACTATTCGACTTAAATCGGGTCGGAAATACACCGTTCGGTCTCCTGTTTTTCTCAAGGCAAAACCAAAAAGGGGACGAGGCAGAGTACCAAAACGACATAAGGGAGCACTGAGGCACCTGGGTCTTGAATTGACGGGTATCATCAAACAGGTTAGCCCGGCCCTGGTTGAAGTTTGTGTTTCCATGGCCGTTTTGTGCCCTTCCTTCGAGGTTGCTGCCCATGCTTTGCGAGGTTTTGGAGTTCAGATGAACCAGCACCTTTTGCAGAACCTGACTGGCCGCTTTGCCGACCTGGCGATGAAAGTCAGGTTTGCGTGTTTTGCAGAGGAGGCCTGGCGAAAACCGGGTATTAAAATCCTGATATGCGTCGATGGGGGACGTTTCCGGGAGCGCAGAACAAAACGGGGCAAGCGGAAGAAATGTCAAAAAAGACAAGGTTTTAATTCCGATTGGGTAGAACCAAGATTGCTGACCATTAGCCAGTTCGACAATCAGGGTAAAAAAATCAAGTCCATCAGCCCCATCATTGATGGCTCCAGTGGCAGTATGGATGACTTTTTCGAGTTGCTCAAACAACATCTATTACAGCTTAATCTTAAAGATGCCTCTGAAATCACGTTTTGTGCCGATGGTGGCAACGGTATTTGGTCTAGAGTTGATCATCTCGTCAATGAATTGGGAATACACAATGCCAAACGTATTTTGGACTACACACATGCAAAACAGAACCTGGGTATCATCACAGAATTGATTTGTGAAACACTGAAACTGCCGGACAAGGAAAGTGGGAAACTGTCCAAACAGATTTTAGAACTGCTCTGGAATGGAGATATCAACGGAATTGTCGACATCGTCCAGGAGAGGTTGTCATCCAGGAAAAAATCTCTCAAGGCTGCTTTGAAGAAGCTTGGCAATTACTTTAAGGATCATTCCAAGTTTCAATACCGGATGTTCAGGGAAAAAGGACTACCGACAGGCAGTGGTACGGTTGAAAGTGCCATTCGGCGTGTCATAAACCTTCGCGTTAAGGGGGCCGGTATGTTCTGGAAAAGAGAAAATGCCGAGAAGATGATTTTCCTGCGGTCAATCGTTCTAACAGGAAAGCTGAAAACAGCTTGTCACAAGGCTCTTGGTATTGTTAAAGAGATGTTTGTAAACGATGTTTTGAATGATTTGAGTTTAGCGGCTTAACCGCTGCAACTTTTTTGTGTTGCACCCATTCTAATCGATTCTTCAGGTGAATATAAAAGTGAAGAGTTTTGCCTGATCAGTGCTTTAAGCGCTGAGGTCGCATATGACGCACCCAGGTCATGACCACTGATATCTGCCACAAAATAACCGTAAACCCCGGAACCAATTTCAAAAACATCATAAAAATCACCACCTGCTTCTTGAATAGGTTCGTAAACAATACCAAAATTTGCTTCCTGTAAATCATCAGGGTGAACAAGAATAGATTGTTGCGCATCCTGAATTTGTCTGAGACGATTGGCCTGTTCTTCAATAACTCTTAGGTAGGTATGACGAAGTTTAAGGTAATTTCTGACCCTGGCCAGGACTTCATCTTTGTTAAATGGTTTACTAATGTAATCCAACCCCCCCACCGTCAATCCTTTGACAATACTTTTTGAATCATCCAAAGCGGAAATAAAAATAACAGGTATATCTGCTGTGATTGCGTTTTTTTTTAATTTTTGACAGGTTTCAAAACCATCTTCACCTGGCATCATAATATCCAGTAAAATAATTCCGGGTTGCTCCCGAAGTGCGATTTCCCGCGCTTTAGGTCCGTTATCAGCTGTCAGTACAGTATAACCATTCATTTCCAAAATAGCTGCTAGCAATACTACATTAACAGAAATATCATCCACAACCAGAACGGACATATCTTTATCGCTCATACCATTTGCTCCGTTACCTCTCTATTATATCTCTTTTTTTAAAATTATTTCAAGCTTTTGAAAACTTTCTTTTAAAGCGGGAATTTTGTCTCTAATGGTTTCTATTGATTCTGTTTGCTCCATGTCCAGTAGTGTTGCATACAACTCCTCAGCACCAATGTTACCAGCGGCACCCTTTATGGCATGCACCTGGTGTCTCATTTCAGAGTATTTTGCAGCGTCCATATGTTTTATTAATATTTTAATTTGTTCAGGAGTTTCCATCAGAAACGCTTCTATTACAGTCTTAACAATATCCATATTATCCATCAAACGTTCCATCACTATCGCTTTATTAAAGACATATGTTTTTTCCTGGGAATTTGATTCAACATTTAACTTCGGTTTTTCCAAGGCCTCGTTTTTAGTCCTGATATCAGGTAACCATTTCTTCAGTATATCAGCCATTTCATTAAAAACGAAAGGTTTTATAATAAAATCATCCATACCTTTTTGAAGACATTCTTCGCGACTTCCTTCAGAATTGTTTGCTGTTAAGGCAATGATAGGTATCTTTGAATTAATTTTTGCTGCAGAAGATCTCCGAATATTTTCAGTGGCTTGATAACCATCCATAATAGGCATTTGACAGTCCATTAATATCAGATCAATTGGCTTTTGTTCCAGTATCGCAAGACACTCTTTTCCATTGTTAGCAACAGTTATCTTGTAACCCAGTTTTTTCAAATTATGACAAGCAACTTTCTGATTAACAACGCTATCATCTACTAAAAGAACTTGAAAATTGTTATGAGTTTTTATCTCTTTCCGTTGCCTCTCTTCTCGAAGAGAATACTGAGTCATTATATCATGGTGATCCAACCAACTGCCATTCTTTATATCAACCAGCAAATAGTCCAGGCACCTTAAAAGGATAAATAATTTATACGGTTTTGGTAAATAAGCCGAAAAGCCAGCTTGTTTAGCCTGGACAGCTTCACCTTTGTGCCCAAATGAGCTTAACAACACCAGCTGCGTATTTTTAGTTAAATCAGACTTTTTAATCGACCGGGCTACTGATTCAAAACTATCACCGATGTTCATGTCAATAATGACAATTTGGTAAGGATTTCCCGTTTCTACCCCTGATTTAAGCATTGGCAAAACATCTTCAACCTTATTGATTGTTTGACAGGAAACACCATTATACTCCAATTGGCGAACAATGAAACTTGCACTAATTTGTGAGTGATCAACAATTAGCACCTTTGATTTATTAATATTAGGAAACGAGTCCTGTTCTCCCGCTTTTGACGCTTTTTGTTTATCGAATGTGACTGTAAACCAGAAACTAGTCCCTTTGTTTTCAACACTTTCTACGCCAATATTACCCTCCATTAAATCAACCAATTGTTTACAAATCGCTAGTCCTAAACCGGTGCCTCCAAATTTTCTTGAAGTTGATTCATCTACCTGGGTATAAAGTTTAAAAAGGTGTTGTTGTTGAGATTTGGATATCCCAATTCCAGTATCTTTAATTTCGAATCTAAGAACTACTTTTGAATCATCTTCTGATTGTAAAAAAATCTGGAACGAAATCGTGCCGCGTTCAGTGAACTTTATAGCATTACTAATCAGGTTGATTAATATTTGCTTTAGCCGGGTTGGATCACCGATTAAATGAACCGGAACTACAGGATGAATATCATTTAAAAACTCCAGGTTTTTTGTTTTAACCTGCTGTGATTCAATATCTATTATAGTCTCAACAAGATCTCTTAAATCAAATTCCAGTTTTTCCAATACCAGTTTTTTGGCTTCAAATTTCGCGTAATCTAAATTGTCATTCACCAATGATAATAAATGGCTGGCACTTGTTTTAGCAATTTGGGCAGATTCACGTTGTTCTCCGGAAAGATCAGAATCCAACAAAACATCGATCATCCCAATAATACCATTCATCGGGGTGCGAATCTCATGATTCATTTGTGCAAAAAATTCACTTTTTGCTTTATTAGCAGATTCAGCAAGTTTTTTAGCGGTAAGCAACTGGTTTTCCATTTCCTTGCGTTCAGAAATATCCTCTTTGATGACTACGAAATGGGTAATTTTTTCATCACGATTTTTAACAGGAGAAATAGTGGTAAATTCCCAATATAACTCACCACATTTTTTCTGGTTGATCATTTCACCTTTCCAGGTTTCACCGGATAAAACCGTATCCCACAAGTTTTTGTAGAAACTTTTTGAATGTTTACCAGATTTTAAGATTTTGATATTTTTCCCGATTGCTTCCTGGCTGGAATACCCCGTTATTCGGGTAAATGAAGGATTTACAAATTCAATGACTCCTTTAAGATCGGTAATTATAAAAATACTTCCGCTATGCATAACTGCTAAAGAACGCTTTCTTAACTCTTCATCTACCTGCTTTCGGTCGGTATTTATTTTTGCTGTATAAAGCGCCATTTCCAAGGCAATTTTCAACTCCTGTTCACGGACAGGTTTTATCAGATATCTAAAAGCCCAGGTTTTCTTAGCTTTTATTATAATTGATTCTTCAGCATAAGCGGTTTGGAATATGATTGGAATGTCAAACTGGGATTGAATAATTTCTGCAGTCTCAACACCATCCAGTTCACCTTGCAATCGAATGTCCATAAGGATGATATCTGGCTGCTCGTTCTTCACCATTTCAATCGCTTGTCCACCGGTACTGACAATTGCATTTACCTGGTAGCCTAATTTAATTAAACTTTGTTCAAGTCCTAAACCAATTAAGACTTCATCTTCAACCACTAAAACATTTAAATTTCTCATTGTTAATTCAACAATTTCTTAGAGGATAATTATTCCACAATTCAGTTATACTAAACAACTTTTTTAACGCTATCAATCATCTTTATGATTAAATTTAATTTTTGTCGGTATTAAATTATTAATAACCTGGAGCCCACCAAAATCCATTACACATGATACTATATCCATTAAGATCTGATACTAACAAATTATTATTAATAAAATTACCACATCACTGATAAAAAATCATAGATAATCAATCCCTCTTTTACTCATTTAAGTTTTGAGTTAATTTAACAATCGTTTTTTCTTTTTAAACCTTTGCCAGAAATTTCAACAAATACTTAGTGATGCTATCATGGGTTAACTTTCAGTTTCTACCAGCTTGTAGTTTTAAAAGGTCTTTTCAATTTCTCTGGTGACGCTGTCATACCAATATCCAGGCAAATCAATTACAGTTTTTAATGACAACTCTTTAATCATTATAATTTCTTCCACTCCTGAATGGAATAATATATTTTGCCAGAAGCAGTCAGTGATTTTTAAAAAAAATAAAACATAAAATCAACAACAACAAAATAAATATTGACATACACTAAATATATTGATTTAAATCAATTGCTATTACACGGTTTAAAGGTATAAAACAACGTTCTATATTTATGATAATAAACATCTAAAAAATTATTATTAATAATTATAATAATTCTAAATATAAAAGAAATAGTGACACACCTTCCCGCAAAAGTAATATCAAGTATTTACTAACATAATTTATTTCCATCCCAATGGGACATTAAACTTGGGTTTATAAAAATATTTGCTTTACTGATTTTTAATAATAATTCAGGTATTATTATGACAACAGCTAAACGATAAAAAATGGCAAATTTAGAAGTTTCCGGAATCACGCTAACTTTTGGTGGATTGAACGCGCTAACCAGCGTGGATATGAGTATCAAACAGGGATTAATTACTTCAGTAATTGGACCCAATGGTGCTGGAAAAACCAGTTTACTAAATTGTATTTCCGGTTTTTACCATCCTACCCGCGGTAATATATCTTATGGCGAGAAAGAATTAACACATGCCCAACCCCATCAAATATCTAATTGGGGGATTGCCCGTGCCTTTCAAAATATCGAACTTTTTGGAGGACTAAGCGTTTTAGACAATCTGCTCCTGGCACGTCACCAAAAATTAAATTATAATTTTTTACAAGCTGTATTCTATTTTGGTAAAGCTTCACGTATTGAAGCTGAGAATCGGGCCTTTGTTGAAGATGTCATTGACTTCATGGAACTTGAAGCCTATCGGCATTCAACTGTAGGTAATTTATCATACGGTGTTCAAAAAAGGGTAGAGGTTGCGCGAGCACTTACTCTAGCTCCTAATATACTTTTATTGGATGAACCAATGGCAGGCATGAATATCGAAGAAAAAGAAGATATGGTGCGTTTTGTTTTGGATATTCAACGGGAAAGGGAAATTACCGTGGTGTTAATTGAGCATGATTTAGGTGTGGTTATGGACATATCAGATAAAATTTACGTCCTGGACTTCGGGGAATTGATAGGATCGGGAACACCAGAAGAAGTGGCCAAAAACCCTGATGTGATCGAAGCTTATATTGGAGAGGAGTGAGAATGGAAGACCGAGAGCAATTGTTACAATATACCATTCCCCAACTCTTGCGCTGGCGAGTAAATGAAACCGGCAACAAAGTCGCGTTACGAGAGAAAGAATTTGGCGTTTGGAACTCATACACCTGGAATCAATATTATGATCATGTCCGGAAGACAGCTTTGGGACTCGAAATGCTGGGTGTTAAAAAGGATGATAAAATAGCACTGATCGGGGACAACATCCCAGAAATGTTGTTTGTTGCTATTGGTGCGCAATCATTAGGAGCAATATCGGCGGGGATTTATCAAACAACGCTTCCGGAAGAAATCGCGATGTTACTTGACTATATGGAAGTAACCCATGTTTTCTGTGAAGACCAGGAACAGGTGGATAAACTTATCGAAATTAGGGAACAAATCCCTAACGTTAAAAAGGTGATTTATGAAGATCCTCGCGGAATGAGAAGTTATCGTAAAGATGATTGGTTTGTTTTTATTAATGACCTTTGGCATACTGGCGATACCGTTCATCAGCAGATGTCTGAAAAGTTTGAAGCCTTAGTCGATCAGGGCAGCCCTGATGATGTTTGTCATTTTTGTTTAACTTCTGGAACAACAGGTCTCTCCAAAGGTTCCATGATGACGCATCGGAATTACATCAACATGGGATTACAGATTTCCAAAATTGATCCTCTGGAATCAACTGACGAATATCTTTCTTTCCTGCCTTTTGCCTGGATTGGGGAACAAATGAATTCATTCGGCGTCGCTATGGCAACTGGAATTTCTATCAATTTCCCGGAATCCGTTGAGACAGCTATGGAGGACCTCAAAGAGATAGGGCCTCACTTTATGTTTGGGGCCCCGAGGATCTATGAAACTATTCGGTCTCGGATCTGGTTGAAAATGGATGAATCCTATCGATTAAACAAATTATTTTATAACTATTTCATTAAAGTAGGCGAAGAGGCAGCTAAATATCGTATGGCAGGGAAGAAGCTACCATTTTTTTTACGGATAAAATCATGGTTGGGAACAAATATGGTCCTTCGACCGCTTGTTAATCAGATGGGTTTGATGCGTTTAAGAAGAGCTTACACCGGTGGAGCTGCACTAGGGCCAGAACTTTTTACCTTTTATCAGGCCCTGGGAGTTAACCTCAAGCAGATCTACGGACAAACCGAAATTGTAGGTATCGCTTACATGCACCGAGATGGTGATGTTCGCCCAGATACTGTTGGTTTTCCATTGCCCAAAACAGAATGTAAAATCTCCGAAGCAGGGGAAATTCTGTCACGGTCTCCTTCAGTATGTGCAGGTTACTTCAAAATGCCAGATAAAACCAAGGAGGATTTCACAGATGGCTGGCTACATTCAGGAGATGCTGGTTTTATTGACAAAGAAGGGCACCTGGTGGTGATCGACCGCCTGGCAGATGTCATGCACAATAAGAATAATCAAATGTTCAGCCCCATGTTTCTGGAAAATAAACTCAAATTTAGTCCCTATATTAAAGAGGCTTTAATTCTTGGCAACAATAAAGACTTTGTTTCATGCCTGGTAAATATCGATCCAATAATTGTTGGAAAATGGGCGGAAGATCACGGTATTTCATTTACCACCTTTATGGACCTTTCTCAAAAAAAAGAAATAACAAAATTGATGCATGATCAAATTATTGAATTCAATAAAAATGCAGAGGAGGAACACTATAAAATCAAACGATTTGCTGTTCTATATAAATTATTAGATGTAGATGATGGCGAACTGACAAAAACAGGGAAAATCCGAAGGAAATTTGTCAATGAAAAATATGAAGATCTGATAACCACCTTATTCAATGTCAAAATTAATAAAAAAACTGTGGAAGCTGAATTTACTTATCAAGACGGACAAACAACCAAGGTGGAAACTGATCTTGAATTTTTTACAATGGAAGGAGTTGCATGAGCTATTTTTTTCAACTGGTTATTAGTGGAATTGTCGTCGGTTCAATCTATGCCTTGTCTGCTTTGGGTTTTGTCCTTATTTACAAATCCAGTCGAGTGCTCAACATTGCACATGGACAGATTATAGCAGCTGGTTGTTTCATTACCTATTCATTAAATGTATGGGTAGGGCTCCCGATATACCTGGCTTTTATTTTAAGTTTAATCATTACCTTCTTCCTGGCCATGAGTGTAGAACGGATATTCTTACGGCGCCTCATTGGAGAACCGATTATTTCTGTTATCATGGTAACCATCGGATTAATGTCTATCCTCGATGGAATCATCTATTTGACACCCTTCGGGTCTGAAAACTTTTCCTTTCCGGAATTTTTTCCGCCCGAGCCTATTATGATGGGAGAAGTTTCAATCTCCTGGACTCAACTGGTAGGCGTTATTATTACTATTTTGTTGATAGGTGCTTTTTCCTGGTTTTTTAAAAAATCCACTGTTGGTATTTCAAT
>Ga0233437_1007151_pt1 | contig 10938 bp, 11 predicted proteins | sample SI_122_August201_FD_182714 | JGI IMG/M metagenome (GOLD analysis project Ga0233437, IMG submission 182714) | Seawater microbial communities from Saanich Inlet, British Columbia, Canada - SI_122_August2016_200_MG | ecosystem: Environmental > Aquatic > Marine > Inlet | place: Canada: British... | reverse complement strand
ATCCTGTCCAGGTTCATGGATCAGATGTTCCAAACGTCAAATGTTGTCTCGGTGAGGCCCCGCAAATCCAAGGACGTTGACAACGCCAAAGCGGTTGAGGCGGTCCTGAACTTCCAGCTTGAGAACCTGAACTCCTGCGACATGCAGGGGGGCGCCTACCTGACCTTTATGAAAATGTTTTTCAATGTCCTCACTTTCGGGAAGGGCATCAGTAAGGTTTATTGGCGAAAGGACGAGCGGATCACCCCCAGGAGGGTCCCGTATGAGCAGCCAAATTTCGACAAGCAAGGGAACTTCCAAGGCATGGATTGGATGGACTCGGTCAACCAGGAGATGCAGACCACCTATGACGGACCCTACATGGAGGTTCTCCATAACAAGACCTTTGTACCCCATCCACAATACCGGAACATCCAACAGATGCCGGCTGTTTTCCTGGTCTACAAGCGGAGCATAGATTATCTGCACAAGATGCAGAAACAGAAGAAATACAAAAACATGAAGGAGATCGGGTGGGAATCCTCCGGTGGTGCCGGGATGGAGGTCAGGGACTCAAACGAGGCCTTTATCAGGTCCCTGAGACTTGAGGGTGGCCTCACCCAGGAAGAGATCAAAGACCCGATCATCACCCCAGAAGTTGATATCATCGAGGCTTATACCAAACTGATCCTGAAGGACAACCCATACGAGGTTGGGAGTGGGTACCGGATCAAGGGTGAAGAGAAGGAAGCCATCATCCATATCGGGAACTACAGGACCATCCTGTCCATCCAGGAAAACCCCTATGGTGTCAGGCCCCTTTTTGATGCCGGCTGTTATATGCAGCCAGAACTTTATTGGGATCTTGGGATGGTTCGACTGACCAAGGGCCTTCAGGAGCAGATCAATAACCTGGGTAATCTCAGGATGCAGAATGCCATGATGTTGGTCAACAATATGATCAAGGTCAGGTCTGATTCTGACATCGACCCCTCTGCCTTAACCTGGCGCCCATTTGGGATCGTCCCAGTTGAAGAAATGGAGGATGTCCAACCCCTGACGGTACCTGACTACAACGGCCAGGTTTTCCAGGAACAGGAAAAATTCTACGAATCAACCGTTCAGGATCTGACTGGGATGTACGCTTACAATATGGGCCAGACACCCAACCGCCAGGAACGTGTTGGGGTTGTTCAGTCCATATCCAGCATGGGTGAGGCGAGGGCCAAGCTCATGCTGATGAGCATCGACTACACCTTTATGAGGCCCCTGCTGAACCACCTGATGCTGCTGAACACGCATCACCTTCCGAGTGGGTTTGAGTATCGGGTATCCAACAAGAACCAGAACGAGTTCGGAAAAATATGGGGTGACCAGATCCACCCGAATTACGACTTCAAAGCCCGATACACATCGATGGAACCGGCTCTCGGCAAACAGTTCAGAGCCCAGCAACTACTCCAGATGGCCGGCATGTGGCAGGAGAACCCATGGATCAACCAGCATCAGATGATCAAGACCATTGCGGAGCTTCTGGACATCCATGAGGCTGAGTCCCTGATCAAATCACCGGAGCAGTTCCAGAAGGAAAAAGAGGACCAGCAGAAGCAGGAAATGATGATGGAAGGGGCCAAGATGCAGGCCGAGCAACAGGGGAAGATGCAACGTGATCAGCAACATCAACAGTCAAAAATGCAGCAGACCCAGATGAAAGCCCAGGCAGACATGGCGAAACAAGCCCAGAAGGCCGAAGGGGATGCCAAGCTTGAACTGGTGAAAGGCATGATGAAATGAGAAAAAACATCCTCGTTGAAGTCGCAAAATGGTGGGAGCAATCAGATGATTTCAAGCGGGGCGTTGGAGAATATGAGCGGGTCATCAACTCAAAGGATTGGAAGTTTATCCAGGATTTGATGATGGGGATGCAGGGTATCATAGCGAATGACATCCTGAGTAAATCGTTCACAACCCTGGAAGCGGAGGAAAAGGACGTTCAGCAACGGGCATATTTTCAAATGGTCCAGATTTTGGAGTTCCTTGGGAACCCCATGAAATGGATGGAAAGACAGAAAGCATGGAAAGGAAGATATTCCGATTTAGACGCCAATAACGCCAAAAAATAAGGGGTTCAGCCAAGGTCCGGCCAGACCGTAACTGACGCAAGAAGCAAACGAAGGGCAGTGTGGTGCCACATCACCACTCTGCCCTTTTTTTGTTTGCCCTGAGTTCGCTGGCGAAATTGAGACTGAAGGAAAGGAGAACAACATTATGGCAGAAGCACAGGAGAGTCCGACAATGGAGGAACCGCAATCAGCGGAACCGACAGAAGCGGCGCAGCAGGAACAGATAGACGTTGATGGTTTGGTAGCTGAGTTAGAAGCAGCGGGTGTGAACAGCACCGAGCAATTGCAGGGAAAGCTAAATGCAAGCAAGGAGGCTGGGCAACTGGCTAATTTGCTGGGGCAATCCAATGCAAGAGTTCGGGAACTGGAAAACGCCTTAACTGCCCAACAGCAACAACCCATGCAACCGGACTATCTCGGAGATGAGGACGAGGGTGTAAACCTCCAGAACATGATGAGGAATACAATCCGTGAAGAGGTTGCCAGGGAACGGCAGATGACCCTACAGGCGCAACAGTTTGTTAACTCAAAATGGCAGGAAATTTTGTCCGATCCTGACTACCCCCAGGTTAAAGACATCTGGGAGCAGCAGTGCCAAGACCCCAATTTCCAAGCCGGGATGCAGAGCGGTCAGATAGACCCTGTGCGAGAGTATAACCAGACTGTACGCCGATATTTCCGGGGCATTGCAAGGAAGTCGGTGGATGCAATCAAGACCCTGCAGAAGGGGGGTAGACCATCCCTTCCGCATGTTGAAGGGTCGGCGCAACTACCCGATCAGCCCAGAGGTGACCTCTCCAGTAAAGACAGCAGGATTCAACAATTTCGGGAGAGAGTTGAAAAGACCGGCAAGTTAACATCAGAGAATGACGCATTGGCGGTCTTGGACACCCTCCTGTCTTAATAGGAGGGCCATAAAATGGCTTTAGATTATCACGCACAATCAGCAGCTACCGATAGAGGTAGCTCACAGGCAACGGCAGATATTGTCAGTTTGACTGACAGACCTGATGTATCGGAAACCCTGGATCTCCTGGCACTCGCCTATACTCCGTTCATTGATCGGATTGGGTGGGGTTCAGAAAGTGGTGCAACGTCCATCCGGTGGATCTCGGAAGACTTGGGACCTGGGTATGTCACGGCAGGATCGGTGATGGCATCCGCTGGCACAAGCCTTCAGATTTCGACCACAGAGGGCCTTACGACTGCCCAGGCTGCACGGCAGTTGCAGACAGGGTCTATCCTGTACCATTACTCCAGTACGGATGGTGAGCATTCGATTATGACCCTGGTATCAGTCGGGGCCGATGGGGAATGTGAAATCGAAGTCCTGTCAACCGGGACCGCTTTTTCCGTTTCCACCTCAACGGTGGCCGGGGATAAGCTTTTCATCCTGGGGGCAGTCGCTAATGAAATGTCCCTGCCGAGGTCCGGTAATTGGAGAAGTCGTGTTGACAACTCCAATGGGTTCAGCATTTTCCGTCAGGATGTCCAGATCACTGGTAGCATGAAAGCGACTGACATGTACGCTATCGGCAAGGAGGACAAGCATCAGATCCTGATGCGGATGAAGGAACTCCAGCGGGAACGTGAGAGGTCTGCACTTTACTCTGTGCATGTGACTCCGCGAAGCGCAACCGAGGCCAGTTTGATGAACGGCGCCCTTGGGTTCCTTGTAGGCCAGGGTGGCAGCAACATCGACACCACCACCACCTCTTTGACCGAGAGTGCGGTCAACACGGTTGTGGGCGCCTGCTGGGAATCTGGCGCTACCAAGTTGAGCTTTTTCGGCAACCTGGACCAGACCGCGAAGTTCACCCAGTGGGATAAGAACCGGATCAGGATGGAACCGAGGGGTGACCTCGGTGGTGCCCAGATCCTCAACTACCTTTGCGAGTGCGGCATCGAGTTGGAAATCGTGCCTCTCCGCAAGGTGCCCAATAATATCGCTCTTGTGATCGACACCAGCAAGTGCCAGATGAGGGCCAAGAAAGGCCGTAAACTGCTGATGGAGAAACTCGGCAAGGCTGGCGATTTTGATGACTACCAGATCCTGTCCGAGGTGTCCTTTGAAATGAAGGGATACAATTTGCATCAGCATGGCCTGTTTACCAGACTTTCGTAGACCTCCCCCTTTATTAACCCTTTAACCGAGGGGGGTGTAAAAGCCCCCCTCATCTAAAAACCAAATGTCGAAAAGAAAGAAAACAAAGCCGGACACCAAACTGGTCAGGAAACCCTACCAGGATATCATCGAGAAACACCCAGAGTTCAAGGGTGTGATCGCTGAAAAGTCCTGGGACTATATCGGTCATTCTGACAAAGGAACCGTGTCTTTTTTACGGGAATTGTGGACCAGGAACATCCGCAAGAACAAGATGCTGTGGCGTAAACACGCATCCATAGCAAAGGATTGTGTAGGCCTGGGTGTCAATAAAGCCACGATCTGTATTGGTGGCGGTCAGAGTTTCAACAAGAACAAAGTCGAATTAAAACGCCTGGTGGATGCTGATGGTATTAAACCCTGGAAGGATCGGGACTTCATCATTATTGCATCCAACCACATGTACAAACCACTCCTGAACATGGGCATCATCCCCGATTTCGTGGGGCTGGCTGATGGGTCAGATGTGGTCATGGATCAACTAAATGGGGATATCCCCAAATCAGGTCAGAATACGGTTCTATTGTGTGGGATGCAATGCTCTCCGAGGGTCCTGAAAGAGTGGCATAAACAGGGGAGGGCCATCCGGTTCTACTTGCCACACACCCCAGGGTTGGATGATGTGTTCAGGAATGAGGTGGGCAGAGATCCTGCACCCCACATCATTCTTCAGGGTGGCAATGTCCTGAACTCAATGTGGTCAATCGCATTGAAATTCTTCCATTCAACCGTGTTTTTCGCAGTCGGGAATGACCTGTCCTATTCAATCCAGAGCGACATAGAAGACCAAAGAAAGGGCTATTATGCTGACGGTGACTACTCTTCTAACGTAGCGACAAAGAGGGACGAGGCAAAAGGTGAGAAAAAATGGCTGGGGTACACCCAGACGCCTGCCCTGGTAGTAGCTCCAGGCAGGGATCGATATATCACTCGATTGGACATTGTTGGAACGAGCCCAACCCTGTGGGTCTACAAGACCTGGCTGGAAGCCAATGTCATGGGAAACGCATTTTCTGGCATTGCCAAATACCATTATTATAACTGCACCGAGGGTGGGATCGCCGGGGTCATGTGTTCTGATATGGATGATGACACCCTGAACGATGAAAAGAACTGGTTCCTATTGGACGAGAAATGCCCCAGGTGGCATACCATGCCCTTGGCAGATGCTGCACACGAATTCAAGAGAGCGAAGGAGATGATGACATGGGGTCTAGAGTGCGATGCCCCTCTTGCGGGGGTTTTGGATCAAACAAAAACTCAGGCTTTTGCAAACGCTGCATAAAGAAAGTGGACGTTGAACCTGACCGATATCTGTCCAGGTCAGGGTACACTGATGAATTCGGATATACCGCCGACTCGCTGTTCGGCAATTCCTACGGTATAGAAAGGAAACGTTATGGGTTCAACCGGGGTTCCTGAAAGAATAACGGATGCAATATGCGCCATGTGTGGCAATGTTCTGATCGAGCTTGAACCGCCAAACCACATGTGTACGACATGCAACGCGAAACTGGATGGGCTGTCAAAAAGGGCAGTCGCAAACCGGAAGGAAAATACGGGTTCACCCAGAAGAATGAAGATCAAAATCCCGGCAGCAGCAGCGCAAAAGATAATCGCCCAGAGGGGGTACGGAGGATGATATCGGTCATCGTGCCATTGATGGGAATCCCTCCATATGACTCGCAGATCGAGGACCTGCTGAAGGACCTTGAGAAGCAAACGGCAACGCATGAGGTGATTGTAGTCGAGCAACCGATTGAGAGGTACATCCGCAAGAATGACCTTCTGAATGAGGGGTACGAGGAGTCTCAGGGTGATTTCATTTGGCATTGTGATGCTGACTTCCTGCTTCCAGATGTGACCCTCCTGGAACGGATGGCAGACAGAGTAGATGATGTGATTTACCCCATGTTCTATTCCAGACCAAACAAGGGGTTCAAGATCGCTGACGGGGCGCCCTTTATGAGGCGAAATGTCATCGAAAGATATGGTGCATTAAATGGTGACCTCCATGGGATCGGGTATGTCACATTCCCCTTCCTGGCCTGGTGCCTGACGAACACCGAGCTTTTGTGTAGCCGGGAGTTCCAGATCGAACTGAATGACAAACCGTTTCGGCGCCTGCGAGGGAAGCAGCATACCAGGACGGTCAAGGAGTTGCAGCCATTGGCAAAACGGCTGAAAGCGGAACTCATGGATCTGGGGGTATGGCCACAATGAAATGCATTCTGTGTGGATCAGATGGCAAGGTCATTAGGGGGTACAACTCACCAGACCAATATCAAGTATCTGCCGGGGTAAAGACCACCAGCAGGACGTTTCACCAGTGTCCCAAATGCGAGATGATATGGCAGGAAGACACGATGGATGTGGATGCGCTTGAACTGGCATATGCGAAATACAGGGATGAGGATATCCGAGGCGCCAGTGTTGAAGATGAGTTCCTCAGAATCTCAAATATCACCAACAGTGAGAATGTTGACCGGATCGTGTGGCTAGAGGATAATTTCGCAGGGATTGATTCCCTACTTGATATCGGGTCTGGGTTGGGCCTTTTCCCTTATGCTATCAAGCAGCGTTTTGATGCGAATGTCATTTGTGTTGAACCGTGTTCGGAGTCGGTTGAGTTCATCAGGCAGAGCCTTGGAATGGAATGTCTGTCAGGGATGTTTGAGCCGGCCATGGTCCCTGAGACTGTGGTGACATCATTGGTCCATGTGCTTGAGCATATGTCAGATCCGATAGAAACCCTGAAGAGCTTGAAATCCCAACTGCTGTTTATTGAAGTGCCTGACGCGAGGGAGTTCGATTATCTCCCGCCGCAGCATGACGAGTTCAACAGCACCCATTTATGGTTCTTTAACGTATCCACCTTGGACCGATTGTGCAGGATGGCCGGATGGACACCTTATAAAATAGAACGAGTCGGATATAAAGACCGAGGTCTTGAAAGGATCAGAGTTTTATGCAGCTTGTGAACCCAGAGGTCAGAATCGAAAATTCTTCTCATTGCAATGCCCGTTGCAAAATATGTCCGCGGGAGACAATGACCAGGCCCAGGATGACCATGGACACCGACACCTTTTTCAATTTGGTTGATGAGGCCCAGGATCTGGGTGCCAAGACCATCTCGGTGTTCGGGTACGGTGAACCTCTAATGGACCCAGAACTGGCCCAGAAAGTTGATTACTGCACCAGGATGGGGTTGGGTACCTTTATCACCACAAACGCCTCTATGCTCGATCCTGTGCGCTCTCAGGCCCTATTTGATGCTGGTTTAAAGCACATCAGATTTAGTGTCCATGGCCTGTGTGATGAGGACTACGAGAATGTCCACCAGGGGTTATCATTCCAGGATACCATGCGGAATATTTCACGGTTCATGGAGATGAATAGTTTGCGGAATGGCAACGGTTGCCAGGTCAGTGTGTCCCATATCATCACCAAAAGAAGCCAGAATATCGAAGACATCAAGAAAGCATGGCTGGGGGTTGATTTCTTGGAGATATGGCGCCCACACAATTGGGCCGGGGGGAGAGCCGCATACAGGATGTTGCATCAGACCAAGAAAACCTGTGGCCGGCCAGAGAATGGACCCATTCAGATCAATGCTGATGGGAAGGTCATGGTGTGCTGTTTCGACTATGACGGGAAGCTGACCGTGGGTGACACAAACACTCACTCCCTGGAAGCGATTATAAAAGGAGATGCATTCAACCGGATCAGGGAGAAACACCGATCAGGTGATCTGTCGGGGTTGGTGTGTGAAAGTTGTGATCAACTGAATGAAGGTGACAACCCTCTGCTGTACTCAAGCAGAGATCCAAAGAGAAGGACGGGGATGACCTCGTCTATGAAGTTCAACATCAACAATTAAGGAGGATCAAAAAGATGGCTTTAACATTTACTGATAAGTTGGGTGGGCTGCATATTCCCCTGGGTGGGAAAGCGTTCAGAGCATATGAGGTGACCCACGATGGAAGTGAAACGTCCATTGACGCAAGTGATTTTGAACTCAGTTACTTTGACACTGCCATTGCCGGCCCAGGTACTCAGGTGCTGTCTGCAACGTCAGTCGCATATGCTGATCTGACAACTACCCAAGGGAAGTCCCTTGCGATGACCGCTCTTTCTTCTGGTGCAACTACGGTGATCTGGGCGATAGGCTTCTAGGAGGTATCATGGCAAATTTACTGACGGGCAATCCGTTGTTTGTCGATACTGCTGCCACAGTGATCAGCACCCCAACGAGGGTGCAGATGATACAGTGGATCGATGATGCAGCGGATATAGCCGATGATGACGATTTGAATATCACGATCAACCAGACAACCATTGCCGCAAAGATCGCACTGACAGCGAATGAGGTTGGGAATGTCGCGGTTTGGACGATGACATACCCACTGGGGTTGATGGTGAACAATCTCGTTGTGACAACCATTGACCATGGGACACTGCTGGTATTTATTGAGTAAGGGGGGTGACCGATGTCTATAGTTGACTCTACGACCACCCTAGACACGGCTTGGACAGAACAGTCAACCGTTGCGTTCACTGCCGGGACACTGGCATCGATAACGGAATGCACGACTGAGGTGGGCACGAAGCTCAAGCGTGGCACGATATCAGCCACTACAACACCCACAGAAACCCAGGTGCAGCAGTGGTTGATCAGGGCAAAGCAAGAACTTTCTGAGATCAAGAATTTCACCTGGCGCCGGCGGTTCGCAACAGCTTCAACCGTTTCAACAACCTTTAGGTATGCCCTACCCCCAGACTACAATGGTGGTGAGGTGTCATTGAGGGATACAGGCAATACCAGGACCATCATCATATGGCCGAGGGATTGGTTTGAAACCAAATACCCAGATCCCTCAAATGAGTCTGCCGGTGAGCCCCAGGTTGCTTGCATAAAGGGCCTGGAGTTATGGCTGTGTCCACCCCCTGATGGCATCTACACCCTGGAGCTTGAGTATGACAGATCGGGTGATGACAACACAGCATCAGACATGTCATGGCTTCCTGAGATCGAGCGGTTCCGCTGTTGCGATTACGCAGTCTCAGAGGCGTTTGAATCCCTGCACCAGTGGCAGGAGTCTCAACTCTTTCGCCAGAAATGGCATGAGGGTTTAATGAAGGCCAGAAGGGCAGACGGAAAGCGTAAGTGGAAAAGCATGAACTATGCTGCATCGTCCGTCCTTGAGAAACATAATGCACTCAAATATCAACCATCGAGTCTAAGACGATGACCATGCAATCATTCAGGACCATCCCGGTATTGGGTCTGAAAACCGACACGACACAGAATGACCCAAACCTTCTGAAGATGATCGGTGATACCACTGCACTGACATACGATGTCGGGGGTGTCAATGTCGATTATCGCCGGCAGAGGGGGGCATGTAGCAAGGCGTTCGGGTTCACCAAATGGTCCAACTCTGCCAATGCTCAAGCCACTAAATGCCTGGGGTTGTTTGAGCTATATGATGGCACGACTCGGACCCATGTCATGTTTGACAATGGGAAAGTCTATACATTTGACAGTGCCAGAGATCCCCAACCCCTGACGGATGTCGGGGATTCGACATTCAGCCAGGTAACCAACAATCCATACAGCATAATCTCATTTGGTGGGTACATGCTGTTCACCGACTACGGTGTAACCACCCCCATGAAATGGACCGCCGGTGATGCGAACCTGACCAAACTGATCCTGTCAGGGACGGAATATAAGTTCCGGTATTTGGAGGAGTTTCAGCGAAGGGTAATCGGGGCCTACTCGGATCAGACAAATGGTGACATTGAGATCCGGTATACCGATGCCCTCCCGTCATGGGCAACGCTTTCATTTCCTGCCGCGAATCAACTGTATAAGCCAGAGGGTGATGACTCAATCACCGGGATCAAAAAACTAGGCGCGAATGCCCTGTACTTGTACTCTGAAAAGTCCATAGCCAGGGTGGATTATTACCCGAATTCTACGGCCCCGTTTGGGATGACCACAATGGTGTCAGGTTATGGATGCACAAACCATGCCTCAATCGTTTCGGTTGGCAACACCCATTATATGTTCAACAAGGACTTGGGGTTTTGCGCCTATGCTGGCGGGACTGAATTCCCTGCTGGTGGCCGGCCCATCAGTTCGGACATTGAAACCGATTTGGCAGACATTAACACGGCATATTATGATGCGATTATGGGCAAGTTTATGCCGTTCACTCAAGAGATCGCATGGGTGGTCCCGCTTGATGCCGGCCAAACCCCATCCCACATCCTGTATTACAACATAGCTGACGGCACATGGCGAAAAGAAGACAAGCCCATGCACTGCCTTGATACATGGCTGGCCTATGAGGCCTACACCTGGGAGGACCTGATATCGGAACTGGGTGGTACGGGTGCTGTGTGGGCTGATGCAACGAACTACACCTGGGCAAAATATGTCGCTCAACTCCATCGATTGGTTTATGCCAACACTGATGGTTATGTGTACCATAACTCCAGTGAGGCCAGAGATGGCGCCGCTTATGATGGGTATCGGATTGAGCCTGTCATGGATTTCGGTTCACCTGTTGACCGGGATCTCCTGCTGGAACTGTGGTTCGGGATTGCGTATGCATTCGATTTCGACATCGATGTCTACCACAGGTCAGGTGATACCATTGGTGA
>Ga0233437_1007149_pt1 | contig 10939 bp, 9 predicted proteins | sample SI_122_August201_FD_182714 | JGI IMG/M metagenome (GOLD analysis project Ga0233437, IMG submission 182714) | Seawater microbial communities from Saanich Inlet, British Columbia, Canada - SI_122_August2016_200_MG | ecosystem: Environmental > Aquatic > Marine > Inlet | place: Canada: British... | reverse complement strand
AATTTTCCCGCCATGATTTAAATCTCAGGTTTTCAAATTTATCTGCATGAACATAAACGCGGGAATGACGGGCAGGTGAATTGGAATGATGTCGTAAACAATATAAAAGCAACTCGTCGTTTTTTACTTACGACTTTTAACATCCTGAATTTTGCCATAAAATTTAAAGAAGATACGTTTATTTTAAGTAGAAAGAACTGAACTTGTGTACGGGGTTACAAACCCCGTACAGCGCGCGGGTATGTATTGAATAATGTTTTAACCGTATGATATTTTTAGTTTCTTCAAGTAATTTGCTATCTGATTTCTTAACCATTTGTGAGCTCCTGTTTTTCTGTTTGAGAAGATAAATTTTGTATTATCAAGAAAAAAGTCCTTGATAATAGGGAGCACTTCTAATTATAGAGGCAATATTGCTTGATATACAAAATTTGTGGTATACGTTTTTAATTTTTTATTCCGGGTATACTATCAATAACAGCATCATTTTAATGACAAAAAATGTTTATTGGTATCAAGTACATTTTACTTGATACTAAATGGTAAGCGTAGTTATCAAGGATATAAATCCTTGATAAGAGAAATAATTTAATATTATCAAGGCAAAAAGCGCTTGATACGAAATATTCAAGTTTGAGGATTTCAAATAATGAATAGCAAAGAAACCGTAATTAAAGAAAAAAAGCAGAAATTGTAAAAACTGTTACAACCCCTCTTGGATTTTTTACACTTGTCGTTTTAGTTGTCGAAGCTTTAATAGGAATGCTTGTTTACAAGAGTGAAACTTCAAACAATTTTCATCTCATTTTAGGGATGATAGGCTTATTATTCCTTCTTGTGATAGCAGTTGCGCTTATTCTTTATAAAAAACCGGAATCTTTTCATAAAACATCATCAGATCATAATGTTGAAAAAATAAGAAATTATAAAATCAAGGAAATATTTAAATGCAAAGGTGAGGCTGAAGATGGTTTTGTGTTGGATGAGAATATGAAACCTATCAAGAAAGAAGATGAAAATGCTGGAATACAATTTTGGAAATATGAATTCACGGATTTAAAATTTAATTTTTGGGAATCTCATAAGGCCACATTTGAAGGAACAGTTACAGTATTTGATACTGAAACAAACGAAAAACTATATATAGGAGATACAAAAGGCAGTGGTTCGCATATCGACGGAGTCTTATCTTTCAGTATGCATTGCAGACACTCAAGGACAACATATCTTTGTTTACCCCTGAAGCTCTTGATAAAATCAATCAGAAAAAACAGCTTGCGCGGGACAGACGGCAAAAACGGGCCCGAGCCGCTTAGATTTCCCTGTCAATTAATTTGAAGAATTCGACTTAGCGGACAGGTGCGTCTAAAATTTGCTTTTTAGTAGAAAAATATTGCTGAAAATAGTTCTTACGATTTATCTTTACTATTTACTTCTAGTAAATAGACAAATTATGTTCAACTCATGGGTAAAAAATATTCCTGAACCAGGGGTTTTCAGTCAGGCACTAATTATCTGTAACTATATAATAAAACATCAGTTCATGTAATATAATTAATTTTTCAAAACTTTGCCCGGAAAGTAAAAGATTCGAAGAAAAAATATGCGGCATATTATGGACCACCAGCTAATGATATATGAAGATTTTACCCCGCAATCTCCCCTGGATATTGTACAATCTCCTGTTCCCGGGGAATCACGGGTTATGTATTGCGGAGATTGCATTAGATTTTTGTTAACGCTTTCAAACAGAATTCATGGCAGGGCATGGATCAGAACCAATCTCGGTTCCGCGGATATTGTGCGAAAAGAGATTATCAACCAGGTGGAAAAAAATGAAATAAATCCTGATAATGCCTGGCATGACATTGAGATGGAACCTGAAAATGATCTTGTTTATAAGATTGTCCTTCCATTGTGTGAGCCTGGATTTTTTCAGGCCAAATGCTTTTTCATCCCGGAAAACAGCACAACCCCCATATGGCCGTACGGGGATAATTGTATTTTTAACGTGGAACCGGCTTCCACCTGCTGTGGCAATATAATTTATAATGCATTTGTCAGACAGTTTTCCAGTGCCAAGTCCAAAGCAATTGAAGAAAAAGAGCTGTCATCAATCATTGAAAAGCTTGATGCAGAGAAATATACGGTCATACCTGAGTCAGGCAAGTTAAGGGACCTTAAAGAAAAAGTAAAATTTATATTTACTGAACTCGGTTGCCGTATTCTCCATCTGCTGCCCGTTCATCCCACTCCCACAACTTACGCCAGGATGGGACGGTTCGGCAGTCCTTATGCTGCTTTGAACTTTACGGAAATAGATCCTTCCCTGGCTGTGTTTGATCCTTTTGCAACACCTTTGGAACAGTTTATGGAGCTGGTCGATACTGTTCATTTTTATAAAGGCCGCCTGTTTATGGATATTGCAATTAACCATACTGGCTGGGCCGCGTCTATCCATGAAACCAATCCGGAATGGCTGGCGCGGGATAAACGCGGAAAGATCGAATCACCCGGGGCCTGGGATGTTGTATGGGAGGATTTGACTAAACTCAATTATTCAAACACTGATCTGTGGATATACATGGCAAACATTTTTTTGTTGTGGTGCGGCAGAGGAGTGGATGGTTTCCGGTGTGATGCAGGCTATATGCTCCCGATAAAAGCCTGGGAATATATTATTGCAAAAGTGCGAACCAGATATCCTGAAACTGTTTTTTTTCTGGAAGGACTCGGAGGCGCGATTCAGGCAACGTGTGATCTTTTAAACAGAGCCAATTTTAACTGGGCATATTCCGAATTGTTTCAAAATTATACAAGAAAAGAGATTTCAGACTATCTCCGGAAAGCATATGAAATTTCGCACACAAGCGGACATTTAATCCATTTTGCAGAAACACATGACAATAATCGCCTTGCGTCTGTTTCAAAGCCATATGCAAAAATGAGAACATCTCTGAGCGCGCTTTTTTCCGTATGCTCCGGGTTTGGATTTGCCAACGGCGCGGAATGGTTTGCCACTGAAAAGATTGATGTGCATGAGTCACGCGATCTCAACTGGGGCAACAAGCCAAATCAGGTGGAACACATTTCAAGGCTCAATCTGATATTAAAAACAAACCCTACATTTTTTGCTCACGCCCGTGTTGAGTTGATTCAGAAAAATCGATCAGAATGTCTGGTTTTGCTCCGTTATAATCAGCAATACAATAAAAAGCTTTTAATCCTTGTGAACCTTGATTGTGAAAATCCGCAAAAAGCATCCTGGCAAACTCATTATGCAGATGTAAAAAACAGAGTCTTATACGATTTGATATCCGGCTCTGAAATTAAAAAAGAAAAATTTAATCAGATCAGAGACCTTTGTATAATGGAGCTGGATCCCGGGGAAGCGCTGGCGCTTACTCCTGATCCTGATGATTTGAAGGCTCTTTATCAAAACACGCACATTAAAAGCGCAATTCCGGAAATTGTGTATTTTCAAAAACTACAGGCAACAATCCTGGCCATTCATACTCTATTCAAAGGATACAGGAATTTAAAACAGGTTGATCTCCAAAAACAGGCTTTGTTGTTTGCAAACGACCCTGTTGAATTTATCCGATCTTTAAACAACAATTCAAAAGAGAGCAGGGTCATTGTCTTTGACCTGGAAAGGGATCTCAAACGGCAATTAATGATTCCACCGGGATTTTTTCTTTTAGTAAAATCCGGGGCAGGGTTCAGCGCGGAAATTTTTGATGAAAATAAATCTGTTAAAACATCGCCCGGATATGAACAGGGGATCCCGGGACCTGACGGAAAAGTTTTTTTTGCTCTGTTTTTTCCCAAAAAAATAAACAATCAACATAAGCAATACGCGCTCAACCTGCGCGTATTTGAAACCAATAACAGCACGCGGATTGAAAAAGCCTCCCTATTATATCTTGCCCGGTTTGACTCCTTATATATAAATTCATCCTTTACAGGAAAAGAGATTGTAAAAACTTCATTTTTAAAACTGATCGGCGCCACCAAAACAGGCGGCATGATGAGAGCCGGCGCGTGGTGGGGCAGACTTGACAGCAGATATGATGCATTGCTTGGGGCAAATATAGATAAAACAATGCCTGAAAACCGGTGGATGACGCTTTCAAGATGCAGGATATGGGCCATTTGCCGAGGATATTCGAGGCTGATCGCGCAGGATTGTCTTGAAAAATTTACATTCTCTTATGACCATGGCGGAAAATGGCTGTTTCATGTTCCAACATCAAATGGCAGATATTATGGTCTGGAACTCTATCTGTCCATTGATCCGGAACAGAATCATATCCGTCTGTCCATATTCAGAATTGAATCAGGAGACCGCAAAAAAATTTTTCTGAATAATGACGAATGTGTAACTATTATAATCAGGCCGGATATTGAAGACAGGAATTTCCATGAAACCGTAAAAGCATTTAAGGGGCCCGAACAAGAATGGCCAAAAGCGACCTCCGCGTTTGAAAATGGTTTTTTCTTTTCACTTTCAAACGGGAAAATACTGAGTTTAAACATATCAAAAGGCGAGTTCATTAATGAGCCTGAATGGAAATATATGATCCATCGTTCATTGGAAACTCAAAGAGGGCTTGATCCTGAATCGGATCTTTTCAGTCCCGGATATTTTACTGTTCCCTGTTACGGAGGTGAAAAAATCCTGCTCAATGCCGCTGTCATTGACAATCAGAACCAGAAGATCAGTTTTGATAAAAACAGGGTGTCTTATGAATCAAAACCCTTTGAAAAGAGAATGACACTTTCTGAGGCAATATATAAAAGTCTTGATATTTTTCTTGTGAATCGGGGGAAACATAAAAGTGTAATTGCCGGGTACCCCTGGTTTCTGGACTGGGGAAGAGACAGCCTGATTTTTTGCAGGGCATTGATTGAGTTAGAGCGGTTTTCAGACGCGAAAGCGATTTTACGGATGTTTGGCGAATTTGAAGACAGCGGAACACTTCCAAATATGATCTGCGGTCAGGATGCAAAAAATATTGAAACCTCAGACGCTCCCTTATGGTTCTTTGCATGTTGCAAAGACCTGATTCAAAAACAGAACAGCAAAGATTTTTTAAATGAAACTCTTGATAACCGGACAGTTAAAGAGATTCTTTTATCCATTGCCGATTCTCTGATAAAAGGGACAGGAACAGGTGTGATAGCTGATCCTGAAACCATGCTGCTCTACAGCCCGTCACATTTTACATGGATGGACACCAATTTTCCCGCGGGTTCTCCGAGGCAGGGATATCCTGTTGAGATACAGGCTTTATGGCACAATGCGCTCACGATGCTTGCATATGTTGACACAAGCCGCAAAAAATACTGGCAGGAAAAAGCAAAAATGGTTCAGGCCGCGATTTTGGAACTATATTATAACGAAGAATCCGCATTTTTTTCGGACTGTCTTCACGCGGACGGCCCTTTTGGCGCAAAGAATGCAATTGCAGATGATGCTTTAAGGCCCAACCAGTTATTTTTATTCACTCTTGATGTAATACAGGATAAGAAAATTGTGCAAAAATCTGTTGAAACATGTCAGGAATTGATTGTTCCCGGGGCAATCAGAAGCCTTGCCAACAGAAAGGTTAAACATAGGATCAACATTTTTTATAATGAAAACCTGCTAAATGATCCTTACTATCCTTATGCGGGAAAATACACAGGAGATGAAGATACAAAGAGAAAACCCGCTTATCATAATGGAACCGCCTGGACATGGCAATTCCCGGTATTCTGTGAAGCATGGGCAAAAGCCTTTGGAAAAAATAGCTATCCCACCTGTCTTGCATACCTCGGCAGTATCATTAATCTGATGAGAAAACGCGCGGCAGGATACATCCCTGAAATTCTTGACGGTGATTTTCCCCACACCCCAGGAGGATGCGACGCACAAGCATGGGGATCAAGCGAAGCCGCAAGAGTTATACATAAATTGTCACAAAAAATGAATTTAAAATAAAGAGCCTGCGCATAAACTGATCCGGGAATGATTTTTACCACTATATTCAGGATGTGTTGAATTGTAAAAACACAACATCTTGTGGTTAATTTTTGATTTGTGGTAGTTTATGCGTCAGCTCAATAGAAAATATGTAGGGTTTGAAATAAATAAAGACTACATAAAATTAACTAACAAATGGTTAGCAATACAATATGGAGAGATAGAACTTAATGCCGAAATACAAAGTAATTTTTGAATCAAAAGAAGAAATTTTTGGTTTAGTGCCAAGGGCTGGAGATTGGGTGCGGTATTCAAGCGTTTTAACAGTCAAGGATGGTGGTAAGAAGCCTGTTTCACTTGAAATGACATTTGTTCCACCACATCCTTTCATTTGCAACATGCCTGAAACCCATTCCATAAAGGCTGAAAGTATTACAGATGCATACGCTAAAGTTGTAAATTTCTTTTGGAAATTTGGTATTGAGTTCAGGAATTGATGTGGTTGGTGAATGTTTTTCTAACAAGTGCATCCACCCGATCGCAATTCGCCGCGGGTGAGCGAAAATATGGTGGCCATAGTTTTTTTTAATTTGGGATCAGCATCCGTGCAACGGCGGGTGATGCCAGTGTTAGACGTATGAAAAAAGATAACAAAAAATGCTAAAATATATGAATATTGCAACTGAATTTGATATAAATGAACAAGCGGTATTGCATCATGGAAGCTGCATTGATTTATTAAAAACAATACCCGATAAATCAATGCAGCTAATAGTGACATCACCCCCCTACAATATAGGTAAGGAATACGAAAAAAAAACAAAATTAAATAATTATATTGAACAACAATCACACATAATTAAAGAATGTGAACGGGTTCTCACAAAATCCGGTAGTATTTGTTGGCAAGTTGGTAATTTTGTTGATAACGGTTCAATTATTCCTCTTGATATTGTATTGTATCCTATATTTGTTGATTTGAATCTCGTAATGAGAAATAGAATTATTTGGCACTTCGAACATGGTTTGCACTGCTCCAAAAGATTTTCAGGACGTTATGAAACAATTATTTGGTTTACCCGAAAAACAAAGGAGTATGTTTTCAATTTAGACCCTGTAAGAGTTCCTCAAAAATATCCCGCAAAAAAATATTTCAAAGGGCCTAAAGCAGGTCAATATTCCTGCAACCCTCTTGGAAAAAATCCTGGTGATTTATGGATTGTACCTAATGTAAAAAGTAATCATGTGGAAAAAACCGAACATCCATGTCAATACCCGGTAGAATTGATTGAGCGCCTTGTATTATCAATGACGAATGAGGGCGACTGGATTTTTGATCCGTTTTTGGGAACCGGAACATCAATTATTGCAGCCATTCTACATAACAGGCGTGGCGCTGGAGCAGAAGCTGAAAAAAAATATATTAAATTGGCCAGAAATCGTATTGTAAAAGCTATTAATGGAACACTTAAAACCAGACAGATGAACAAACCAGTATATGACCCCAAAAAAAATGGAAATAAATTGATTACACCACCCTGGCAAAATATTGAAAAAAATAAATCTGCTCAATTAACATTATTTGAAAAAAAAGGAACGTATAGTGAAAATAGTTGAAACATACTCACATTTGAACGGTCTTGAATACTTGCTGGTTCATAAACCGAAATTGTGGGAAGAAATTAAATTTGTTATCGGAAAAGTCGATGGTAAGGCATGCAAGACAAAGATATCAAAAGAAAAAACTATTCTATATGAAAAGCATAACTGCTAAATTAAAACAATTTAAAAACAATCCAAAAGATGTAAAATTTTCGGAATTATGCAAAACATGTGATTTCTACTTTGGAGATGCCCGACAATCTGGATCGAGTCATAAAGTCTGTAAAACACCATGGAGAGGTGATCCTCGTGTAAATATCCAAAACTCCAAAGGGAAAGCAAAAGCCTATCAAATAAGGCAAGTATTAAAAGCGATTGAAAGGTTGGAGGTAGAAAATGGTAATAAAAAATGACCACTACACCTATAGAGTAACTTGGTCAGCAGATGACAATGAATATGTGGGTTTATGTACAGAGTTCCCCAGCCTAAGTTGGTTGACCGAAACACCGGAATCCGCTTTAAGAGGTATTAGAAATGTTGTTGCTGATGTGATTGAAGATATGAAAAACAATAATGAAAAAATTCCAGAGCCAATTGCTATCAGAAATTTTAGCGGGAAGTTTATGGTTAGGGTTCCCCCTGAAATCCATCGCGCTTTATCTATTAAAGCAGCAGAAGCCGGTGTCAGTCTCAATCGCCTTGCTAGTTCTAAGCTTAGCAATTAAAAAGAAACACAACCAAGCGCTGCACAGGACCGCAAGGGGGCGGCTTTTTTTAAAGTCTGTAACGACTTTGAAAAAGTGCTACTTTCAACCAGCTTTACTGGAAACCCTTGCGTCCCGTGAGCTTCACCGTTAGGCCTCAAATACACAAATGGAGAAATATGAAGAATAAACCAAAACCATTTTTAAAATGGGCTGGAGGAAAAACCCAATTATTAAATGATATTGAGAGTAAGTTCCCATATAAAAAAAATGATAACTTTTCATATGTAGAACCATTTGTTGGGAGCGGAGCAGTATTATTTTGGGTTCTAAATAATTTCCCAAATATAAAAACCGCCATTATCAATGATATTAACGAGGATTTAATTAGTTCTTATGAAACAATAAAAACAAATGTCTTAGATTTAATTGCTGTTTTGAGACAATATGAAAATGATTATCATGCTATTTCTGAAAACATAGAAGATAAAAAAGAATATTACTATAAAAAAAGAAAACTTTTTAATACAAGAGCTTCTGAACAAATAATTCAAACTGCGTTATTCATTTTTTTAAATAAAACTTGCTTTAATGGGTTATATAGAGTCAATCGCAAGAATGAATACAATGTTCCAATTGGAAGTTATAAAAAACCAATGATTAGTGATGAAAGCAATCTTTTAGCTGTTCATAAATCATTACAAAATGTTGAAATATTATCGGGAGATTTTGAACAGACAATTAATTACGCAAATGAAGATACTGTATTTTATTTTGATCCTCCATATAAACCTTTATCGGAAACATCAAGTTTCAATTCTTATGCAAAAAGTGAGTTTAATGATAATGAACAAATTAGATTGAAAGAGTTTTGTGATAAGATAGATTCTCTTGGTTGTAAATTGATTTTAAGCAATTCAGATGTTAAAGGGAAAAATCCCAATGATAATTTCTTTGATGACTTATTTTCTGTATATCAAATAGACAGAGTAATGGCAAAAAGAAGCATTAACGCTAATCCAAACAAAAGAGGGCAACTAACAGAGTTATTAATTTCAAATCAAGGAGTTTGTAATGCAATTTGATAAATTTATGAAACAACTGAGTACAACGAACTCTACTTTAGACTTTTTTGTCGATTTTGAAAAAGTTTCAAACAATGTTGAAAAAATATCCATAAAATTAAATCAGTTGAATTATCTGATTGGTAAAGATGATATTTCTCAAGCAATAAAAGAATTGTACAAAGAAAATAAAAACTGTTTTTCTGTTCTGAAAATATTAATTGCAGTGAGAGACAATAGAGAAGTAATATCCCCAAGTGGTGAAGTTGTCTTTTTGAATAGCTACTTTGATGATCTAAATAAGGTTGTTGAATACATTAAAGAGACAGGATTAGCTGAAATTTTCCAAAATAAAAGTATTAAAAATTTAGTTGACTATGTGTTTGGTATCGAAGTGGGTTTAGATACTAATGCCCGAAAAAATAGGGGTGGCAAAAACATGGAAAAATTAATTGCCTCTGTATTTAGCAAAAATCAAATACCATTTGAGTCAGAAGTTAAAAGTGATGTTTTTCCAGTCTTAAAAAGCTTAGGTGAAGATATTAAACGGTTTGATTTTGTTATTAAAACAGATAAAAAAGCCTACTTAATAGAAGTGAACTATTATAATGTTGGTGGTTCTAAATTGAATGAAACTGCCCGTGCCTATACCGATATTTCACCTAAAATAAATCAATATGACGGTTATGAATTTGTTTGGATAACTGATGGGCAAGGTTGGCATTCTGCAAAAAACAAATTAAACGAGGCGTTTAATACAATTCCTAAGCTATACAATTTAACTTCTATTGAAGATTTTATTGAAATTGTGAAAAAAGAGCTTCATTAATGCTTGAACCATATTATAAATCAAAAGATAGAAACTTCACACTCATCAACAATGATATTTTTAATGTATTGCCAGAATTTGATTTTGAATTTGATATGATTTTCGCAGACCCTCCATACTTTTTATCAAACAATGGATTAACCATCAAAAATGGAAAAGTCACAAGTGTAAACAAAGGGGAATGGGATAAATCATATGGTTTTGATGAGGTAAACAAATTCAATAAAAAATGGCTGTCTTTAATAAGAGATAAAATGAAGCCCAATGCTACTATTTGGATTAGTGGGACTTCTCACAATATCTTTAGCATAGGGCAAATGCTTACAACGTTAGGTTTTAAAATCTTAAACATCATAACTTGGGAAAAAACAAATCCTCCTCCTAATTTTTCGTGTCGCTATTTTACACATTCAACAGAGCAAGTCATTTGGGCAAGAAAAGAAGAAAAAATACCCCATTATTTCAATTATGAATTAATGAAGCAATTAAATGACAACAAACAAATGAAAGATGTTTGGCGATTACCTGCTATTGCAAAATGGGAAAAAAGTTGTGGTAAGCACCCGACACAAAAACCTTTATCATTACTAACAAGGTTAATTTTAGCTTCTACTGAAAAAGGGGCCTGGATATTAGACCCATTTACTGGAAGCAGCACAACAGGGATTTCAGCAAATTTACTTGAAAGAAAGTTTTTGGGAATAGACAAAGAGTTTGAGTATTTAAAAATTAGTAAAGCAAGAAAAGAAGAGATTGAAAACATAGGTGTCG
>Ga0233437_1007143_pt1 | contig 10947 bp, 7 predicted proteins | sample SI_122_August201_FD_182714 | JGI IMG/M metagenome (GOLD analysis project Ga0233437, IMG submission 182714) | Seawater microbial communities from Saanich Inlet, British Columbia, Canada - SI_122_August2016_200_MG | ecosystem: Environmental > Aquatic > Marine > Inlet | place: Canada: British... | reverse complement strand
GCCATATTGCCTTTAGCGGTGTAGGAGTTGCAGTACAGCCAATTGGCGCTGCTGGTGGAACCGTCGTCCTGAAGATATGCAAAGCTGGGAACCAGATCGCCCTTCTTGAACTGCTTTCCTTTAACCGTTATGTCCTTCAGGAAGTAGCCGTTGATCTCCTTGGCCATCTTGTGGGCATCGAACTTCCCATGGGTCTCATAGTCCCATTTGAGGTTCAGGATGGGATCGGGGAAGACGCCGCCTTTTTTGTAAAGATCCTTTATTTTATTCCCTAAAGCCATGAGGATATGGCCGTCGGGCAGCGCTTGCCCCGGCGGATTGGCTGCCTTGTAGCGCCACTGCATCCAGCGGCCGCTATTGGTAATCGACCCTTCTTTTTCAACGGAAACGGCGCAGGGCAGGAAAAAGACCTCGGTTTTGATCTTTTTGGGATCCATGCCGGGCCCTTTCCAGAAGGAGCCGGTTTCGTTGTCAAAGATATTGACATTGACCATCCAGTCCAGTTTTGCCAGAGCAGCCCGGGTCTTCAGCGCATCGGCCCCGGAAGCGGCCGGGTTTTGACCCCAGGCAAAAAAACCGGTGAAATCATCCCGGTACATGGCGTCAAAAAGATCCAGCCATGAATAAGTCTTTCCATCGTCCAGTTTGGGCATCCAGCTGTACCCGAAGTCGTTTCCTTTGGTGGCCTTGTCGCCAAAGTAGCTTTTAAGGAGGCTCACCGAATACTTGGGATAGTTGCCCCACCAGTTGGCACTCAGGGGATCCTTGGTTTGGGGGGTGTATTTCTTATTGTAGGCCGCAAGCGTCGGCAAACCGGCCCTGGGGGTCTTCAGATACCCCGGCAGGATGTGGAACAAAATGCAATGATCCGTGGATCCCTGCACATTGGATTCCCCCCGGAGAGCGTTTACCCCGCCGCCGGCCACACCCATGTTTCCCAACAGGAGCTGAATAATGGCCATGGCCCGAATGTTCTGGACACCCACCGTATGCTGGGTCCATCCCATGGCGTACATGATGGTGCCGGCCTTTCCTTTCTTCCCCGTGGCGGTGTACATCTCGTAGACCTTGAGCAGCTCGTCCTTGGGGGTTCCGGTAATGGAGGATACGGTTTCGGGATCATACCGGTCATAGTGCTGTTTCAACAACTGCAGCACGCACCGGGGATCCTGAAGGGTGCGATCCTTTTTGGGGTTGCCTTTTTCATCCTTTACAAGCCCCCACATCTTTTTATCGTACTTCCGCGCTTTGGCGTCAAACCCTGAAAACAAACCATCCTTAAAATCATAGTCGGCTGCCACGATGAACGGCGCGTTGGTGTAAGCCGCCACATACTCCTTAAAATACTTATCGTTTTCCAGGATGTATTTGATCATGCCGCCCAGAAAAGCGATGTCCGTTCCCGATCGAAGCGCTGCATAAAAGTCCGCTTTGGAAGAGGTACGGGTAAACCTGGGGTCCACGCTGATCAGTTTGCCGCCGTGCTTCATGGCGTCGGTAACCCACTTGAAGGATATGGGATGGTTTTCTGCGGCGTTGGATCCCATGATGAGAATACAATCGCTGTTACGAATGTCGATCCAGTGATTGGTCATTGCCCCGCGTCCGAACGACTCTGCCAGAGCCGCAACAGTCGCGCTGTGTCAGATACGGGCCTGGTGCTCAATATAGACCAGCCCCAAAGATCGCATGAGCGCCTGGATTAACCAGCATTCCTCGTTGTCCAGGGCCGCGCTTCCCACGCTGGCGATGCCCATGGTGCGATTGACCACCTGCCCCTTGCCGTTTTTGTGTTCAAAGCTTTTGTCCCGGCTTTTCTTGACCCTTTCCGCAATGGTTGAAAGGGCCCAGTCCCAGGATACCTTTTTCCATTGGTTGGTGTAGGGCGCACGATACATGGGCGCCGTGATGCGACTGTCGTTGTTGGCCAACTGGCTCAGACCGGCTCCTTTGGCGCAAAGCGCCCCCTCATTGACCGGATGGTCGGGATCCCCCTCAATGTTGATGATTTTCCCAGCGCCGGTTTCACCCGTGCTGCAGATCACCCCGCAACCTACGGCGCAATAGCAGCAAATGCTGGTTGTTTCCTTGGCATGGCGAATCTTCAGGGTTTGGGCGTGGGATTTGATCGGTTTCAAATCCAGGCCCAGGCCCAGAATGGCAGCGCCTGCAGCGGAAGCCCCTGTGATTTTAAGAAAGTCACGACGATTAACGTTCATGATACCCCCTTTGCTCATTTAAGATTATGAATTGGAGATAAGAAACGGCAAGATATGGATATTACTATGTGAATCCTTTTTCATTGGCAATGACGTCCAGATGGAGGGTGGCCAGACTCTCCAGTTCGAGAGATGCGACTTTCTCAAATACCCGGCGGTCAATGGTTTTCAAGTATCTTTGGCATGATCGGCAAAAATAGACCCTCAAGCCTTCTTCCACTTCGGCCTCAAAATAACCCAAGCTTTCCTGGCTGTCGTTGTTGCAGAACGGGCACCCGATTCGGGCAAAAATCCATTCTTCCCCGCAGAATTCACAGTGAAGCTGTCTTTTACCCGTTTTTGTGAAGCACGCCATGTCCGGCTGGGAACCACACAGGGGACAATAGCCATGATCCCAATTTTTTTGATCGATGCTTTCTTCCATCAAACGGCGAAGGGATTCCAATGAAGGTTTCAAAGCTGTTTTTCCGAGGAAAAGGAGTACGCGAGGGTCCAGACCCACCTGGCTTGCCATGGTGGCCAGCGCTTTTTCATCCTGTTTCAGGATCGCCGCAAACAGCCTGTCGGTCCATTTGGAATTCTTTTCTGATTGTTTCAGGGCTTCGAGCAGCCCTGTTCGGTCCTCCCTGTCCGCCTTGCTCAAATATTTGAAGAATTGGTTCAAAAGCACAGATGCCGCACCAAGATCCAGGGGCAGGCCTTCCCTGGAAAACAGGGGAAACCCTTCTTTCCTCCGGATCTCCAAATGCTCATCTTCCGGTATATCCATTGTCTCAGGTTCAGACTGGATCATGAGACGCGCCAGTTCTCGATAGGGTTCCAAGGCAGTTCCTGCGACAGGTCTCTGTTGTATCAGCCGATCGATATGTTGCAGGTAATCTGCATCCATAGCGTATCCTCCTGACTTGCATAACTGGGATTATGAAATTGAATTTACCGAAGATTCACCCTCTTGCCGGTGACTATAGATAAATTCCACAGGTGAGTAAAGGGATAAAACCATCAAGAGACGGCAACAGCATTTGAGCGCGAGGGTTCAGATGCCAACCACAAAGGCGCATTTTAGGGCTTTAGAATGGAAAAAAGATCTGCCTTATATTTCCCCCTCCAATACCTCCTTCAGTTTTTCAGCAAAAGGTGCAATGTGAAACGGTTTCTGGATAAATCCTTCGGCGCCGACGTCAAGGATATCCTGGGCAGGGCCATGTAAGCTGTAGCCACTGCACACAATCACTTTCAGATCGGGTCTTGCTTCCATGATAAGCGGGTAAACCTTGCCGCCGTCCATGTCAGGCAATTTTATGTCCAGGAGTGCCAGGTCAATCTGTCCGTCAAAGGTTTTGGCAAGTTCAGCGGCCTCTTTCCCCGTCCTTGCCAGAAGCGCACGATAGCCCAGTCTCTCTAATATCTCTCTGAACAGACCCACGAGAGGCTCTTCATCCTCAATAACCAGGATAGTGCCTTCGCCCATGGGGATTTCGGTCTTCGGTTGTTTAACTGCCTTGGCTTCTTCCTTTGCCTCAACGGCAGGGAGATAAATGCGGATCACAGTCCCTTTGCCCCGTTCTGAGTCCACCGTGATTGCGCCATCGTGGCTTTTGATTATGCCATACACGGCGGCCATGCCCATACCGCGGCCCTGAAATTTTGTGGTGAAAAAGGGCTCAAATACCCCGTTTCTTGTTTCCTCCTCCATTCCCTTACCGTCATCCTCGATACTGAGACACACATAGGGACCGGGATTAAGATCGGGATGCTGTTTTGTGAAATCCTCGTCAATATCTTTGTTTTCAGCAGCTATTCTGATAAGGCCTTCATCTTCTATGGCCTCATTTGAATTGGCCAATATGGTAGACAGGACCATTTGCATCTGGGTATGGTCGGCTTTAATGTAGGAGATGTCTCTTGAGAAATGTGTTTCTACCCTGATTTCAGGGCGGAGGTCATGTTGCAAAATCGGCAATGTTTCTATCGTAAAATCATCTAACTTCAGGTTTCTGGGATTATATTGTCCTCCCTGCGCATAGGCCAATAACTGATCGGTCAAACGGGACATGCGATGACCGGATTCATTCATGGCCTCGAGAGATTTATCTCTCCTTTCATCTTCAGGCAGTTCCATTTTAAGCAGCTCTATATTCCCCATAACCGCCATCAGGGCATTGTTAAATTCATGGGCAACACCGCCCGCTAAGGTGGCAATAGATTCCATCTTAGTGGCTTGTTGGAATTGGGCTTCCATCTTTCGTTTTCCAGTAACATCCCGGTAAATAGTCAGTTTTGAAATGGACCCATCCGCGTTATGGACAGGGAAGTGGGAAACATCGTAAGTACGGTTGTCCCTTGGACTGACTATTTCAGTCACGCGATTTTCACCTTTCTGTACCGCATCGTGAACACACCACGGGCATTTCTCATCAAGTTCATGCAGCACCTTATGGCAGGGCTCTCCAACGGCATTTCCTCCCCCCATCTTCTTGCTCATAGCCGGGTTCATATATTCCACCTGGTAATCTGGTGAGCAGATATACACCGGGTCATCCATAGATTCCATCATTGAGCGGTACTTTTCTTCGCTCTTCCGAAGTGCCTCTTCCATCCGCACCCTTTCAGTAATATCAGACGCGAAACTGGCAACCCGCTCGACCTCTCCCTGTTCATTAAAGATAGGATAGAGATTCACGTCTTGAATAATACCGGCCCTCTCATCCTGGAAGCGCACAGGCCTCTTTGTCTGTGCCACCTGAAGGAGTCGTTTTTTCCTGGACTCTGCTAAATCAGGAGGTAGGAGATCATAGCCGCACCTCCCCACAAGCTCATTCACCGATGAGCCCAGCCGTTTGGCCGCTGTTTCGTTGAGGGCGATGAGGTTGGCCTCCAGGTCAAAGAGAATGGCCGAATCAGTGGGGGCGTTAAGGAGTGCCAGCGCTGTTTCCTCACTCTCTCGAAGGCGTTCCTCCACCCGTTTTCTCTCCAAAGCATATCGTATGGAACGTCCCAGCAATTCCTCGGTGAGCGTGCTCTTGTCCAGATAATCAGAAGCCCCCATTTCCATTGCCGCCATGTCCAAATCGTGGTCCCCTTGGGCGGTGAGGAGGATTATTGGGGCCCGGAGGCCCATGGAAATGGCCGTTATCAGGAGTTCCAGGCCAGTTTTTTTACCCAGACGGTAATCGAAAAGGTAGAGATCATGTTCCTTCCGCTCAATTACTTCCACAGCACGCCCGTAGGTGTCGACCCGCTCCAGATCAAAGCGATTTCCTTTGGTGCCTTCAAGAAGGTCATGCACAATGACATAGTCATCTTCGTTGTCATCCACCAGGAGTATGCGGATCGGTTCTTTGGTCATTTTGTCCTCCAAATTGATTGCTGGCCCTTGGATTGTTGATTTATGATTGTTGATTGTTGATTGAAACACCCGAAAACAGATTTTAACCTACGGTCATTTTATGTTTTTCTGTGCCGTTCTTCTGGTTGCAATGAATATCGATGCTAATTCATGTGCCTCATTATCGACAATCATCAATCCCAAGGGTTTTCAATCAACAATCATCAATCCAATGCCTTTCGTGCAATTCTGACAATCCGTTTAACTCCGTCCCTGATTCAGTATTTTCTTTATGGCGGGGACCAGGTCACCATGCATGGTTCGCTTTGGGACATAGGCACTGGCCCCGGCTGCAAAGGCCTCCTTTCGGTAAGTAAACTCTTCATGGATTGACAAAACGATCGCCCTTGTCTCTGGTAGCCTCGTCTTTATGAGACGAATCGCCTCAATGCCGTTCATTTTTGGCAACCCGATGTCCATGAGTACCAGAATGGGCATACGGGTAATTGCTAATTCCAGGGCCTCCTCACCGCTTTCTGCTTGAATGAATTCGAAATCCGAAAATATATGATGAAGCCATTGCCCCATTGAGGACCGGATCGCCTTATTGTCCTCAACAATCAGGATGCACGGTTCATTAGAATGATTGAAATCCTGCTTTTCGCTCATGCCCAATCTATTCCTTCAGTCCTTGAATCTCTCAATTTCTCACCTTGAATGGCCGACAGGGGCTCCTTCAGGAAGCAGAATTGTGTCTATTACTGCCCGCATCCTGTACAAATAACAGAAAAATTTATCGCTGTATGTCAGGAGAGTTTGATAAATCGTGTGGGGAAACCTTGACTCTAATCAATTTACGGTGGTCAAGCCCTCTTTTATGGCAAATTTGACAAGACCCGGTATGTCGCGGATATTCAGTTTTTGCATCAGGCGGCTGCGGTAGGTCTCAATCGTTTTTTGGGAGAGACGGAGAGTCTCGGCGATTTCAGCACTGGTATGTCCTTCTACCACCTGCTTTAGGATTTGACGTTCACGATAACTCAAGTCTCTAAGGCAAGGAGACGAGGATTGTTTGGGTTTGGCATAATCTTCGATCACGGTTTGGGCAATACTCTTGCTCAGATAGCGGTGACCGGCATGGACGGCACGGATCGCATCCACCACCTCCTGCCCGGCTGATTCCTTTAGCAGATATCCCAAGGCGCCCGCCTTTATGGCCTGGGACACATACTCCCTTTCAGATCGTATGGAGAGCACCAAAACCTTTGTGGAAGGGTGTACAAGCGTAATTCGTCGCGTGGCCTCAATGCCGTCAAATTTCGGCATCACAATGTCCATGACCACAACGTCAGGGACCAGTCTGATCACCTGCTCCACCACCTCAGGGCCGGTTTTCCCCTCACCTACGACTTTCATGTCGCTGTGCGTCTCTAGGATGAGACGTAAACCTTCCCGCATCACGGCATGATCTTCACCCAGAAAAACTTTTATCGTCATGGCATCACTTCCTCAATTCAGCAATGATTCGGGTTCCCTTCTCTGGCATGGACTCGACGTTCAATTCCCCCTGGACTGCAATAATCCGCTCTTTCATGATTGCCAACCCCCAATGAGGTTTCTTAGAGCTCTTAACAACCTCCGTATCAAACCCCACGCCATCATCCGATATAACCAGGCGCACCGACCCATTGACTTCCTCCAGAGCCACAATGACCTCACTCGCCATGGAATGTTTGGCAATATTCATGAGTGATTCCTGGGCAATACGAAACATTGCCCTTTCCTTTTTTTGAGGGAGTTTTGATGATAGATCTTCTCCCGTTACCACGGCGTGAACACCCGTGCGCTCTGAAAATTGGTCTCCCAGCCAGCGAAGGGCAGCCATGAGTCCGTAATCGTCAAGGATGGCCGGATGTAGCTCGGCCATCACATCCCGGATGTGCATTACCGCATCGTTCAAAAGCTCTTGGCTATCCTCCAACCGCTGATCCACCTTGGCAATTTCTTCAGGTGGCAGGAGGAGTTTTATCATGCTCAGATTGATACTGACGGCCGAGAGGTTTTGGGCTGTCCGGTCATGGAGTTCCTTGGCTGTACGACGCCGGTGACTCTCATCCATCTCTTCCAGGCGATTGGCAAGGGACTGGAGTTGCACGTTTGTATCCCTTAATGCTTCTTCCGCTTTTCTATTCTCCGTAATATCATATCCTAAGTTGATTATAGTTTCATCGGGTGAGCGAAAATTGGCCCATAACGTAACAAGTTTAGACCCGTCTTTAGTCATAGGGTGCCATTCCCTGAAAACCCCCTCAGGCGTTAAGGTAACAGAGCCCCTTACTTGTTCTTGCATGTCAATATCCGGGTAAAACAATGAAAGAGGATTATCGCAGGCATTTATTTCTTCAATGGTCCACCCAAATTTTTTCTCACACTCTTTATTCCACAATATACAGCGACCATCCTTGTCAAATGAGTCTATTAACACAGGCGCGTTCTCAAAGATTGTTCTGAAACGTTCTTCACTCTCCTTTAATTTCATTTCCATCTTGTATCTGTAAAGGGCTATCTCAATGACGGCTTTTAACTCTTTGTCTTCAAAGGGTTTCATAAGATATCCGAATGGCTCGGTCAGCTTTGCCGCATCCAGGGTTTTTTCATCAGCATAGGCAGTAAGATAGACTACCGGAATATGGAACCGGGAGCGGATCTGTCTTGCAGTCTCAATGCCATCCATCTCACCCTTGAGCATGATATCCATGAGAACCAGATCAGGTTTGTGCACCTTTATCTTTTCAATTGCCTCCTCTCCCGAGGGGACCATGAAAGGCGCCTTAAAGCCCATATTTTTCACCCTGATCTGGATGTCCTTTGCAACAATCCCGTCATCTTCCACAATCAAGATTTCTGCTTTTGCCATTTTTTCATATCCTCGTCTTATCTGGTCTCACCGTAAATCTGATAGAGAAGCTGGTTCCCCCGGTTCTGTTCAGCTCAATCCTGCCTTGCAGTTGATGTTCCGTCAATACTTTGACCAGGTCCAGTCCCAATGATTCGGTAGTCCTGAAATCAAACTCCTCCGGTATGCCTATACCATTATCACTCACTGTCAATTCCATCTCATTTTCAGCAACTGATCGAAGTTTTATGTTGATCTCCCCTTTTCCATCCCCTGGAAATGCATATTTCAGGGAATTGGAAACCAACTCATTGGTAATCAGTCCGCACGGAATTGCATAGTCAAGCTCCAATGAGAGATCATTGGTCTTGATTTTTATTGAGATTTTGTCCGGGCTTGCACCGTATGATATGAACAGGTCGTTTATAAGGGTCCTTAAATATCCATCAAAGTCAATATTGCCAAGTTCTTTGGACTGGTATAGTTTCTCATGAATGAGGGCCATCGATCTTATCCTCTCCTGGCTCTCCCGGAACATATCAGCATATTGTTGATCCTTGATTGTATCGGATTGAAGTCTCAGCAGACTGGTTATAACCTGCATGTTGTTCTTTACCCGGTGGTGAATCTCTCGCAAAAGAATTTCTTTCTCTTTGAGTGATACCTTGATTTGTTCCTCTGCCTTCTTGCGCTCGGTGATGTTTCTAATAAGCCCTTCAATCGCGATTATATTCCCGCTATCATCGAATATTCCTATGTTGGATTGGACTATCCACCGTTCGTTTTCTTCCGGATCGAGTATCTTGTACATATACGCCGGGGACACTTGCCCCTCCATCAAGTCCGTCCATTTTTCCTCGAAGTACTCTGCAAAATCGGGATGTATGAGTTTTTTTATGATCAATGGATTTTCGATGAATTCTTCTGCGCTGCACCCAAAAATCTTCCTTGCGGCAGGGCTCATGTATTCATACTTCCCATCGGGTAAAGACATGCGGTATATTGCTTCGTCCAGCCCTTCAACCAACCCTCTATATTTCCCCTCGCTCTCCCGCAGTGCCTCCTCGGCACGCTTTCGGCCGGTTATGTCAAGAAGGAACCCGTCCCAGAGCATGCCTCCGTCCGCCAAGGGAGTTGGCATCCCACGCGCTTCAACCCATATCTCTTCCCCGTCTTTCATGAACCGGAATGTTAGGGGGAAGGATTCGAGAGATTCGGCGGAGCTATTTATGCTTTCTTGGAACATTTTCCGGTCATCCGGATGCACCATTCCAAGCAGTTTTGATGGATCTTTCATAACTTCTTCAGGGGTGACGCCCAAGGTGTCCACAATCACATCACTCACGTAAGGAAACGAAAACTCGCCTCCCGGCGCCATCATGAACTGGTAGAGAACGGCAGGCGAATTATCTGAGACCCTTTTGTACTTCTCTTCACTCTCCCGCAGCGCCTCCTCCGATGAGTTAAGTTTTTTAACAAGCCTTTTCTCTTCATCGACCTGCGCTATGAGCTCCTTCTCCCGACTGATCCGCTCACTCACATCTTCAATATATCCGACGGTTCCACAAATCCGGCTGTCTAGAATAAGAGGTGAAATGATGGCGCTCTGGGGCATGTTCACCGCCGGGTCCCCGCCGGCATCCGTTTGCATTGGAAGGAGGTAACGGTGAAAGGTGTGGGATAGGAGGGCATTCTGGCCCTCAAGCGCTTCATGAAAGTAGCGATCCATTTTTCTTGTCACAAGATCCGGATAGAGATCCAGCAGATTTCTTCCCAGCGCCTCCTGGCGGGTCCGTCCGCTGTGGTTCTCAAGCCAGAGGTTCCATTCTGTAATAATGAGCCGGGTGTCAGTGGTAAACAAGCCAAAAGGGGCGTACTTTTCCATCCATGTGACTACACCTCGTTCTCGTGAAATCCCCATTTCCGTCATCTCATCTTTCTCCCAAATACCGCTTCAACCCGTCGGGATTGAATATTGTTGATTGAAAAACCTAACCCGAAACCCACATCTACAATCCAAATTCCCCTACCCCAGCTTATCCACCGCCTGAAGTAATAGCTCCAGGGATGAAACCCCCAACACAATGATCAGATATCCCGTGATCTCACTGTCCTTGATACGAAAGTCCGTGGAGATGATCAGACAGTGCCGGATCCCTTGATCGCCGACGAGCAGGGTGTCAATGAATTCGCTCATGGCCTCGAGACGCATCTGGGGCACGGCAAAGGTGATATGCACCTTGAGGATGTTCCCGAAGGTCCCGAGACAGGCATTGAGCAGGATATTCCCCACTTCGTTTAAGACCTCTCGATCCGATTCATACAGCCTCTCTTTCTTTTCTGTCCCATCCGTCAGAAGATTGGTCAGGTGCACGGCCCCCTCCTGATTCAGCATGAGACACGCGTCGCCTGCCACCTCTCCGCCAAAGACCTGATGGACCGTAGCCACCTCCCCCTTAATCAAATCCCTCAGGCCCGAATTAAGCTCCTCAATTGGCCGAATA
>Ga0233437_1007142_pt1 | contig 10950 bp, 8 predicted proteins | sample SI_122_August201_FD_182714 | JGI IMG/M metagenome (GOLD analysis project Ga0233437, IMG submission 182714) | Seawater microbial communities from Saanich Inlet, British Columbia, Canada - SI_122_August2016_200_MG | ecosystem: Environmental > Aquatic > Marine > Inlet | place: Canada: British... | reverse complement strand
CTTGCGGCCATGATATGGGTTGAGATGGGGAAGGGATGAAAGGAAAGAGCTGTTAAGATGACGGATTAAACAAGAAGATATTGCAACAATGTTAACCGAACAGGAGATTCGCTAAGTGGCTGACAAAAAAATAAGCATGATTCACTTTCCGAGAATTCCACTCGTTTAAGAACTATAATCGGGACAATATGACGAGAGTGGGCAAAGGGCTTTATGCGTCGTCAGGGAAACGGCAGACCTACCGAACAGAAACGATGGACCAAACAGCATACGGAAGTTGTAATGCGACAGAGACTAAAATCCATGTATAATGGCTGCTTGGCATGGCTGGCGAGCTTATGGCTTCGCACTATCATGCTATGGAGAAGAACCGTCACTGCCACGAGTACTGTAGTCATTACCATGATCGCAGTACCGGCATGCGCGGCCGTTTTCTATTTCCCCGTAGCACGTACAGCGCTTGATGCCTATCAGCCTGTCGATACGATTCTCATCTCGCTTGGCGCGACCTTCGGGACAATCCTTGCGTTGGTCCTCACTCTATCAATAATTCCGGTACAGCGGGCGGCTGATGTCTGGTCGCCTTCTATAATCCGAATATACAGGAGAGATAAGCTCACCCATTTTACCTTTATTATTCTGGGTATATTCTGCGCCGCCAGCTTTCTGTTGTCCGTGACGGGGCTGGTTGGCATTTCTTCCAGTGTCGTGCTGGTTACCGCCATAATAGTTTTAGCGCTAAGCTTGGATTTGCTCCGCTGGTATCACCGCCATATTTGCCAGCTTCTAGATCCAGCTTATGCGGTAGAAACGGTAACAAAACATGCACGCCAATCCATTGATCGAATACAGAAGTCAGTCACCCACATGGCAAAAGTGCAATACCGGGTGCTTACTTCGGAACAAAAAAAGGAGGTAAACCTATCAGACATTGAGTCAATAGTTTACCCACAAATGCCCGGTTACCCTCGCTACGATCATAGGAATTTGGATCATTATGTTGGCATCAATTCCCAACGACTCTTTAAATGGAGCTTCAACCATGTTCGATTTTCTGCAAAACCTGGACAATGACATCCATGATGCCCTTTTGGCTCAACTACGCAACCTATGGACACACACATCAACTGCGATTGAAGGCAACACCCTGACACTTGGCGAAACGGCATTTGTCCTTGAAGAAGGGCTCACGATCTCAGGGAAACCGCTGAAGGATCATGAGGAGGTCGTCGGGCATGCCAGGGCTATTGAACTTGTTTATGATCTGATTAGAAAAAAATCCGATCTAACCGAAAAAGACTTGTTTGAACTTCACAAAGCGATTCAGACCGAACGGATTATTGATATTTACAAACCTGTCGGCGCCTGGAAAGTGGAATCGAATTCCACTGTTATGGTTTCCGGCGATACCCAGATAATTTTTGAGTTTGCTGCGCCGAAGGATGTACCGGAACTCATGCAAAGCTGGCTGTCCCTGTTTCAAAAAACCTGCAAGGAAAATACGGAAAACCAAGAGGCGGCATTATCGGCCTATGCACATCTTCATGTCTCCTTTGTCAGGATTCATCCTTTCTGGGACGGCAATGGCCGGATGGCCCGCCTTATTGCCAATATTCCCGTCATAATGGCCGGTTATCCGCCCATCATTATTCCGAAAGAACAGCGCCGGGAATACATAGAATCCCTGTCGGAATATCATCTCGCTGTGGGAAACATCACTTCCCGGAATGAATTATTGCCCGATGTTGAAAAACTGATCAGGTTTAAACAGTTCTGCGCCAAAGCCTGGTCAGGGTCGACCAAGTTAGTGGATAATGCCCGTAAAAAACAGCAGGTGCGAAACCAACAGAAATAACGATATCGAATAAGGCCTGAAATCGGTTACGTTGAGGAGGGGGCATTGGAAAAAGTGACAAATATTAAGGCTGTCCAAAGCATTTACCGACAGATCCGGGAAGTCCTGATTCAGTCTCGAGGCCGTGCCTTGCAAACCATCAATGCCGAGATGGTAGCCTGCTATTGGCAGATTGGTCGGCTGATTATTGAGGAGGAACAACGGGGAGAAACACGAGCCGTTTATGGAAAGGGATTGATCAAAGAGCTTTCAATAAAGCTTTCGGCTGAGTTTGGTAGAGGCTTCGATAAGTCAAACCTTTGGAATATGCGCGCATTCTTTCTTTGTTTTCCAAAAATCGACGCAGTGCGTCGAGAATTATCCTGGACCCATTATCGGCTACTCCTTCGGGTGGAAAAACCGGAGGCTCGCGCTTTTTACGAGATTGAAACGATCAATGCCCGCTGGTCCACCCGAGAGTTGGAGAGGCAGATCAACTCTTTGCTGTTCGAACGACTGGCCCTATCGCATGATAAAGAGGACGTCCTGAGACTTGCACAAAAAGGGCACGAGATACAAAACCCCGCCGATCTGGTAAAGGACCCCTATGTACTTGAGTTTACCGGCATCAAGCAGGACAAGCGCTTTCTTGAAAAAGATATCGAGAAGGCTCTTATCGATAATCTGCGTCAATTTCTCCTGGAACTTGGGAAAGGTTTCGCTTTTATGGCTCGTCAGCAGCGCATCACACTGGATGGCAGGCATTTCTATATTGATCTGGTCTTTTATAATCGATTGACACGAAGCTTTGTACTCCTTGATTTGAAAGTGGGAGACCTGACGCACAAGGATATCGGCCAAATGCAGATGTACGTCAATTATTACCATCGTGAGTTGACCTCGGAAGACGAAAATCCGCCTATCGGCATTATACTTTGTTCAGACAAAAGCGAAGCGGTGGTTCGGTACACCCTTCCGGAAGGCAACCAGCAGATATTTGCATCGCGCTACAAACTGTACCTGCCGACAGAGGAAGAATTGCGCGCTGAAATCATGAGAAAACGCAAAACCATTGAAATGGAAAAGCGATTATCTGAAGGAGACAATATGCAGTGAGCCAATCCGCTCTCCCCCTCTCAAACCCATCCCCTTGAAGGATCGCGTTTCTCTGATCTTTGTTCAATACGGCAGGATCGACGTACGGGACGGGGCCTTTGTGGTGGTGGACGAAGTCCCTGGTGAAAGAAAACACATCCCGGTCGGATCGATTGCATGCATTATGTTGGAGCCGGGCCCCCGTGTCAGCCATGCGGCGGTAAAGCTGGCCGCGGCGGTGGGAACGCTCCTCATTTGGGTGGGAGAGGCCGGCGTCCGGCTCTATTCTTGAGGTCAACCCGGAGGCGCCCGCTCGGACAAGCTTCTCCACCAGACCAAACTGGCTTTGGATGAAGGACTGCGGCTGAAGGTTGTGCGAAAAATGTTTGAAATGCGGTTTAAAGAGCAACCGCCCGAGCGTCGCAGTGTGGATCAGCTTCGTGGCATTGAAGGAGTTCGCGCCCGAAAGATTTATGAATTTCTGGCTCGGCAATACGGGGCAAAATGGAAGGGCCGAAAATACGACCCGAAGGATTGGAGTTCCGGTGACGTGGCCAACCGTTGTCTCAGCGCCGCCACATCCTGCTTGTGATGAACCGACGACATAGAGGAGGTAGCGAAATGACATTATGTGTTCCCCACACACGTGGGGATGAACCGGCGAGGATGGGCAATGCGAGAAATCTTGGACCTGGGATTATAAGTTTCGTTTTAATTTTTCATTCAAGGGGGATGAGCGTATCCTTGGCGATGGGGGATTTGTGGAGAAGGTGCTCTCTCAAACCGAGGAGGCATTCGAGAGAAATTTCACTTGAAGGCTAAAGAGATTGATGTCGGCAGGATTGCGGAGAAAGTTTCTGACACTATGGGCATGGCCCCCGAAGCGTTGTACAATAAAGTTTCAGGGGGTTATGGCGCAAAAACCAATCAGGTTAATTATCGTTCCGTTTATTATAAGGCCCTACGGGTATTGTCAATTGATTTATGCTTGACACGCATTCCGAATTTCCGTATTGCTTTTCTTCAGAACAGTGATTTTTTATCAGCTTATCAGTGGAGTTGTCAGGGGACCATATTCGTACATGCTCATTTTCAACAATTGATATGGTACCTTTGAACAATTTTTGTGGGAGTCTGGGTGAAGGATCATGCACCTAAGCTTAGACGCCTAAAGTTCGGTAACTACAAATCATGTTATCTGAAAATATCATACTTCAGTCGGCCGGATCATTATCAGTAGCGGTGATGGCCCTGCTCATGGTGGTCTTGCAAAGTCTTTTCTTTTTCAAAAAGCCTCAGTTCAAATGGTACGCCTGGAGTGCAGCCGTATCGTTTTCATGCTTACTCTACTCGGTCGGTGTTTTCATTGAATACAATACGCCTCCGGGGCCGCTTAACCGATTTTCGGGTCTGCTGGAATTGACGGCCATTATCTGTTTGATCCACTCTCTTTATGGATTCACTTTTTCCTATCTCGGCATTGAAAGCAAACGATACCATCCCATAGCCGGCGTCTGCCACGGACTTATCTTAATCCTCCTATGGTCCACCAATTTTATCGTGTCTGAAAGTTTCACCACGCGGGACTTTTTTGGTTTAAAGTCCCCCTATATAGAACCGAGCCTGGGGCCTATTGGTCCCGCGTTCGTGCTTTATGCCGTCATAGCGGGCATGATCGGCATGACATTCTGGATAAAACACAAATGGACCGACCCGAAACACCGGATCATTTTCATGGCAGGGGGGGGATTTTGGCTTCTGCTCGGTATTCATGATGGCCTGGCCGCCCTGGGGCTCCCCACACTTCAATATTTCATGGAATATGGATTCTTAGGATTTGCCATGGTTGTTCTCTGGGTTGTATTCAACAGCTATTTGGAAATAGCGGCGGAAGATAAATATCGCGTGATCACTGAATTCGCAAACGATGGTATTATGGTAATACAAGATGGAAAAATGGTTTTTGAAAATCCGGCATGTTGCGATCTGATCGGCCCGCTTTTAACCGATTCAGGGCCCAGAGACTTTCTTGATATCATGGCGTTGGAAGACCGAAAAACGGTACTTGAACACTGCCACATTCTCCAGGAAAGCGGCCACGCACCTAATCCATATACGGTCCGCATTCGGAGAACGGATAGGGAACGGAGATTTGTAGAAATCGCATCAAGTCTTATTCAATACAGGAACAAACCTGCAGTCCTGGCCATTATGCGGGATATGACAGAACGAAAGCAGGCCGAAGAGACACGGGAGAGCGAAGAACGTCTCAGGTTAATACTGGATTCCATTCAGGCAGGGGTTATAATAATCGATGTGGAAACACGCACAATTGTTGATGCCAATCCTGCTGCCACGAAAACAATAGGTGTTCCAAAAGAACAGATTATCGGTCAGGTGTGTCATAACTATTTTTGCCCTGCTGAAAAAGGAGCGTGTCCGATTATTGATCTTAGACAAAAGGTGGAGAACACAGAGCGTACGCTAATTAAGGCAAACGGCGAAGAAGTTCCTATTTTGAAAACTGTCACCCCCATACTGCTGGACAATAAAGAGTGTTTCCTCGAGAGCTTTCTTGAACTTACCGAGAAGAAACGCCTTGAAGTCCAGCTCCAGCAGGCCCAGAAGATGAAGGCCATAGGAACGCTCGCAGGCGGTGTGGCCCACGATCTCAACAATATCCTTGGTGGTATTGTAAGCTATCCTGAACTGTTACTGTTAAAACTCCCTGAAGACAGCCCTCTAAGAAAATCCATCCAAATAATACAAAAGTCCGGAGAGAAGGCAGCAGCCGTTGTTCAGGATTTATTAACATTGGCGAGGAGAGGCGTTGTTATCACTGAAGTGGTTAGTCTGAATGATATTATCTCCGAATACTTGAAAAGCCCCGAGCATGAGAAGCTTCAATCGTTCTATCCTGGAGTTCATTTGGAGACCCATCTTGACCAAAACATTCTAAACATATTGGGATCACCTACTCACCTTTCCAAGACCATCATGAATCTGGTTTCCAATGCTGCCGAGGCCATGCCCGAAGGAGGGGAGTTATCCGTATCCGTTGAAAACAGATATATTGATAGACCCATAAGAGATTATAATCATGTAAAGGAGGGTGATTACGTGGTTCTCATTGTCTCCGACACCGGGACAGGTATTTCGCCTGATGAGATAGGGAAGATATTTGAGCCGTTCTATACCAAGAAGAAGATGGGCAGAAGCGGTACCGGGCTCGGCATGGCTGTGGTGTGGGGAACGGTAAAGGACCATAACGGATATATCCATGTTCAGAGTACCGAAGGAAAAGGAACCACGTTCACACTTTATTTTCCGGTGACCCGAAAATCGCTCGAAGAGAGACCCGAAATATCTCTAAGAGATTTTATGGGCAAGGACGAAACAATTCTGGTAGTGGACGATTTGGATGAGCAACGGAAAATAGCCTCCGGCATGTTAAAAGAGTTGGGCTATTCGGTGGTTTCGGTTCCGAGTGGGGAAGAGGCGGTTGAATATCTGGCGACCAGCAAGGTTGATTTATTGCTATTGGATATGATCATGGACCCGGGTATGGATGGCCTCGACACCTACAAGAAAATCCTCCAAATACATCCTGAGCAAAAGGCAATCATTACCAGCGGATTTTCTGAAACAGACCGTGTCAAAGAAGTTCAGAGTCTTGGTGCAGGAGCGTATATAAGAAAACCGTTGTTGTTGGAAAAGGTCGGCCTTGCTGTCAAGGAAGAACTGGAAAAATAGCTCACGCAATCATATTGCGATCTGGTCTTTCTTTGACGGCTGGGTCCTTTTCACCGGACACTTGTTCGAAATGAAAGGAGGTGAGACAACCAAGATATAGGCAGCATTGTAGGACACAGCTCTACTATGCAGCCAGAATGACAAACAACGTCTATGTGATGGAAAAATAAACCTTTAACTAAAACCGGGGCTTTTTTAAAGAATCCTCGGGAGGAGGTATCCATGAAAACAGTTCAACGGTTCACAATGATTGCAATCATCAGTTTTCTATTCGTGGCACCCCAGATTTGGGCTGGGCAGACCGAAGTTGTAAAACCTGAAAAAGTCGGCATGTCCGGGAAGATTTTGTCGGCGATTGATGAGTTTGCACAAGTGGGGCTGAAAGCAAAATATTTTAAAGGGGCGGTTGTTTTGGTGTCTCGTCACGGGGAAATTTGTTTCCTCAAGTCCTATGGTGAAGCCAGCGGGGATAAGCCAATGCAGACGGATGCCGTTTTTCGCCTGGCCTCAATGACAAAACCGCTGGTTATGGCGGCCTTAATGCAATTTTATGACAAAGGTCAATTCAAACTCGACGACCCACTTTCGAAGTTCATCCCTGAATTCAAAAACCTTATGGTGGCTGAGGATGATGGTTCAGGCAACGTAACCCTTGTGCCCGCCAAACGAGAAGTTACGATGCATGACCTCATGAGCTATACCTCGGGTTTTACAGCCTCATTTTTTCACGGTGTGAACCCGGCCACATCTTATGTGACGAAATGTTATCTCTATAACGGCGTATATGATCTAATGGAGGATGACTATACACACACGCTCGAGGATAATGTCATGGGGTTGGCTAAATGCCCGCTGTCATTTCAACCAGGCGAGGGTTGGACCTATGCACACGCTTCTCATGATATTATCGGGTATCTTGTAGAAAAATTCTCAGGGATGCCTTTGGACAAATACATGGAAAAAGAACTATTTAAACCGTTGAAAATGAATGAAACTTGGTTTTATCCCCCGGAAAACGTGTTCTCTAGGATACCGGAAGCCACTCAACCAGGCAAAGCGGGGACACTGTATATCGAAGAGACACTTGTTTTGCTCCCCATAGATACACAGTATAGCTTTGGAAAAAACAAGACCTATTTTTCCGGAGGCGGTGGGTTGCACAGCACAGCCTTTGATTATTTCAGATTTGGCCAAATGATGTTGAAAAAAGGTGAACTAGACGGAGTCCGCGTATTGAGCGTGAAGGCGGTTGAGTTGATGACACAACCTACCCCTGATAAATTTAAAACTTCGTTTTTTACCGGAAATTTTTGGGGCTATGGGGTGGAGGTACAAGTCGAAGATACCCCCGACGACCCAGGGTATTGGTTGGGCGGTAAAGGCAGCTATGGTTGGCGAGGTATTTGGAGTACCCTGTGGAACAATGACCCGATTGACGACACAGTGGTCATCCTCATGACGCAAGTCGGTGCCGATGGCGCATTCCCTTATTTGTACCTGATCAACACTTTGGCAAACGTTGCGGTGGTGGATTGAGGTTGCGAGTATTCGTGGATAGTTGGGGATGCCCCCTGCGGGCATCTCCAGAACTTTAGGCGGGAATTGGGTCGGCGGCGAGGCATGATTAAAAAGTGTAACTTACATTTGGCAGTCCTCACCTGTTGGCCGTCGCCCTGTCCGCCTCAAATCCTTGCCCCTTCCCATGCCAACTGCCGAAAAAACACTTGAAGAACTTGCGGCAAACAAAGAGGGGGCATTGGGAAAAGTGACAAATAATAAGGCTGTCCGGAGCATCTACCGAAAGATCTGTTGTTATTAGATTGCATTTCCAATAGAGTTTCAGGGGGTTAGATTAGCGTTATGCTTCCACAAAGCGATCATGCTGTCCACGGGCGCCTTGAAGTAATCCGCCACAACGTGGCATTTCGCCCTGAAAAGGAAAAAGACCGGGGTGGACAACTCTCGAAAATAGACTGTTTCAAAATTAGCCATGCCCTTGGCAACGATAAGATCCGCCTTACCCACCAGTGACGAAAACGCTGGAGATACATGGCGCCAGTCAATCCCGGCACCGTCCGTACCGGTATCCATGGTTTCACCGAACATCCCGCTGATAGCGGTCGATTCAAGTTCCGCACCGGTCAAATCATTCAGTCCCGGTCCCCCCTTGACCACCAGCACGGTCCGAAGGGCAAGATTTTGAATATATTGAAAGAGTGGCAAATCAAAGAAAACCTCGCCGGCATTGTCCGTCAGGTACAAGACCAGGCCCGGCTCTTTCACCAGAAAATCCTGCAACCGATCTAAATCATCATGGAAATAGACCAGCTCATTCCCGGCTTGTTCAGAAATACCGGCCAGAGCATCGTCCATGGAACGAAAAAAATCGATGTTGTTTCCCAAAACCGCCAGGTCTGTCACGGACCGTAAATCATTCCCCACATGGTGTTTTACCTGTGAAAAAACCTCTTTTGCTCGTGCCATTTCAAGGGATTTCATTTTTTCGTAAGGATCATCAACACCCGATATCCCTCGAATCTCCCTTAAAATCTCATTGGCGGTTTCAGGAGAAGGCCAACCGCCTTTTTCCGCATCAGCCAGAATCTTCTTCGTTTCCGACCGTATCTGCTCCTGAAAAGCCAGCGCTTTGCCGCCCACCATGCGGATCACATCATCTGACAATTCCGAAAGACAATCCGAACAGCGTGGATCGGGCTGAAGTGGTTTTGTTCGCGGATCAAATTTTATGTCGTTGGAAGAACCCAAAATCGCCACCCGAATAACACCTTCCATTGGCCTTATGCATACACCCTAAAACCAGTAAAATTAATTTTATTTTGTAGTATAAGGCCTTAGTGGTATTGTCAACTGATTTATGCTCTTCCACATAACCCGTGGTTCCTTTAGGCTTGACACACAATTTGAATTTCCGTATTGCTTTTCTTCAGGACAATGATGCTTTATCAGTTATCGGCTATGCATATCCTCAAAGGGGAAATCAGCCTAAAAATAAGGGATCATATACATGGCCGCAAGGGTTGGCTCAAGCGGTCCGTAAAGATGAGGACTTGGTATGCCCAAAATTCTGATTGTAGATGATGAATGGCTCACAAGGCTTGAAATCGAAGAGATGCTCACTGATCTGGGTTATGACGTGGCCGGGCAGGCGGAAACAGGTGCAGAAGCTGTTGCCATGGCCCGGGAACTGAATCCCGATCTTATTCTCATGGACGTGGAAATGCCCGGAGAAATGAATGGCATAGCGGCTGCCAGGGAGATCAAAGCGGAGTTGGGAACCCCCATCGTTTTTATATCCGGATACGATGATCCAGAGCACATTGAAGCTGCAAAGGAAATAGCCCCCTTTGGCTATGTGATGAAACCCTTTGATGAAAGAGAGATCCATGCCTTTGTGGAAATCGCCCTTTCCAAAAGGAAATTGGAACTGGAACTGGAAGAAGCCCATGAACGTCTTGAACAAACCAACCTTTACTTGCATAAGGAGATAGCCGCACGGAAAAAAACTGAAAACGCGTTGCGGGAAAGTCAGAAACTATACCGGGACATATTTGAAAAAAACAACGCAAACAAGTGGTTGCTGGACCCTTCTTCAGGGAAGATTATCGATGCCAATCCCGCCGCCTGTGAATTCTACCAATACAGTCGCAAGGAGATTACCAAACTTCACCTCACGGATATCAACGTGGAGAAGGAAGATGGGGCAAGAAAACTTCTGGCCAGCATAAGTTCAAATGAAAACACCGAGTTTACCGCGAAACATCGCCTGGCTTCAGGTGAAATTCGGGATGTCCAGGTTTACTCCGGGACTTTGGAATCCGGCGGGAAAAAGCTGATCCATTCCATTATAATTGACATCACCGACCGGATGCGGGCGGAGGAGGCTTTAAAAGACGCCCATGATGAGTTGGAAAAACGCGTCCTTACCCGCACTTCTGAATTGGCTAGTGCGAACAGGCAGTTGCAGGGAGAAGAGGAAGCCCTGCGAGAGAATGAAAAGAGATTGAATGCCATTTTAGATGCTACAACGGAAACAATAGTCCTTTTCGATAGAAATGGCATAGTTCATGTGGCAAATCAGGTAGTGTGCGACAGACTGGAAACCCCAAAAGAAGAATTTGTTGGAAAAAGAATATACGATTTTTTTCCGCCAGATGTGGCTGAAGGGCGGAAACAAAAATGGAAAGAAGTTTTTGACACGGGCAAGCCTGTAAATTTTGAAGACAGCCGGAAAGGCTTGACCTTTGAGC
>Ga0233437_1007141_pt1 | contig 10952 bp, 11 predicted proteins | sample SI_122_August201_FD_182714 | JGI IMG/M metagenome (GOLD analysis project Ga0233437, IMG submission 182714) | Seawater microbial communities from Saanich Inlet, British Columbia, Canada - SI_122_August2016_200_MG | ecosystem: Environmental > Aquatic > Marine > Inlet | place: Canada: British... | reverse complement strand
TTCTTGGTATAGAATGGCTCAAAGATCTTCTCAAGGTCTTCAGGCGTTATACCAGAACCATCGTCGGAGACGCTCAGTACGGCATATTCGCCGGTGCGGATACTGTCATACCCTTTTAAAGGTTCATCCAGATAACGGTTCATGCTTGATATGGCAACGGTGCCTCTGCCCTCAATGGCTTCAGATGCGTTAATAACCAGATTCATCAAGGTCTTTCTGATGTGAATGGGGGAACCGCTCATGTTCAAAAGGTCGGGGTCCAGCTCCGTCTCGAAATTAACAAATGAGTACGTTTTGTCCAATTCCTGGTATTCAGGAGATTCCAGATATTCACTGATAATGGTGTTGAGGTTCAGGGTTTCCTTTCCTGTGGCTACCCCTCTCGCTATGGTCAGCAGGTCTTCCACCACATCGGAGGCCCTCATCCCGGATTCCTGTATTGTCTCTATGGGCTTCCTGAGGGGGCTGTCTTCAGGTAAATCCATCAGGAGTAATTCGGGATAGCTTACGATCCCAGATAAGATGTTATTAAGATCATGGGCAACACCGCCTGCCAATAGTCCCATGGCTTCCATTTTCTGGGCTCGGTAGAGCTGGGCTTGTGTTTCTCTCATCTCGGTAATATCTCTGAAAATAGTCAGCTTTGATACAGATCCATCTCTGTGAGCAACAGGGGTTTGCGAGATATGGTAGGAGCGGTTGTCTTTTGGGCTTACGATTTCTAATTCATTATATTCACCGTGTTGGGATTTATCGTGCAGGCACCATGGGCATTTTTTGTTCAGATCGTGCAAGGCCCTGAAACAATACCCTCCTGTGGCATCACGGCCTGTTCTCTTGATCATGGCCGGGTTCATATATTCAACTCGAAAATCCGGCGAGCAAATATATATGGACTCTATCATCGCTTCCATCATAGACCGATATTTCTCTTCGCTTTCTTGCAGTGCCTCCTCGGCCTGCACCCGATCAGTGATGTCCAATAAAATACCCTCGTAATGCGTAATATCCCCCTTTTCATCTCTTCTTATGGATGACATGTCATCAACCCAATTTACTTCTCCGTTTTTGGTAATAATCCGATATGGATCGTGAGAAAAGTCATTTCTATCCTCTTCTTCACTGTAAGTTGCAACTTCTTGTGCAACTCTTTCCAGGTCATCGGGATGCACTGTCGTTGCATAAGAGACTTTCCCTGCGGTAAATTCCTTTGCTGTGTGGCCAAATAGTTCTACTACGTTTTCAGAGACAAATTCTACAGGCCATCCCTCAGCGTTTTTCCAAAGAAAAGCAACTGCCGGACTCCTGTTGATGATATTGTAAGCCGCCCTCAGCGCCTCCTCCGCCTGTTTGCGCTCAATGATCTCATTTTCCAACTTCCAGTTGACCCGTTCAACATCTTTCGCCCGGCGCCACGATATTTGTGCAAGTTGAATCGTGATTACCAAGAACACTGTCATCAAAAGACCTGTTATCAGAACAAAAACAGGGAGAGATGAATGTTCTGCGCCTAACTGTGCGTGCAGTGCTTGCCACTCGGTCAAAGCGACAGTTGCCATGCCGATGCCGGCAGGAAAAGCAATCCAGTCTGGAATCCATGAATCATCAGTCATCCCTTCAAACCACGCAAATGCGAAAATACCCATTCCGAGTGCGATAAAGCCTGCTGCTGTGTGAACAGCCATCCGGGTAAGATTTCCCCAACCATAGGCTGTCTCGACACCACTGAAATAACCAAAAAAAGAAACCACACCCAATGCCGCCGTGATTGAACCTAAAAGTCCGACCACCATAAGGCCCTGCCGGGTTCGCCTGACTTTACTCAAGATCAGCAAGGCAGCTCCAGTGGTTGCAAAACAAAGAGCCGTATTGGGAGCCATCCGCCCTGGTTGTGAGGTTTTCACCGTGATATAATGCTTCATCAAGAGTTGGTCAATACCGAGATTTACATTAAAAATATATTGCAGCAGTGTCAAAAAACCAATAACGACAGCTGTTAGGCCGCAAGCAATGGCGATACGATTACGGCCGAATGATTGTGATAATACTCCTATGCCACAAACACAGAACCCTAAAGCAGTGTTGAACTGCATCGGCACGAATATCGGAAATACCTGAATAAGCGTTGCATTTTTGGTGTACCATCCTACCAATACCACGAGTCCCAGAGCAGTAGACAGGCCCCCCGCGATTTTCGGTATAAAGTGTAGCAATTGATGGACACGATGTCTCTTTTCCATTGGCGTTCCTTTTTTCCCGGAAACGGAATTCGAATTAGATCATGTCTTGAAGGGCTTTGTTTACATCACCATAAACATCACATCAGTTTGGCATGATTTCCATTCGAATCTGGAGCAAACTTATGGACAATAATAATAGCGCCCTGGGCACTGGAGATTTTTATCGCAATATGCCCACGTAGGGTTGATCCACACGGGGTCAAATCTCCCATCGCAGTCACACCTCGGCTCCAATCCACCAATTGATCGCACAATACATGCCTCGGCGCACGCGAAGCACCCTGATTTCCATCCCCAACCGTAATGTGCGGCGTACCTTTGACAATATGTATAGGCTCCACCCGCGGAACTATTGTCGCACTTTTTGAGTCCCGGGTCCCTGAATTCTATCTGACGTCGCGTCTCCCAGACGATCGCTCCGATTCCTAAGGCCGCAAACTGCCCCATACATCCTAAACTCACTGCGGCATCTGATGCACCCTTCTCAAGGCACCCGGTCGACCGCCTATCGGCTTGAATTCCTTTTCCATCCGTGACCGGGCTAATATCAATTGTGATCCCTGCATCACGGGAGACCAGAAAATAAGACTCGCCACTCATAAATTCTCCGTCAAATGTTCCAATGACGGCTGTATCCCCTGTAATTGCCCCTACGCCTACAATTCCTGCGCCCTCGACAGTTTGACCAGCGGGTACGGTATAAGCTCCCGATTCTGAAGGTTCTAGGTCATCCCAAAACAGAGCAGATCCGTCGAGTGCTGCATAGGCGGCTGAAAAAACCTCTGCCCCTTCACCTCCCGTCCAACGAATAATAACTTCGTCTCCTGCCATAACCTCCTGGCCTTCCTCAGGTTCGAGAAGTTCAATCGCCATTGGGATAACAGCCGGTTCAGGGGCATAGATTATTACACCAAACTGATTGCGGGCCTCGAAGACTACCATATCTCCACCTTTTAGATCAGACAGATCCATAGTGTAGATTGGTGATCCATCCCCTGCTTCTGTGCTTTCAACGTCACCACCACCTAAATATTCGATGGTCATGGGGTCCCCGTTTATGGTGAGATTTAAGGTGGAAACGAGGTTCTGATCTCCATCCATAACCAAAGCATAGGCTATTGGGCCATCCTCTTCGACGGATACGGTCGCTTGGACTATGTAATTCGGTTGAACCGCTGCGTTGTCGCTATCGCTTGAGCAGGCGGGCATACACATGATCGAGACAGCTAGAAGGACTATGAGAAGAAAATCCAAAGTAATTGATCGCTTAGGTCTCCATGTTATAAAAATTTTATTATCATCCATCAAGCAACTCTCCTATTTTCTGAATAGCTAAAACCGAGCTATTATGATAGCCTTTTAGCTGACTGATGTATGTTGAGGGTATCTGAAATTCCCTCATATGTCAAAAATCCACACAGACACAAATGTAGTAGGGCCATCATTTATTATTTTCGTTGACGATATTCTCAAAAATCCGTCTCAACAAAATGCCGTAATAAGCGCAACATGCAACATGGCCGAAACGATGATCAAGGCCCAAAATAACATCCATCCTCCGCTTTCCGGGATCGCCTGTCAAAATGACAGGTCCAGGCCCTGGAGCAGAGGACAGTCGCTCCCATGGATACGATCTCTCATGGCGAGGACATAATCGGGTCGTTGCTCATCTTTCCACCTGGGGTATCCCCCCTGCCACACATAACGGATCAACGCCTGAAATGAACGCCTGCTGAACCGGTACGGACCGATGGCCGCCTCATTTTGAGCGTCATCCATTGTGAACAGTACTTCAGAGCGTTTGCCGTATTTTTCGATGATTGCCTCAATAATATCCTGTGTCCGGGTTCCTTCGGGCTTCTGCTTGAAATCCGCTTCTTTTTGAGGAAAGGGATATTTTTTGTACACTTCTCCCATAAACCCGGCAAAATGGACCCCGTGAATGGCGCCCATGAGATCCCCGATTCTTTCGGGGTCCGGTATGTGATACACTTGCCAGGATAATTGCCTAGATTCATTGGGTTCGCATGCTGCAATGTCATCAATATGTCCGCAAAACGCTGTAGAGAAAAAGAAATACCGATCCAGAAGCAACATATCAGAATCAATATTGAAAAACCCGAAGGCGATGGTACCGTGGCTTATGGATTCAAAGGCTAACGGCATGGTTGGATCCTTTCTGGTGATATGTTCTTTTTGAAGAAATGATGTTGACCGACCCCCAAAAATGCTTAGTTTTGTAAATCGAAATTTTGTGCAAGTTATGGGGTCATCAAAGGCCATCAATGTTTGACAGAATCTATGAGAAAATCCCGTTTTTATCAAGGAGCAAAAACATGCAGCCAGAAAACAGTGCCCGGCAGAAATTTGCCGGCGCCACCAAATATGTCCTCGATGAAGAATTAGCCCAGATCGTCAATATTTCAATGGCGCTTGAGATGCCGCTTCTGCTCAAGGGTGAACCCGGCACGGGGAAGACCATGCTGGCACACGCCATCAGTGAAGCCCTGAACATGAAGCTCATTGTTTTAAATGTCAAAAGCAGCATGAAACTGATTGAGGCACTCTACCAGTACGATACCCTTACCCGGTTAAACGACAGCCGTTTCGGGGATTCCGAACGGGATGTGAGCAGCATTGAAGAATATATCAAAATGGGAAAAATCGGCCAGTCTTTCAAGGCGGATGAAAAAGTGGTGTTGCTCATCGACGAAATTGACAAGGCGGATACGGATTTTCAGGATGATATGCTGGATGTTCTGGACCAAATGGAATTCGATATCATCGAGATTGATAAAACCGTTGGCGCAAAGAACAGACCGGTCATCATTATTACCTCCAATGCCAAGAAGGATCTTTCCGACCCGTTTCTGGGACGTTGCAACTTTCACCACATTGCCTTTCCCGATGACGACATGATGCATCAAATTCTTAAAGTTCATTTTCCGGAGATCGACAAGGACCTGCTTGAAAACTCTATTCGCGCTTTCTACAAAGTGCGGGACTTCCGCGGGATTGAAAAAAAGCCGGCCACCCGGGAGCTGATCAACTGGATTCGTGCCCTGCAGGCGGACCCGGATTTCAAAGCCAAGAACCTGGTGAAGGGAGACCTCCCTTATCTGGGTGTTTTATTTAAGAAAAGCCCCGACTACGCCATTGCCAAGAATGCCTCCGCCCGTATGCGGATCTAAAAACCGAAGGAAACAAAATGTTTACCAGCTTTTTCTTTCTGCTCAGAAAAGTGGGCATCCCGGTATCACCCACCAGCTTTTTGCGCCTTCAAAAGGCGTTGGGCATGGGACTGATCACGTCCCTTGATGATTTCTACACGGCGGCCCGGTCCATCCTTGTAAAAAGTGAAAGATACTTCGATCTCTATGATCAGGTCTTCGCACACCGCTTCGAGGGCGCCGAGTTAAAGGATCCGGAGGCATTCGAAATCAGCCAGGTGGCTCAGGCCATGCTGGAAGAGTGGCTGAAGGATCCCAAAGGTGTCGCCGACGCATTGGGGATGGACGAAAAAGAGCTCAGCAAATTAAGCCCGGAAGAGCTGCTTCAATATTTCCTTGACCGCCTGGAAGAGCAAAAAGAAGAACATCATGGGGGCGCCAAATGGATCGGTACGGGCGGCACCTCTCCGGTGGGCCATTCGGGTCATCATCCGGGCGGCATGCGGGTAGGGGGTGTTTCCCGAAACAAGTCCGCTGTAAAGGTGGCCATGGACAGACGGTACAAAGACTATTCCCAGGACGGCCCCCTGACACAGGCCCAGATCGGCGAAGCCCTGAAACGACTTCGAAATATGGTGCCCAGTGGTCCCAAGGATGTGGTCAATATCGATGAGACCATTTACCAGACCATGAAAAACGCAGGGGAAATAGAGATTATTTTTGAACGGAGTGTGAAAGACCGCCTGAAAGTCATCCTGGCCATCGACAACGGGGGATGGTCCATGGATCCCTATATTGAGATGGTGCAGACCCTGTTTTACTATGCGCGCGCTCAGTTCAAGGAAGTGAAGACCTACTTTTTCCACAATACCATTTACGATCAGATCTGGCAGGATCCCGCCCGGTACAGAAAACCATACCGCATTGATGAAATGATTCGGAGGGACCCGGAAACCCGCGTGGTCATCGTGGGAGATGCCAGCATGGCCCCCTATGAATTGATGTCCACGGACGGCAGCATCCATATCGAGGAAAGGTCCTCCCGCCCCAGCCACGAAAGATTGCGGTTTATTGCCGATACCTTCCCCCATGCCGTCTGGATCAACCCCAAGATGGCGGCGGAATGGCCCTATACCCGAAGCATTAACATGATTCGAGAAATATTCCCCATGTTTGAATTGACCATTGACGGCCTGGAAAAGGCCGTCGGTCATCTCATGAGCGATAATTGAGGAATGGTTTTGCCTAATACCTCACCTTCTCAAGTCCTTTCAGCCATTCTTTGACAACGGGCGGTACTTCAGGACTAACAATCACGCCCATGTGCGATAAGTTTGGCAAAAGCTTCACTTGAACCCCTGTATATTGAGAAATTACCGGTTCAAATTGATCAGCGATGAAGGCTTCGTCGGAGGTACCGGCGATAACCCATAATGGTTGCGTTATGGCGCTGAGATCTTTCTTATAGTTTCGAGGGGCGTAAGCCGTGTTGAGTCTATGGGAGTACAACAGGGTTTCGGTCCCATCACGGGCTTCTTCTGGCATCATGAACTCAATGGCATCCAGATAATCAAACCAATGAATCCCAACATTATTTAGCATGGTCAACCCGGCAATGCGCCAAAAGTGAGCTTGCGCCCACCCACCCGAATTGGCACGCATCGTAGGTGCATTATATTTGAGGAAGGGCGAAAGCAGTATATAAGCGTCGGCTTGCTTACCGTATCGGCTTCCGGCAAAGCGAATGGCCAGCCCACCCCCGGATGAATGGCCGCCCACAATCAGCATTGCGTTAGGATTATCCTTTCGAATAATGGCAATAAGATCCGCCAAATCATCTTCCAATTGGCCTATGTAGTCCACATCGCCCCGTCTTTCGGGCGTAGATCCATGTCCCCGTAGATCCGGAGTGTATACCTGAGCCAGATCTTCAGCGCTAATGGATTCGGCCAAAGGCAGGAAATACCGGCTGTGCCAACCTGAGCCATGCAACAGAATGAGCACCCTGTCGGATTGAGCGGGATAGTGCCGATAGGCTAAGGGCTTACCATCTCTGGCAGTAAACGTTTTTAGTTGCGGCACGTTTGTGTAATCAAGAAACAATTCATTGAAGGCCAAACCACCCTCATCAAGAGTTGGCTTCTTACGTTTGCCAATCAGGATGAATACAGCGGCAATACCGAAATAAATCACGGCAGATATGAACAAATTGATAAAAATTAAAAAAAAATATTTCTCCACAAGTTATCTCTCTAGGGTCGACATAATATATTCACAGCATTTGGCGCCTTTGTTTGGCAGCTTTTACATGGGCAAGGTGAGGTGGACCCCATTGTTTGGACAGCCCCGGATGGGTAATAAGTTCTTTAGGGGTCTGCTGTTGACTCTTATTGCTTTTAGAGATTATGAGCAAGAGTCAACGGCAGATCTGACCCCTTATTTGTATTCACAATTCAGGGGACCCCTTATTTATTTCCGGAAGATATTCTTGAAAAATAAGTATGGTGTCCCCAGAATTGCAGAATTGACAAAACTGAAGAGACACCGGGCTCAATTCCCTTTCAGAAACTCCAGCACAACCTGATTGAACCGTTCAGCCTGATCGGCATGAATATCGTGGCCGGATCCGTCAATGATTATGATCTTTGCATTTGGTATGCCGACCATCAATGCTTCGGCTTCATTGTTTGTGATCAGAATGTCCTCTTTTCCACAAACAACCAGAGTGGGCGACTGGATCCGGTTAAGCTGTTTGCGTGTGTCATATTTCAGAATGGCATTCACCTGGTTTCTAAAGCCTTCCAACGACTGAAAATAGGGATCTAAGAGAATTTCTTCAATGGTCTGCTCAAAGGCCTTTGGATCATTCACGACGAGAGGCGGGTTCATCCAAAAGAGAAAATCCTTCAAGAGGTCTCTCATGCCAAGGCCTTGCTCTCTTAATTGGAGAAGATGTGATAAAAGGAGTTTGTTTCGTGTGGAAGACACCGGTGCAGTTGACTCCAGAACCAGCCGGTTCACTCTTGCCGGGTGGCTGATAGCGACCTGCTGTGCGATGTAGCCCCCCCATGGAGCGGCCAACCAGGTGAGCACGGTCAACTTCGAGGGCATCCATCAAGCCCACCACATCGTCCGCCATCAACTTTATACTGCCTTGATTCGTCACATCACTACGACCCGAATTTCGGTTGTCAAGCAGGATGGTTTTGAAATGCTTTGAAAAGACAGGAACCTGGTTTGACCAATGTTGACTGTGTGCCGTCAACCCTGCAATCAGGAGCAAAGGCTCCCCCTTTCCGCGTACCTCACTGTATAATTCAATCCCGTTGACACTGACCATGCTCATGATATGCCCTCCTGTTCAGTGTGTAATATGGCACTTACTTTGGCCCGACAAAAAACCCGACGATGTTAGGGCCTCGGCAAAAAATAAATACACCATCTGGCTTGTCCTTTGGTCCGTCTGCTGCGTTGCATCCCCCAACACATATCCAACCCATATGCACTGGCGAATGCGCCTTGCAAACGAACCAAAATACGGCGCAATCTGACGTATCTATTTTTTTCCGAGACCCTTAACCTCCGATAATCTCATTTAATCCCTCGATTATTATGGTGAGTTCTTCTTCGGATGTCTTTGATATTTTCTTACGGATTCGTTTCACCGAAAGAGTCCGGATTTGACTAATCTTCACCCAGGATTTTTTGGGTAGTTTTGCGCTGCCTAATTGAAATGTCAGAGGATAACCAGCCCTTTGTGGTTGGCCTGTTAACGCAACAGCAATAACGGTACCGGACCTTTCATTAAAAACATTATGACTTAAAATGAGAACAGGGCGTAGTCCGCCCTGTTCGCTCCCAATAACGGGATTTAAATCAGCCCAGTAAATATCACCTCTCAATATTCCGGCCATTCTTCCAGCTCTGATGTAAAGCCCTCTTCCGCTAAAGACTGTTCGAATTCAGGATTAAGTTTAGCGCATTCTTGAGCTAAACGACTCTTCTCTATGCGCTTCAATTTCTCAGCTACCGCTTCCTGAATAGCCTTACTTCGGTTTGGGAAAAAACTGGATTTCACAAGCATATCAAGCCTTTTTACCATGTTGCTTTCCAATGTAATTGCTATTTTTGAAGCTGCCATTTTCATCACCTCCGGTATGATGATAAATCATACCGGACTCAATTTCAAGAAATTATTTTTACTATTTAAAACCTGTGCTTATCATTTCTGAAGCCCATTTTTATTCTTGACAGAAGCCAGTTTTTTTCGTTACATCGACACTAGGTATTCTATGTAGGCATTCCAGCCAATTATTCAATCCCTGTCCAGGAGGATACCTTATGTCAAAGCACCTCAAAATGTGTATGTCCTGCTCCCGACAGGCATAATTTCCTTGTTGGGAGCTTAATTTCCTTTTGTAGAAAACCAAACCCATCGTAAGATGAGGACGGAAAGCCACGGGTCTTAACCCCCCTTGATCCTCTTTTAAATTATCCTGATTCTGAAAGATAGCCGGGTTGCCGAATGTGACATCGTAAGGTTCACGTTAAGGCGGGTCGGCTTTTTGCTTTGGGGTTTGTGAGGGCATTTTTTTGATTCATTATGTGAGGCATTTATCTCCGACCGAGTTAAGGCCTTTTTTGAGAAACCCCGCAAAATGATCATGCCTGGTTCCCGGCAGAACTGGGTCCTTTTGGGAACCATAAGAATTGCTGCAGGTTTGGCTCGTACATCTCAAAAACCTTACAAAAAAGGAGACAACCAATGAGAAAATTATCCGTGTGCATCTGCACCATTTTGATGGCCCTTATGTTTGTATTATTTCAAACTTCAACGAAAGCTGCTCCAGAGAGAAGCAACCCAGGAAAGCCAACTACAGGTGCTTTCGATCTTAATGGCGACTGGAGAGCAAACATTGAGATGCAAACCGCATCCCGAAATAGTACATTCAGTTCGATGTATAAGATAGTTCAAAAAAATATGGAAATCAAAATGATAGCAGCTGTCTCTGAGAGGGAGTATTTAGGTACTCTGAAAGGAAATATCGTCAACCTTGAGCCTGGAACTGCTCTTAATTCAGAAGGAAAAAAATTCTTTTTCCCTGCTCGACAATACAAGATTTCTCAAGATGGAAACACTATGACTTCTGAGTTCGACTATAATTGGGAAAGAGGGGATCAAAAAGGTGTTGGGAGTATGAAAGTGACGATGATCCGTGAATAGTCATTCAGGAAAGGAACGAGCTCTTTGAGGTCCGATGCATCTAAGATCCGAATTTGGCTGCCCAGAACAAAACATAAAAAGAGAACGGGGTCGCATCTTAATTTTTACGGAGACTTGCAGCGGCCTATGCGAATGAGCTGACTCTGTCAATAATGAATAATTAAGTTGCGACCCCTTCTTCCCCGATGTTCAAAAAACCCCGGTTTCCAGATTGTCGAAAAAACACTTGAATAAATCACTCCTCACGGATTATCATCTTTTTCACTAGAAACCGTTGTGGGTTTCTTACTTATGTGGATACGGCCGAACACTATCATT
>Ga0233437_1007139_pt1 | contig 10955 bp, 7 predicted proteins | sample SI_122_August201_FD_182714 | JGI IMG/M metagenome (GOLD analysis project Ga0233437, IMG submission 182714) | Seawater microbial communities from Saanich Inlet, British Columbia, Canada - SI_122_August2016_200_MG | ecosystem: Environmental > Aquatic > Marine > Inlet | place: Canada: British... | reverse complement strand
AAGGTAACTAATCAAAGCAAAATACATCTTTGTCTTTCTAAAAATAATCATGGAGAAAAACAATTAAAAGGAAAAATTTTTGAGGCGGGGGCTTGCAAGACCTTTGTTTTAACAGAATACTGTAAAGATTACTTAGATTTTTTTAAAGAAGGAAAAGAGTTGGTGATGTTTAAAGATAAAAAGGAACTTTTAGATAAAATAAGATATTATCTTAAAAATGAGGATGAAAGAGAACAAATTGCAAAAAAAGCTTACGAGAAGATAATTAAAAATTATAGTTTGGATAGTGAATTAGGAAAAATTTTTAAAGAAATAGAGAAAAAAGACAAAAAGTTTAAACACAGAAGTCTCCCAAAAATAAACAAAAATATAATTTCCTTATCTAAAAAAGATTTAAATCAAAACATAAAAGATATAGAAAAAATAATCAAAGATTATGATTATATTTATTTTAATCATGGAAAAAATGAGGATCTAAAATATCGGACATACCTTCAGGCATATTCATTAATAAAATCAAAAAAATCAATAAGCTGCTGTGATTATTATTTGCACTCGAAACATTTAGGAGATTATCTTGTTATGCGTACTAAGAGGGCCTTCAATCTTCTAAACAAAAAAGATTTTATGTCTATTTTAAATATGAATCAATTAATGGTGACTAAAGATTATTTTTTGAAAAATATAGATAAAATAAAAAAAGGTTTAAATTCTTCCGAGATAGATTTTATAGATGAAAAAAATACAACCTTTGTTTCTTTTCCTTTGGTAAGGGTAGAAAAATTCAAAAATAATGATTACAATACAATCGTAAAGATATCTAGGTTGAATTTTTTATATGACTTATATTCTTTAAAATACAGAAAAAAAATATTTTCTCTATACCCTTTTGCACTTTTTTTAGAAGTACTCAAGGGAAAATCTTTTATTCTAAAAGCAATAATAAAAATTTTAATAGATAAGGATAAAATAAATAAATTACAGAGTTTTAAGAATTCAAAATAGTAAAATGGATAAAGAAAAAGCATTAAAAAATCTTCTAGATGTAAAGGAAGTCTTTGATAGAAATAACATCCCTATCTGGATAGATGGAGGAACCCTTCTTGGAGCAGTTAGGGATAAATCATTTATTCCATGGGACAATGATATTGATTTAAATTCTTGGAGAAGATATGTAAATAATGAAAAGATAATGAAAAAGTTAGCTAGAGAATTAAAAGAGAAAGGGTTTGTAGTTTTTTATCTTTGGAATGGGATGGATGTTAAAAGGCATAATATAAGCACTAGTGTAGGGTTAATCGAAGAACCAGAAGACAATAACGTAGTAATAAAGGAATCTAAAAATATAATCGGAACCTCAAGGATTCTTAAGAAATTAAAAAAACTTTTAATGCAGAGCTATTACGGAGGATTTATATTTCATAAACAAAATGATTTTAGAAGTTTAGTTAAAATAAATCTATTTAACTTAATTAGTGGCGTTCCTAGAAAGATTAGAATAAAAATTTATAAATTTTTAGAATTCATAACTCCATTTCAAAAAGCAGAGGCATGTAATTTAATAATTCCGGCAAATCATTTTAAAAATTTAAAAGAAATAAAATTTTATGGGCATACATTAGAAATACCTGGAGATACAGAGAAATATTTGGAAAAGATGTATGGTGATTGGAAAACTCCCCCCAAACGTCCAGAGGAATGGCTTGCTAATTGGCAGGGATATGGTGATTGGGGAAAAAATAAATAAATTTACTTTATAATTTTGTTCTTAATACTTTTTAAAATCATTAAATCTTCCCTATCAAGGCATCCAGTTACAAGTATTAAGAAAACATAGACTAACATAAACAAGATACCAATCGCTATCAGGGCAAAGAAGTTAATTAAAATAAATCGTTTAAAATAAATTAATCCTAATGTAGGGATAATTGAAATTAAGATTATTCTGAAAATTTTCCCCCTAAATGGAACAATCTGTGTATAATATTTTGTTTGGAAAAAGACAAGTAAACCTAATATTATAAATGAAATAGCTGTTGAAATTGCAGCCCCATTTAAACCATACATTGGAACTAAGATTATGTTAAGGCCTATGTTTACGATTGCAGCTACAATTATATTAAGCAATATCAACTTTGATTTACCAATCATAGAGAGAATATTATTTGAAACAATAGACAAAGAATAAAAAAATGAACCAATAGACAAAATTCTAAGGGCATTTATTGCAATTAAATATTCCTGGCCAAATAAAACATTAATGATGGCTCCAGGGAAAAAAAGTAAGATTAATATTAAAGGCAGATTAAAAATAAAAATCCACTTTCCAATTTGCTTGCTTAATTGTTTAATAATTGTAAAATTCTTTTTAGCAAATGCCTTATTTATTAAAGGAAAAAATAATTGTATAAATAGATTTGGAACAAAACTGAATAGGATTGCAAGAGGAACTGCAGCATTATACCAACCAACCTCTGTAGCATTCCTAAAATAGCCTATTGCAAAGGAGTCCATCCAGCTAAAAACTGCCATGATTACTGCAAAAAACATAAGAGGCCATGAATAAGAAAATAAATTTTTTATAATCTTAGTAGATGTTTTTTTATTAATTTTTCCCTTCTTAAAAATACCTGGGATTTTATATTTACAAAAAAAGAATGCAGCTAAAAAGACTCCAAAACCTCCAAAAACATAAGAAACTATAATCGCATTTGTTTGAAATCCGAACAATATAAGGATTATCAATATAAACAATTTAATTGAATTTCCAAGTATATTATGAAGAAAAGAATACCATTGAATTTTTTCAAATGCTCTAAGAGTATACATTAATGCTGAAGAGATAATTATGAATGGAATAAAAAAACTAAAAACCTGAAGAAAGATAATTAACCTTGGTTCATGGAATATTTGCAAAGATATAAATTTTGCAGAAAAAAACAAAATAATTGTTGAAATAGAACCTAGAAAAAATAAAGATTTCAGTGAGTTTCTTAGAATATACTTTACTTTATTTATCTGTTTTTTCCCACGATAAATTGAGATATATCTTAACAAACCTTCAGAGAGGCCTAAAGAAGAAAAAGCAAAAAACAGACCCATAATCATTATAGCAATAGAAAAGATACCATATATTTCAGCACCAAATGAACGAGCGATAATTATCTTGTAAGCATAAGTTAAAATTTTAGATAAAAATATACCTATAAAAACTATAAATGAGGATTGTATGATTAACTTTAAGGATCTATCTAATTCTCGATTCTTTTTGTTGACCATAATAAAAGATATTGAAAGTCCTTTTTAAAATTAATTAAGGAGTGATCCTTAATCCAGACTCAATAAAGTTTAAGTGACCCTTCCCTCAATATCTGACTCTCCATTATGTTTTTCTAAAAACTTTTTAAATTTTTTATTCCATCTCTCTGGATGTTTAGATTTTGAATATTCATTAAACTCTCTTGTTTTATCATCAACTAATTTTTCTAATTCTCTTCTAGGCATAATATAGTCTGGAGAATTTTTTGGGATAATTATCTCTGCAGATTTAAAATCCATTGTGCCATGTTTTTTTAAATATCCTTTTTGCTTACACTGTTCATACAACTCAGAACCTGGAAGAGGATTCGCGATAAAATAGGAAGCGCTATCAAACCCAACATCAAAAGGATATTTTAACGTTTGTTCTATTTCTTCTCTTCGCTCTCCTGGAAAGCCAGTAACAAATAATCCGTGAACTTGAATATCGTGGTCATGACAAACATCCAAAAGGTGTTTAACATGATTTTTAGGGGGTACTGGTTTGTGGATTATTTCTTTTAAGACTCTTCTACTTCCAGATTCAATCGCAAAAGTTAGTTGATATGCTCCAGATTCTGCCATTAATTTAATCATTTTTTCATCAACAGTTTTCATCATTAGTCCGTGAGGCGTACACCAAGATAAATCGTAATCTTTCAATCTTGTAAATAATTCATTAGCCCTATTTTTATCAACAGTCATATTATCATCGGAAAATTGTAGTTCTTCGATACCATAGTTATCCACAAGCTCTTCAACTTCTTCAATTATATTTCCAACACTTCTCGCTCTAAATTCTCTACCCCAATATCCTTTAGTAGAACAGAAAACGCAATTAAAAGGACAACCTCTAGAAGTTAGTATTTGGGCAGTTCTTTCTTTTCTTGGAAAAGGGGCATATGGGGCTCCAATATTAATATAATCTTCCATATCAATTAATTCTCTTGCAGGCAAAGGGATTGAATCTAGATCTGATATTTTTTCTGAATAATAAATTTGTTTTGATTTTGGATTCTCTAATAATTCTAAAAAACTATATTCACCTTCTCCAACAAGAACATAATCAACAGATTTATGTTTTATTGTTTCTTCAGGTAAAAGAGATGGATGTATCCCTCCAAGAACAACCGGAGTATTTCTATTTACTTTTTTAACTAGATCACAATGATGTAATGCATTTTCTTGGTGCGCTGAAAACATAGAAGTTATACCCACAATATCTGGTTCATAAGATTCTATATTTTTAATGATATCTTCATCATCCAACCCATAAGTAACATAATCACCCTTAATTTTAGTATTAAAATACCCTTTACAAGTAGAATCTAAAATATTAACCTCATATCCCTTTTCTTTTAAAACTGCCCCAACATATAAAAATCCCAAGGGGGTTGCTAATCTTCTTATACTATCCTTTGGCATAGTATTTGAAGGATTAATAAGCATAACTTTATTAATTTTCTTCTCCATCTTTACATAACTTTAATTTCCAGGAAGCTTTTAAACATTTATGTAGTTTAAATATAGACTGCTAAATATATCCTCGAAGATAGGTATTATACATACATAAATCTTTAAAAGAACAAGCCTGTAATTTTTTAATGACGTTAAAGCATTTAATATCTCCTGAAAAAAGAAGGAAAAAATTAGGGGAGCTTCTTAAAACAAAAAAATTAATAAGAGGGATAGAAGCCCACAACGCTCTTAGCGCTCTAATAGCAAACGATTTACAAATAGAAAAGAAAGAAGGATTTAATACAAAAATAAATGAATTTGATTTTTTTTGGGAAAGTAGTTTAACAGATTCTGCTTCAAAAGGATTACCTGATATAGAAATGATTAGTTTTGATTCTAGATTAAGAACTATTTCAGAAATTTTTGAAGTAACAGACAAACCTATGATTATAGATGGAGATACTGGAGGAGATATACATCATTTTGAATACCTTATACCTAGGCTAGAGAAGTTAGGGGTTTCTGCAATAATCATTGAAGATAAAGTTTTTCCAAAAAGAAATAGTTTAGAACCAGGAGTGAGCCAAAACCAAGAAGATGCAGATAAATTTGCAAATAAAATACGATGTGGAAAACAAATTCAAAGTTCAGAGGAATTTATGATTATTGCAAGAATAGAAAGTTTAATTGCAGGAAAATCGGTAGAAGAGGCATTAGTTAGGGCTGAAAAATACTTAAAGGCAGGCGTTGATGGGATCATGATACATTCCAAAGATAAAAATCCAGAAAAAATATTGGAATTTGCAAAAAGATATGATGAATTATGCAAAAGATTAAATCTTAAAAAACCACTTGTTGCAGTTCCTACAACTTATAATTCAATTTATGAGTCTGAATTATCTGAACATGGTTTTAATATTGTTATTCATGCAAATCATTTATTGAGGGCTTCCTATAAGGCAATGGAGAAAGTCGGAAAAATGATTTTAGAAAACGAAAGGTCTTTAGAATCAGATTCTGAGATAACCCCTATAAAAACAATTTTTGAAAAAGTAGGATTTTTAGATATAAAAGAAAAAGATAAATTACTTTCGATAATCCCTGAAGTAATAATAACGGCAGCAGGAGAAAACCCTTCGGAGTTTAAATATTTAGGAGATTTACCAAAACCCTTACTTAAAATTAACAATAAATCTATTTTAGAACATCAAATCGATTTATTTAAAAAACTTGGAATGGGGGTTGTAAATGTTCTAGTAGGTTTTCAAAAAGAAAAATTCAATATATCAGATGTAAATTATGTTTATAATCCCGAATATCTTTCAACAAAAGTATTGAACAGTCTAATGAGGGCAAGAGATAGGATGGAGAAAGGATTTATCTTAACAAACTCTGATTTATTGTTTGATGAAAAGTTAATTAATGAGTTAACCGAAAGAAAGGAAGATATAGTCATAGTTGTGGATAATTCTTATCTTTACCATAAACATGAAATTGATAAAAAATTAGATGCAGTAATAACTAAAAATGGAAAACAACCAGCCTACCAAAAATTAAGAGAATTTGAAGATGAAGTAGTTTCGATTTCAAAAGATATCCCTAGAGGAGATATGACTCATGAATTCGTAGGATTAGCAAAATTTTCAAAAAAAGGGGCAGAAGACTTAATTAAAGTTTATGATGAATTAAAAGAATCCCATGTAGGAAGATTTCATGGGGCAGAAAGTTTTGAAAAAGCACAAGATATAGATATACTTCAAGAATTAATAGATAGGAAATTCAAGATTTCAGTTCATGAAACTAATGGTGGCTGGATAGAAATTCATACAAAAAAAGATTTAGATTTTGCAAGAGAGATTCTAAAAAGTTAATAAAATGTTATTTAATCCAGGACCAACAAACGTATCAGAGCAAGTAAGGGAAGCAATTAAAACCAAAGATATTTGCCATAGAGAAGAAGAATTTTTTGAAGTTTTATCTAGGCTAAATAAAAATATAGTTAAAGTATTAAATGGGGGGAAAAATTACAGTGCAGTTTTATTTGTTTCTTCTGGAACTGGATGTAATGAGGCAATTTGTGCAAGTATTAGTGGAAAAGTTTTAGTAATTAATAATGGGAAATATTCTGATAGGATTTGTGATATTTTGGAAAAGTATGAGATTCCAATAAATAGGCTAAAACTTCCAGACTTAGAACCAATAGATTTAAGTTTAATTGAAAAAACATTACAAGAAGACAAAGAAATAACTCATATTTACTTAATACATCATGAAACAACCACTGGAGCTTTATCTCCTTTAAGAGAAATAGGGCAATTAGCAAAAATCCATAATAAATTACTTTGTGTTGATGCAGTAAGTAGTTTAGGAGGACATGAATTTGATTTACAAAAAGATAATATTTCTTTCTGTAGTGTGAGTGCTAATAAATGTCTTGAAAGCTTTCCAGGAGTTTCTTTTGTTATTGCAAAAACAGACGAATTAAAAAAACTTAAAGGAAAATCAAGAAGTTTTTATTTTGATATTTATGAACAATGGAAAAAGGAGCAGAAAGGAGAAACTCCATTTACTCCCGCAGTACAACTTATTTTTGCTTTAGATAAATCAGTTCAGGAACTAATAAGCGAAGGATATTCAAATAGGGTGGAAAGATATAAAAAATTAGCACAGCAAATGAGATCTGGTTTGCGGGGGCTTGGTTTTGAACTTTTATTACTACCTGAAAAAATGCAGTCCAATATCCTCACAGCAATAAAAATGCCTGAAAAAATGAATTATTGGGAAGTTCATGATAAGCTTAAAAAAAGAGGGATAACAATTTACTCAGGCCCAGGAGTTTTAAATCAAAGAAAATTCAGAGTTGCAACTCTTGGAAGCATTAGAGAAGATGATGTAAATTGGTTTTTAAGAAATTTAAAAGAAGTTTGTGATGAACTCAGAGTGTTTGAAATATGAAATCAATAATTTTAGTGGCAGGAATGGGAACAAGATTAAAACCTCTAACAAATGAGGTTCCAAAATGCCTTACAGAAGTAAACGGAAAACCAATTTTAATTAATATGCTTGAAAACTTGGAAAAGGTAGGTGTGGAAGAAACTATATTAGTTATTGGGCACTTAGGAGAAAAGATAATGAATCAAATAGGAAACTCCTTTGGAAAAATGAAGATCTCCTATGTAAGAAATGATATCTATGACAAAACAAGCACTAGCTATTCTTTATGGTTGGCTTTAAAAAATCTAGCTATAGAGAATTATCTATTAGTTCTCGAAGGAGATGTTTTTTTTGAGCAAAAATTATTAAAAGATTTTCTAAATTATGGGGCCTTAAATTCAACAATTGTGCAAAAATATAATCCAGACCTTGATGGGAGTTTTGTAGATATAAGGCAAGGAAAAGTGATAGACTGGATCCATAAATCAAGAAGAGAACAAGGTTTTAAGATTGAAGATAAATTCAAAACAGTAAATATCCATAGATTCAATAAGGATTTTTTGGAAAATTTTCTAAAACCAAACTTACAAAAAAGTATAAATCAGACAAATGGAACAGATCCAATAGAATATGTTATGCAAGATATAGTGAAAGAAAAAAAGGCAGAGATATATTCTTTCGAAGCTAATGATTTAAAATGGTTTGAAATAGATGATTTAAATGAGCTTAAGATTGCTGAAGATATATTTAAGGGCAACCCAAGCCTAGAAGAAATAGAGTCGTTTCATGGAGGATTTTGGAGATATAATTTTTTAGATTTTCACTATCTTGTTAATTTACACTTCCCTACAAAAGAAATATATGAAAAAATAAGCAAAAAATTACCAGAATTGATTGAATGTTATCCTTCTACTCAACGAATAATCGCAGAACTCTTTTCTAAATGGAAAGATAAACCTTATTTTAATAAAGAAAATTTAATAATAACTAACGGATCTTCTGAAGCAATAAAGATATTTAATCAAATAATGAATAAAGTAACAGTCCCAATACCAACTTTTAATGAGTATGTAGAATTACCAGAAGAAAAATTAAATCTTTTTTTACTTGATAAAGAAAATAAATTTAAAATTAATATTGATGAACTTATACAGGAAATAAAAAATTCCAATAGCGATTTTGTTATAATAAACAATCCAAATAATCCTACGGGGAATATTACACCTAGGGAAGATATAATTAAATTACTTGAAACAAGAGTTAATGTAATTATTGATGAGGCATTTATAGATTTTAGTATAGAAGATTCTGTAGAAGATTTAATTGAAAAATATGAAAACTTGATTATAATAAAAACAGTAACAAAAACAACAGGGCTTGCAGGACTAAGGTTAGGTTATGTTTTAACTAAAAATAAAGAAATAAAAGAAAAATTTAAAAAATTACTTCCAATCTGGAATGTAAATTCTATTGCAGAATATTTTATAGAAATTTTCCCACAATATAAAAAAGAATATTGGGAGTCTATAGAAAAAACAAAACAAGAGAGACAGGAATTATTTAATAAATTACAAAATATATCTTTTTTAGAACCTTATGAGACAGGAAGTAATTTTATTTTTTGTAAGACAAAAACTAGTAGTAGAAAAATAGCTGAATTTTTATATAAAAACCACAATATTATTTTAAGAAATAGATTAAATCAAAAAATTTTAAAAAGCGATAACTATATTCGGATTGCAATAAGGACAAAAGAAGACAATAAAAAGTTAATTTTTGCCTTAAATGAATTACAAAACAAAACTCTTGTATAATCAGACCCAATTATTTATTCTATAACTTCAAGTTTTAATACCTTTTTTCTAATATATGCACTAATCCTATCTATACTAACTACCATTAAGACCATGATAATCAGAATAGTCAAAACTTCTCTGTTCCTAAATAACTTCATACTTGTTAATAGTTCCATACCAATTCCACCCGCCCCGACCAAACCTAACACTGTTGCAGCTCTGAAATTATTTTCTAGATAATATAAGGTATAGTTAATAAAAGAAGGTTTTACTTCCGGTAAAATCCCTCTGATTATTACCTGTAGTTTGTTAGCCCCTGTAGAAATTATGGCCCTAATAGTATCTGGATTAACAGCCTCTATTGCTTCTGAAAAATATCTTCCCAATGCCCCTGTCACATGAATAGATAATGCCAAAACACCAGGGAATGGCCCCAATCCCACCATTGATACAAAAATTAATCCCCAAACAATTTCATTTATCCCTCTAAACGTGTCAAACATGCTTCTAACACTATGATAGATAAATTTATTTTTCATAATATTTCTCGCAGCTAAGAAGGATAATGGGAAAGCGATTAAAGCACCGATGGTTGATCCAACAATTGCCATTTGTAATGTCTCAAGTGCTTTCATAATGTAAAGATTAAGATTAGTAATGTCTGGTGGAAACATTCGCATTATAAAATCAGCCATAAATGGCAAGCCCTTAAAAAGATTAATCAAATTAGTGTCAGTTCCCTTAATGGCCCAGTAATAGATAAGAATTATAAGTATTCCTATGAAAAAGCCTTTATATTTATTATTTATTATTTTTTTTATTATCTTCATCTTTCAATCTAAGTAGCCTAATTCCTTTAATCTTTTCTTTATTAATTGATCTTGATAGTAACTAGAAAACTGATTATATGATTCAGGTTTATCGCTCTCAAGCAAGTCATCAAAGAGTATTTCTCCATCAGTAATGCCAATCATTCTCTGGAAATTACCTTTAATTAGTTCCACAAAGTGAAGACTTGTGATCAAGGTTATTTGTTTTTCTTTACAAATTTTTTGTAACAATAATAAAATTTCTCTGATTAATTTTGGATCTAGGTTTGAAACAGGTTCATCTGCCAAGATTATTTCTGGACATTGGCATAATGCTCTTGCAATAGCAACTCTTTGTTTTTGACCCCCACTTAGGTTATTTATCCTCTCATTTTTTTTGTGTAATAATCCTACTGATTTTAAACTTTCTTCTGCAATTTGATAGTCTTCTTCGCTAAATTTATTAAAAAAAGTTTTGAGAGTACCAATATAGCCCAATCTTCCATTCAAAACATTTTTCAAAACAGTGTTTCTTTCTATTAAATTAAATCCTTGGAAAATGATTGCTATTTTTTTCCTCATATCTTTAAGTTCTTTTTTATTTACTTTTAATATGTCTTTATCATTAATCAATATACTTCCAGAAGTTGGTTCTATTAAT
>Ga0233437_1007138_pt1 | contig 10955 bp, 7 predicted proteins | sample SI_122_August201_FD_182714 | JGI IMG/M metagenome (GOLD analysis project Ga0233437, IMG submission 182714) | Seawater microbial communities from Saanich Inlet, British Columbia, Canada - SI_122_August2016_200_MG | ecosystem: Environmental > Aquatic > Marine > Inlet | place: Canada: British... | reverse complement strand
AATCGACCGTTTCCTTTTCGCTGACATGCTCGCAACGGCAGACGATATGGCCGTAGCGCTTGTCTTCCCTGGCCAGCCTGATCTGTTCCTGGACAGGCAGCGTGGCGAAGCGAACGGGAAGCGGTATCGCCGGATCGAATTGATCGTCCTCGTCCAGACGCAGGCCTTCGTCGGCCAGGATATCCGCCACCATCTCGGCAATGGCGGGGGCGGCCGTCAGTCCCGGCGACTGAATTCCGGCAACGTTAATAAAGCCTCTGGCTGGCGTCGTCCCGATAATGAAATCATCCCCGTCGGCGACTGCGCGAAGTCCTGCGAATTCGGCGATGCAGTCGCGTTCGCTGATGCCGGGAACCACGTTCTGGACACTGGCGAACACTTCGTCCGATCCGGCCAGAGATGTGGTGATATCTTCCCGGTCCTCGGTTTCAACCGCGGTCGGTCCGACCATCAGCGTCCCGTCGAATGTGGGGATGACCAATATGCCCTTGGAAGTCGGCGTCGGCACCGGGAAAATGATTTTCTTGACCAAGCCCTTGAGGCGCTTGTCCAGCAGGTATTCCTCGCCCTTGCGCGGATGAATGCGAAAAGTTCCGACCCCGGCCATCTCGGCCACCCTGTCGGCGAAAATCCCGGCGGCATTGATGACGAAGCGCGAAGCGATCTCGCGATTAGGACCGCGCACAATCCATCCGTCATCATCGCGCGAGAGGCTTTCGACCGGAAAATCGACGGCTATTTCGACACCGTTTTGGCGCGCGCTTTCAATCAGGGCAAAGCAGGCTTCGTAGGGATTAACAACACCCGCCGTCGGCGCATAAAGTGCGGCCAGAATATCATGGGTAAGCGCCGGCTCTTCGGCACGAATTCGTTCGGGCTCCCATATCTCCAGGCCCGGAACGCCCTTTTCACCACCCTGCTTCAAAAGATGGCTCAGGGTTTTGCGTTGGTCCTCGGTAAAGGCAATCGTCAATTCGCCAATGCGCTCGAACCCGAAGCCAAGCTGTTCGCACAGGGTATCCCATTTTTGGTTGCCCACCCACTCAAGGTTTCCCTTGAGCATACCGGTCGAACTGTGGTGGCCTGCGTGAATGATGCCACTGTTGGATTTGCTGGTGCCGAATCCAACTTCGCATTCCTTTTCAAGAAGGATTACGCGCAGGCGAAAACGGGCCAGTTCGCGCGCAATGGCGCAGCCAATGACCCCTCCCCCGATAATTGATACGTCGTATTGCATTAAGTCCGCCTGGAAATGTGCGAAAACGATCATATATTTTCTAAAACGAAAACGCTAGAAAGTTATATGGCTCAACCTCACATCTTTGACATCCTTGTCATCGGCGGCGGCATTAACGGAGCGGGTATCGCCTGTGACGCCGCCGGACGCGGTCTCTCGGTCATCCTTTGCGAGCAAAACGACCTGGCCAGCGCAACGTCGTCGGCCAGCAGCAAGCTGATCCACGGCGGCCTGCGCTATCTTGAATACGGTGAGTTCCGTCTGGTTCGCGAGGCTCTGCTGGAACGCGAGGTCTTGCTGGCCAAGGCGCCCCACATCATTCGGCCCATGCGCTTCGTGCTGCCGCACCAGCATACGGCGCGCCCGGCCTGGCTGATCCGCACCGGGCTTTTGATCTACGACTACATGGGTCGCAATCAGCAACTTCCCGATTCCCTTGGGCTTGATTTGTCCCGCCACCCCGCCGGACAACCGCTAAAGCCCGAGAACCGGCGCGGGTTCGAATACTCGGACTGTTGGGCCGATGATGCGCGGCTGGTTGTCCTGAATGCTCTAAGCGCCCAACAGAACGGCGCACGCATCAGCACCCACACCCGCGTCGTTCATGCCAAACGGGCCTTTGGGCGCTGGCGGGTACGTCTGGAGAATTCGCAAACCGGCGACGAAGAAACGGTTCACGCACGGCTTTTGATTAACGCCGGAGGGCCGTGGGTTCGTGATGTTTTGGACAACGTCATTGTCTCGCATAGCACGTCGGGAGTCCGGTTGGTCAAGGGAAGCCACATTGTGGTCCCACGCCTATACGAAGACGATCAGGCCTACATTCTGCAAAACCCGGATCGCCGGATCATTTTCGTTATTCCTTATGAAGGTGAATTTTCGCTGATCGGCACCACGGATATCGGTTTCGATGCAGACCCGGCAAACGTCTCCATGGATGGGTCGGAAGCTGACTACCTGTGCAAATGCGTCAACCGGTATTTCAAGAAAAGCATTTCGCCGGAGGATATCGTCTGGTCCTATTCAGGCGTCCGTCCACTGTTCGACGACGCGTCCGACAATCCGTCTGCCGTGACCCGCGAATACGTTCTCGAACTCGACGGAAGTGTCGATGACGCGCCCATTCTTTCCGTTTTTGGCGGCAAGCTGACGACCTATCGCTCTCTGGCCGAACAGGTGATGGACAAGATCCGCCGGTTCTTCCCGAACATGGGCAACCCTTGGACCTGGTCGGCCCCGCTGCCCGGCGGCGACGTTCCCGGCGCCAGTTTCGATCACTTGGTTTCCGATCTTGAAACCGCCTATCCGAAACTGGACGCAGATTTCCTGTTTAGGCTGGCCCGGCGGCACGGTACACGCACATATGACGTACTGGGTGATGCGAAAACCGCAAACGATCTGGGTCGGGATTTCGGCGCGGGCCTGTTCGCCCGCGAGGTCGATTTCCTAGCAGAACACGAATGGGCGACCACGCCCGAAGACGTTTTGTGGCGGCGAACCAAATGCGGGCTGCATATGGACGATGCGGCGAAATCCGACTTGGGCGACTATATGGCGGCCATGCGGTCGGGATAGTCGGTGATAATGCCGTCCACCCCCCATTCGAAAAGTTCGCGCGCGCGCGCCACATCGTTCACGGTGTAAACCCGAACGGCGTATCCGGCGGCGCGCAGCTGCCCCAATTCAACGGCGTTTATGTACTTATGGTTCGTGTGCAGGGCGTTGCATTTCAGGGCAGATAGTTGTTCGTTCCAGTCCAGCTTAATTCGCCGGGCCAAAAAGGCGCGGGGAATTTGCGGCGCGACATCCCGGGCCGCCACCAGGCTATCGGCGCTGAAACTGGAAATCAGCGGAACGGGAAGGGATGCGGGCCATTCCTCCACCAACTGGGCGGCCACCATATGCCCGGTTTCCGCCTCGCGGCCCGGACAGGGTTTTATTTCGACATTCGCGCCCAGCCCCAGTTCAGCCAAAACCCCGATGGTCGACGAAAGGGTCGGCACGGGTTCGCCCGCGAACTCGCCCGCATACCAGCTTCCGGCATCCAGACCCGAAATATCCGCCCAATCTGTCTCGGCGACTTTGCCTGCGCCGTTGGTGGTTCGGTCAAGTTCGTCGTCATGCATCAGGATGGCGTGATTGTCGCGGGTTAGTTTGGCGTCGAATTCGACCCACGTCGCGCCCAGTTCGGCTGCCTTGCGAAAAGCCGCATTGGTGTTTTCCGGCGCATGACCGCTGGCTCCGCGGTGGGCAATTATCCTGGGGACATCTACCCCGACTGTTGGCATGAGACACTCCCTCACGGTGTGCTAATCACCCGACGATAGACTGTTGGCGACATCAATGCCAAGCGTTGCTTTGACGAACCCGCGCGACGGATGTAGGCTTCACACAATCGAGGAATAACAATTGATTGCGCTCCCCGGTTGTTGATTGGGGTTGTTGATTGGCAAATAAGGTTTCGGGTGAATGTCCACAAAGGGCCGCGAACGGCGGGATGCGATTTTTGAAATGGTGCGTCGGCGCGGCTTTGTCACGGTTGAGGCACTGGCCGTTGATTTCGCCGTTACCTCACAGACGATTCGCCGCGACATCAAAACCCTTTGCAACGCAGGGCATCTCGTTCGCCACCACGGAGGCGCGGGCCTTCCGTCCAGCATCGTAAATACGGATTTTGCGGCCAGGCGAATTGCGCAACTGAATGAAAAGGAAGCCATCGCCAACGCGATTGCCGACTTTGTCCCGGATGGCGCGTCGGTTTTCATGACCATCGGAACCACCATGGAAATGGCTGCCCGCGCTCTGTTAAGACGCAAAGGGCTCAGGATCATTACCAACAACCTTCATGCCGCCGTTGCCCTGCACTCGGAGGCCGATTTTTCGGTCTCGTTGGCAGGCGGCTCCATTCGCCCACATAACGGCGGCATCGTGGGGGCGGCGGCAATCGAAACGATTGAGCAGTACCGGGTCGATTTTGCCATCATCAGCGTTGGCGCCATAGAGGCTGACGGCACCCTGCTCGATTTCTATGCCGATGAGGTTTCGACGGCGCAAGCGATGGTTCGAAACGCGCGAAAGGTTCTGCTGGCGGTCGATCACACCAAGTTTGATCGAACCGCCGTCGTTCGCCAAGGTGACATGGCGGAAGTTTCGGCTCTGTTCACGGATGAAGCGCCGCCGAAATCGATCCTATCGATCCTCAAAAAAAACCAGACCGAATTACACGTTTGCGGCACGAAATAAACCAGCCCCGGCGCAATGCCACCTTAATCCACCGAAACTTGCGTTCCGAACGATATAAACCCGGCGGGGTCCCATTTGCGGCGGAACAGCCTGATCCGGCGTTTCAGGTAGAGGGGCCAGTCAAGACCATCGGCAAATTCATCGCGAACGATAACTGACGGAAAATACTCGAAGGCGAAACCTGCCTCGCGGAAATCCTCGGACCAGACGGAATCGGTGAGAAAAACGGGAGCTGCATCACGCTTAGCGCAATAGCGTTCGACCGTTCCCAAAACCTTTTTCATGTCATCGCGCGACAATTCGAACGCGGTCACGGCGATGATCTTCTTGCCCGCGTTTAGCTGCCCGAAGGGTATCAGGGGATCGCGGTGCATGTACCCATCAAACACCCCGCCGCTGGACCCATCGTCGTCATCGCCTTGCGGCGGGGCCTTTTTGACCAGACCCACACGGCGCAGGACGGCCACGGCCAATTCGGAAATCCGGGAAACCAGAGAAACTGCGTGCAATCCTTCGTCACTCGCAAATTGCTCAAGCGCGCCCAGTTCCCGGTTGAGGGACCAGATCTCGGCGTTCTTTTCCTCGACCTCCTCGCGCAGACGCATAACCTCGCGAGCAAGATGCTCGCGAACCGCATCGCGTTCACCTTCATCGGTCATGGCCAAGGCCTCTTCGACCGGATCGGCTATTCCGCCATCTTCTTCGCTCAATATCCTCGCCTCCGTCGACGCTGCCTCCTATGATATGTTGGTAATCGCTGATCGCCAACAACCGCGAAGCGAAAATCGTACGGGAAAGCTGAAAACATGTCCCAAGGACCTTTCGATATCGTCATTATCGGGGATTTGCGCTTTCCCGGCGGCGTCGCCGCAGGTATGTCCGAACACATTCGCGCACAGGCCAAAAAGGGCTATCGAACGGCGCTGGTCCAGATCAAGGGACCGGTGCTGAAATACCCGCATCCGTTTCACCCGCGCATCAGGGAATGTCTGGACGAGGGGCTGGCCGAACTGGTTGACCCCGATCAGGAAATTTCCGCGGCTCTGGCGCTGGCCTACCATCCGCAAGTGTTCACGCATTTGCCGAGCCGACCCCTTCGCATCACGGCGGAGCGCAAACTACTGATCATCAATCATCCTCTGATCGACGGGGCCGGACAGCCTTGTTACGACTGGCAGACAATCGACGCCAACGTCCAGGAATCACTGGGCGGAGACGTTCTGTGGTCGCCGGTGGGTCCGCTGGCGCGCCCGCAACCGGGGGCGGTCTCCAATCCGCCCCCGCTGTTCGACGACGATTGGTTTGAGATCGTCGACGTCGATGCCTGGGCGGGCAAACGTGATCGCTTCGTAGGCGACATTCCCGTTATCGGCCGCCACAGCCGACCCGACTATCTGAAGTGGCCGGACGACCCCGAAACTACGCTGGCCGCCTACCCGGACGATCCCGCCTTCAAGGTAAGAATCCTCGGCGCGGGTGATTTCCTGACCGAACATGTGGGCTCCATTCCGGCGAACTGGGAGATGCTGCCGTTCAATTCCGTGGACCCCGTCCAGTTTCTCAGCTCAATCGACTTTTTCGTCTACCACCACCACAGCACATGGGTCGAGGCGTTCGGTCGGGTGATCGTTGAAGCCATGGCCAATGGCGCGCTGGCAATATTGCCACGCCATTTCGAAGTTTTGTTTGGCGATGGTGCGATTTATGCCGAACCACAAGACGTACGCGATACGGTTCAGCGTTATTATTTGGACAAGTCAGCCGTTATTGCTCAGCGAAAGAAAGCCGATGCGGTCGTTCGCGAGAAGTTCAGTCATGAAGCCTACGCCAAGCGATTGAAAAAACTGGTCGGTCCGCCCCGCAAAAAGAAGGCGGCAAAGAAACCCCTTCCCAGAGCACAGCGGCGCGCGTTGTTCGTCACCTCCAACGGTGTCGGCATGGGGCATTTAACGCGAATGCTGGCTGTGGCGCGTCGATGCGCGCCCGATATTCAACCCGTCTTCGCCACCATGTCCCAGGCCTTCCGGGTGGTTCATGACCAGGGGTTCATGTGCGAGTACATTCCCTTCCACGGCCACTTGCGATGCGACATGGCTTCGTGGAACCATTTCCTTCGCCACGAAATCAACGAACTGATCAGTTTCTATGACCCGTCGATCCTGGTTTTCGACGGCAATGTCGCCTATGGGGGATTGACCGGCGCACTACAGGATAATCCGGGCTGTCTGTCCGTCTGGTGCCGCCGGGCGTTATGGCGTCCCGGGGCGCGGGCCGAGGAAAACATCCGCCGCGAATCCTCTTTCGATGCCGTCATCGAACAAGGGGAAGTTGCCGGTGACTACGACAGCGGCCTGACCACGCTTTATCGGGGCAGAACCCGCAACGTTGCTCCGGTGCGCCTGCTGGACAGCGAGGAACTTTTGGCCCGTGACGATGCCCGCAGGGAGCTTGGCCTGAACGCGGACGGAACCGTCGTGCTGATCCAGCTGGGCTCGCAAAACAATTACGATTACGCCGAGGTGCAAGACGCTGTAATCAATCGCCTTTCGCAAGAGCCGGACACGCAGATCGTGGTCGCCGAATGGTTGATTTCACATGAACCCGCGCCTCTCCCGGACGGGGTGAAGCGCGTTCGCGCCTATCCATTGGGAAAATATTTTAACGCTTTTGATTTCACGGTGAGTGCGGCCGGATATAACGGCTTTCACGAGCTTCTGTTCGCGAGCGTTCCAAGCATTTTTGTTCCCAACGAAAACCCGATGATGGACGAACAACTGGCCCGCGCGCAATTCGCCGAGCGAAACGGGCTGGGCGTGTGCCTGCGAACCCGCGAAATGTACAAGGCGCGCGCCTGCGTCGAACGCTTGCTGGATGAAACCGCGCGAGCCGACATCCGCCAACGGTGCGCATCGTTGGATGCGACCAACGGCGCAACCGAAATCGCCCGCTTTGTCGAGGAATGCGTGTTCAGCCTGCGTGGCGACAAGGAGTTGCGCGGGTACTGGTCGGCTACATAAACCCGGATGTCACCCGGATTGATCACCGCGAACGATGGAACATTCACGGAAAGAAGAAGCACCGTCCGCCGTTTTGTTGCTGCCGGGCTGGCAGATGTAGTCGGAACCATAGCGGAAAACACCCGTGCAAAACCGGTGGCCCGTACGCACGGAATGGCAAAGCCCGTTGGATGACACCAGCCAGTTGCCGGAACTGCCGAGACGCCGCCCCATGGTGCGATCCACGATACGAACACTTCCCCCGGGTTCAAAATACAGCCGCGTGGCGCCCATGATCAGTGTATTGCCGGTCAAGCTCGAAGATAGCTCGCCCCCGCCAACCGCCTGATAGTGCCAGAAGGTCAGTAAATCGACCGCTTGCGTGGCTCCGGTATTGGCGGCGGCCGAAGCCAGAACCCGCGATGACGCCCCCGCCGTCGCATCGCCCGACATCCAGACGCACGGCTTGGCGAACTCGCCGGGGTCGCCCCCACCCGCGAAATCGGGGCGGCAGGTCAGCCCTCCGTCCCTGGCCTCGGACTGGGACAGGCAAAATTCATGGCCGCGACCAACGGAATGACACAGCCGGTCGCCCTTTACGCGCCAGGTTCCCCGGCTTCCCATTGGTTTGGCATAGGAAAAATCGCGCGCCTGAACGATGCCACCGTGCCCGTAATGAATTAGCGAGCGACCGATTTTCAACGTATTTCCCGTGGAAAGTTCCGCCAAGCGGACGGACGTTAATTGACCCGCCAGTTGTTGGCGTCGCCCGGCGGGCTTCTTTACAGCCGCCGGGGTTTTCGCCAGGTGCGCCACCGCGGGCCTTTTACCTTTGGTCCCGTTGCCCTTGTAGATGACGCAACGGCTAAGAAAGCCGGTGTCATCCTCCCAGGTTCCCATGCCCGGCCAACACAGGGTTTCGTCCTTGCGCACAAAGACGCCGGTGCAAAACTTGTGGCCCGCCCGCACGCTGTAGCAAACCCGGCCACCTTGGATGGTCCATTTCCCTTTGCTTTTCAGTTTCTTGGCACCGCTGCGATCGTCAATGATCGCTTCGCCCTTTGAGGTAAAATAGATGGCCGCGTCGCCGATGAAGATCGTTCGGCTCGAAATTCTCTTGCGAAGACCATCGTCTATCGGGTTCATGAAGCCCTTGGACAAAAGCAGTTTCGCGCCACGTCCGGAATCCAGGGTTCGGGACGCCGTCAACAGGGATCCAACATCATTCCCGACCTTTTTTGGAGAAACCGCAGCCGATTTGGCACGGGGGAACGGCGTCGTCACGCATCCGGACACCATCCCGACGACGACGCAGAAAAAAATAATACTGGCGACGCGATTACGCATCAGTAGACGCCGGAGCCGCTCTTCCCGCCTGAAGGCCCCTTGGCCGATTTGGTCGGTCCGGGTTTGGTCTTCTTTGGCGCAACCACCTTCGGCGGAACAACCACCTTTTTCTTTGGTTTTGCCGGTATAGTTTTGGCGATCGCGGAAAACGCCTTTTCAGCAAAGGTGCTGGTCGGGTGGGATTCGAGGAAACTTTGATAGGCCTCGGGCGTACCGACGACGTTGGCGGCCACCCAGGAATCCTTTTCTTCCTGCGAAGCGGCCTTGGCTGCGGCTGTTCCGAACAATGTGGTAATCAGCAGCGCCCTAATCAGAAGGTAGCCGTAGCGAACGTGACTCATTCAGTTTCTTCCTTCGTATTGCCTGGACTGAATTATACCACTTCCAGGTTTCCATCGTTAATCAGGGTTGTCAGATCGCTGCTGACATCCTGCATCACCACCGCTTCGACGTAATCGCCACCGACGCCATCGGCATCAACGCGAATGGATAGATCGTCCGTGAAGCTATCGGTATCGGAATCCACCTGCACGATCTGAACGAAATCGGCAATGTCCTCTGAACCGGAGTAACCGGTGAGGAGCGCCGCGATGCTCAGCACTTCGCCGCCGGCGGTGGAGAAATCGGTAATGGTCGCCACCGCGCCCGCCGTATCGGCAACGAAGCGATCAACGCCGCCCGCGCCCGTCAGCGTATCGGTTCCGCCGCCACCGGACAGGATATTGGCCTCGCCATCGCCGGTGATGGTGTCGTCGCCCGCGCCACCGGTGGCGTTTTCAATGCTGCTTAATGCGTCAGTGCCGACGTCTGTTCCGCTCGCGGTGCCCGCGGCAAGGTCGATGGTGACGCTTTCCGCCGCGCCACTGAAGACGGCCGTATCCGAGCCCGCGCCGCCGGTCAGGGTGTCGTCTCCGGCCCCGCCTTCGAAGCTGTTGTCGTTGCCGTCGCCGGTGAAGGTATCGTCACCCGTACCACCATCGGCATTTTCGATGTTGCTGAGCGTATCGTTGCCGATATCGGTGCCGGACGCGGTTCCCGCCGTCAGATCGACGGTCACGGTACTGGTGGCGGTGGCATATACAGCCGTGTCGGACCCCGCCCCGCCGTCCATCGCGTCGTCACCGGCCAGGCCTTCCAGCCGGTTGTCAGCAGTGTCGCCGGTCAGGGTGTCGCCATAGGCCGAGCCAACCACGTTTTCGATGTTTGAAAGCGTATCGTCGCCGACCGATGTGTCGCCGGATGCCGTACCTGCCGCCAGATCGACCACCACGGCGGCCGTCGCGCTGCTGTAACTGACCGTATCGATATCGTCGCCGCCGTCGATGGTGTCGTTGCCGCCACCACCGAAAAGCCGGTCCTCGCCTGCGCCGCCGTTGATCGTATCGTTGCCGGAGTCGCCCGCCAGCACGTCATGCCCGTCTTCGCCGTTCAGCGTATCGTTACCCCAGCCGCCGTACATCCAATCCTTTTCGGTTCCACCCCACATCACATCATCGTGGCCGCCGCCGCGCAGTTTGTCCCAGCCTTCGCCGCCGTACATCACATCGGCGCCGTCACCACCGTACATGTTGTCGTTTCGCTCTTCGCCGTACATGGTGTCGTCGCCGTCGTCGCCGGACATGTAGTCGTTTTGCAGGCCGCCGTGCATTTCGTCGTCGCCATCGCGGCCAAACAGCTGGTCCTTGTCCGCCCCGCCCCACATCACGTCGTTGCCCGCATGGCCGACCAGACGGTCTTCGCCGTCGCCGCCGGTCATGGTATCGGCACCTTCGCCGCCATACATGGTGTCGTTCCCGGCGTCGCCGTACATCGTATCGTCGTCGCCGTCACCGGCCATCACGTCGTTTCCGGCGCCGCCGCGTAGCGTATCGGCCCCCGCGTTGCCGATGATCCGGTCATCGCCGTCGCCGCCGTCGATGGTGTCGGCGGCTTCATGGCCCACCAGATTGTCGGCGCCCGCGCCGCCCAACAACGTATCTGCGCCCGGCCCGCCGAAGAAGGTCTCGTCCGCGTCGCCGCCGTAAATCTGATCGTCCCCGGCGCTGCCGACGATGGTTTCCACATTGGCAAGCGTGTCATTATCGGCATGTTGCGTATTGGCGGTTCTGGCCCCCACGGTCACGGCGTCTATG
>Ga0233437_1007136_pt1 | contig 10957 bp, 8 predicted proteins | sample SI_122_August201_FD_182714 | JGI IMG/M metagenome (GOLD analysis project Ga0233437, IMG submission 182714) | Seawater microbial communities from Saanich Inlet, British Columbia, Canada - SI_122_August2016_200_MG | ecosystem: Environmental > Aquatic > Marine > Inlet | place: Canada: British... | reverse complement strand
AAATAATATTTCAGGAGCAGACAACGATAATATTTTTTCTCCTTCGTCGGTATTTTCCTGTATATAATTAGAAACATTTAGTTGGTGTTCAATGGTACCCTCCTCACCCATCCTAATAGTCATATACATAAAAACAGATTCAACAAAACCATATTTTTGTATTATCGTATCCAACAAACCAAGATTAGAACCCTCAACAAAATTGGCTTCATAATCCATTATAGGATTTTGAGGATAAAGTGGCTGAAAAACAGTAAAGAAACCATAAAATAAAATAAACAACAAAACAATAATCTTCATTTTATTCAAAGAAAATTTAAATCGCCTTGAAACATAATTAATAATCCCCCGCAATGAAATAACACTCAAAAATATAATAGCAGGAAATATTATGAAAAGATCATCACCATTTACCAAATCAAATAACGTATACATTAACAATAACAAATAAGGAGAAAAGAAAATAACATATTTTTTATTGTCTTCAATATATCTAAAACTATACCTAAAACCAGATTTAACAACAGAAACAATAGACTTCCAACCATAATGCAACAATCCCAAAAAAGCCAAACCAAAAAACAAAATCTCTGTACCAAAATAAGCAAAGAGTGTATAGAAATTAGACACATCAACTCTCTCTATAGCTAGTGACTTATACTCTATAGGAAATTGTATCATATAATAAAGAAAATCATCAAACGTACTAAATACAACAAAATATAATATTATAGAAAGTATAGGTATCGAAAGACCAATACCTGCGTTAAATAATTTTTTAAACAACTTATTAAAATCAAATTTATTAATATCTGATTTTTCATTTAGGAATATTGAAACAATCGGAGACAAAAATATCAAAACAGAAGGTTGCCAAGCTAAAAAACATAATCCAGAAAACAACCCAGAATAAAAATATTTCTTATTGATTGAAAAATACAAAACAAAAATAGTTAAAAACATTGCAACAATTTTAGGTTCGCCAATAGAAGAAAATTCAATAAACATATCAAATGAAAGTAAAATAAGCACAGAATAGATACCGAGAAGTTTACTACTAAAAAATTTCGATGAGAATTTATAAAAAAATAAAATAGAAACCAAACTAATACCAAGCATACCTATTCGTATAGCAAGCCAATTTGGAACAAAACTAAACGCAATTATAAAAACACTATCCAAAATCATTGTCAACGGACCTTTGATCTCAGGAGCAGCAGAATATATTGTGTGACCATCCACAATGCTTTGAGCAATATAATTTATTATTCCCATATCAGTCAAAATAGGAAAATCCATAAAGCCATCCAATATAAAAACAGATATAATAAAAATTCCTAAAAATAACATTATTTTCTTATCATCCAATTTATCAATAAAATTATCAATAAGCACAAAACCACCAAAATTTACAACTTAAGTTTTTCAACAATCTCTTTCTTAAGTTCTTCCACTCCATCCCCACTATCACAAGAAACTTTTATTGCCTTAATCGTCTTAGTTATTTCTGTCGGTGAAGGAACACCAATAACATCTATCTTATTCACAACAGCTATCATCGGCTTATCAGATTCTCTTTTCATTCGTTTGTAAAATTTCATTTGTTGCTCAATTGTATAACCACAAGTCTCACTAACATCAAAAACATACATCACAAGCTGACCAATCTTCTCCAATGCTATTTGCGAATGCACTTCAATAGAATTTTTCTTTTTTCGATCCAACAATCCAGGTGTATCAATAAACTGAATCTCTGTATAACGATAAGGCAAATATCCCATCATCAACCCCTTTGTTGTAAATGGATATGGTTGTATCTTAGGTTTAGATCCTGTTATTGATTTTAACAAAGAAGTCTTCCCAACATTTGGCAATCCAGCAACTATAACAGTCGGTTCATCTTTCAAACTCGGTAATTCTTTCAATATCCCACTCGCACTTGACAAAAAATCCAAATCATTTCTAACCTTTTTAGCATCTCCAGCCAATCTACCATAAAATTCCTTCCGAGTCCTCCGCATTCTAGCTGTATTATCAAGTTTTTTCAATTTATCCAAATATTTACCCTGTAATTTCCGCACATGATTAGCAATTTTCTTTATCTTTGTCTGAGCAGCATCAATCCTATCCCACCCAACAAGCTCATCTGCAAAAATATTATAAATTTCAGGAACATCCTTCTTTTTCGGAACACTATTAACTATATTCATCAATTTTAAGTAGAATCTATTAGCACAGCTAGATATTCGCACGCCTTCCTTCTGCTGAGCCATTTCCTCGACCGGCTTCATCCTAGTAGTCCCATATCTCGTCTTTTTGACTGTAAAATCAAGCCTATCAGCCTTTTTACTAGCCTCTGAAAACACCATATCCAACAGTGAATCATAGGACATTACATGGATCTTCTTAAACGGGTTCTTCATACATAGTTTTAATATAGTAGAGGCTTAAATAGGTCTAAATATGACCCACAAGGCGAGCTATAGAATAAATCTATTTTAATAATATAACGAACCTAGTGAGTTATAGATAATATTACTGATCTAAAAGATCAGGTATAGAAATCAAATATAAAACGGTGTTATTTCATGAATATCAAATCTTGGTTAAAGAACAATTGGTGGATTTTCGCGCTTATAGCAATATTTTTATTCTCATATTGGATCAGATCATACAACATAGTCCCAGACAAACTAGTCGGATTTGACCCATCATTTCAATTCAGATTTACAAAATATGTAGCTGATTGGGGTCACATACCAGAATGGGATGAATTAACATATTATGTAGGAAGAAACGCTATCGATTCTGTCTCACCATTAATGTTATACATAACCAGCTTCATTCACAGCACAATTGGAAAATCACTAGACTTTTCATTAATGACAACAGCTTCATACATGTCAGCAATTTTCGGGGCATTGATGGTAATACCTGCTTTCTTACTCATTAGAAAATTGGCCGGTACATATGCTGGTCTTCTAGGTTCATTTTTAATTGGAACAGCTCCACAAGTATTGATACGAACATTTGGAGGTTCATACGACACCGACCAGATGGCATTATTATTCATTTTAATAAATCTATATCTCGGATTACGATTCCTAGAAAACAAAACAGTAACCAATTTTTGTCTAGCAACATTAGGAACCATAGCATCAATATTGGCATGGGCAATGTCAATATACGCATTCATCGTAGTAGCTACTTCATCCGCGCTTTATTTCATAATAAAAATTCTAATAGCAGAGTCAGAAAGCAAAAACATCACAAACAAAATCAAACACGAATTCAAAACATATAAAACAGAACTATTAGGTGTAACAGGAATACTTGTAATAAGTCACATTCTAGGAATGATACTTAGATTAAACGTAATAGGTTCAATTTTAGAAATAATTGGTTTTGCGTTCAATCCTGCAAAATGGATAGTTAATATATCCATCGCAGAATTACAATCTTTTGATATTTTTAATCTCCAAGGATGGATGATGGCAACAGGACAATTTGTAACAAGAATCAACATATTCGACACAATAACAACATTAATCATTCTAACATTCATCATATCAGGAGCATTGTACAATTACAAAAAAGACAACAGAAAACTATCATTCATTCTAACATTACTAGTACTAGGAATTTACACAACATTCCGTGGTATACGATTTACTGAATTCAGTTCTATAATTTTCTTAGTTGTAATAGCATCTGGATTTGGTTATTTAATAAAACATTTCAATGAAAACAAATTCCTAAAAGGATTCGTAATCGGACTAGGAATTTTCTTAATATTTATAGGTGCGAGTGTTGGATCACAACTAGGATTACAACTTGGACCAGATCAAAATCAAAACTGGGAAAATGCGTGGAGTTTCATAAAAACAGAAACACCTTCCGATGCAATAATAGGAACATGGTGGGATCCAGGACATATGATATCCACATTAGCTGAAAGAAGAAACTTTGCAGACGGAGCACATTGTGGTAATGAATGTAAGTATAATATAAACGATCGGATAACTGATCTAGGAAAAATAATGGCCACTTCCTCCGAAGCAGAATCACTAGAACTAATTAAAAAATACAAAGGAACAAGCTCAAAAGTATATTGGATAGCTTCTGATGACTTAGTTCCAAAATATCAATGGTTACAATACTTTGGGTTTGGATGTGATTACAAAACAGATCCAAACTGCAAACTATACCAAACAATAAACTATCAACAAGCATTACAAAATCAAAACGGAGAAATTGTAGTATTACAATATCAAAATGTATTATTATTACCAGGTATCGACACGTGGATACCTGTATACAACCAAAACAACGAAGGTTTCATAATACAAAATGTAATATCATATGACTCTATGGGAAATGTGCAAAAAATAAAGATACCAATTGATCAAGTAAAAAACATAACTGCTAATATTTCACCAATAACAGAACAATTAGGAATAACAATGAAGAACGACATAGCACCACTAACAATATGGGTACACAAAGATAATTCATACATAGTATTGATACCTGACACGTTAGAAAATACTATATTTACTAAAATGTTTTTCTTAGAAGGAGAAGGATTAGAAAATTTCAAACAAGTGTTTAGAAACGAACAGGTGAAAATATATGAAGTTCTCGTCTAAACCATCATCCGAAACAGCGGCACTAATACCAGCATACAACGAAGAAAAAAACATTGAAGAAGTTATAAAAAAAACAAAACAATACATAGAAAATATAATCGTAATAGACGATGGTTCTACTGATAAAACAAACGAATTAGCTAAAAATCTAGGAGTTCTTGTTCTAACACATGAAAAAAACAAAGGTAAAGGAGAAGCAATGAAAACAGGAATAAATCATATTTTATCAAACATACCAGAAATAAAAAATCTTGTAATTATCGATGCTGATATGCAATACGAACCATCCGAATCAACAAAAGTACTACAACCATTATTAAATAACGAAGCTGATTTTGTAATGGGTTGTAGAAACTGGAAACAAGTACCATTTAGACATAAGTTAGGAAACTTCGTATGGAAAGTATTCTTCAATATCCTATTCGGAACAAAACTAAAAGATGTTAGTTGTGGTATAATAGCACTTACAAGAAAATCACTAGAAGAAATAAAAAACATTTCAGGTGGGTACATAATAGAAAGCTCAATACTGGCACAATGCATAACAAACAGATTAAGAATATCACAAGCACCAGTAAATGTAACATACAAACAGAAATCAGGAATTGTCAGAGGAATACGAATGGTATTAGGAATAATGCTTTTCATAACAACAAAAGGAATAAAATATAGATTAGATAATAAGCGAGCTATAAATGAAGGTGACTAAATGAAAGTCTTAATAGTATCAAAGTATTTTTACCCCACACGAGGTGGAATAGAAACATATGTTTATGAATTAGCTACAGAATTAGTTAAAAACAACATTAAAGTAAAAGTTCTGTGCGCAGACGTAAAAAACAAAAATGAAACTATAAAAGGAATTAAATTATCTAGAATAAAAATAGATAAAACAATTTCCAGAGCTCCACTAACATCAAAAATATTTAATACAATAATGAAAGAAGATTTCGATATTTGTCATTTGAATTGTCCAAACCCACTAATGAATGTATTTTCATACATAGCCTTGAAAATAAGAAAAAAACCATACATAATTACATATCATAGTGATGTTATACACCAAGAAAATATAGGAACAAGCAAATTATTATTCAATACAATAACAATGTCTTATAATATGTTCTTAAAAAAATTTCTACTAAAAAACGCAAAAAAAATATTAGCAACTAGTAACAATTATATAAACAATTCAAAAGTTTTAATAAAATTTAAAAACAAAACAAAAAACATACCATGCTTTATAGATATTGAAAAATTCAAGAAAAAGAAAGTATCAAAAAATAAAAATCAAATATTATTTGTTGGTAGATTATCAATATACAAAGGAATAAAATACATGATAGAATCAATGAAATACGTCACTAAACATATTCCAAACGCAAAGCTAATCATAATCGGAAATGGGGAATTAAAAAATTATATGAAGGAAAAAATAAACAAAACAAAATTAAATAAAAATATAATATGGAAAAAAGAACAATCAAATAAGAAATTAATCGAAAATTATAGAAAATCTGAAATTTTAATATTACCATCAACATCAAAAATGGAAGCATTCGGTCTTGTTCAATTAGAAGCAATGGCATGTGAAACACCAGTAATATCAACAAACATCAAGGGAAGTGGTGTACCATATGCGAACAAAAACAATGTTACTGGTATAATAGTACCGCCAAAAGATTCATTATCATTAGGAAAAGCCATAGTAAAACTACTAAAAAGTAAAAATAAAACAAAATATGGAAAAAACGGACGGAAAAGAGTAGAAAAATTATTCTCTAAAAAGAAAAACGTAAAGAATATAATTAAAATTTATAAATCAATGGTGAAATAAATTGAAAATATTACTCGTAGCAAAATACTTTTATCCAATAAAAGGTGGAATAGAAACTGTAATTTATGAAACAGCAAAATGTCTAATAAAACTAGGACATGAAGTAACTGTAATAACAGTAGGAAACAAATCAAAAGAAAAGATAGACGGAATAGATGTAATAAGAACACCGTCATTATTGTCATTATCAGGAGAACCAATAGCATTGGGATTTTTTAACGAAATAATGAAAGAAGATTTTGATATTTGTCATTTACAAGCACCCAATCCATTTCAAAACATGATGGCTGTTAGCGCGTGCATATTAAAAAAGAAACCGTGGGTTATAACATATCAAAGTGATATTATAAGATTCTCAAAAATAATGAAAATAATAAATTGGTTATACACAAATATTATACAAAAACCGTTTATATTAAAAATGGCAAAAAAAGTATTTGCATCAAGTCCAAATTATCTTAATGGGTCTAAAACAATCAACAATTTGAACAACACAAGTGTATTACAAAACGGAATAAAAATAAGAAATGTTCTAAAAAAAGAAAATCAAGAAAACAACATTCTATTTGTTGGAAGAATAATATACTACAAAGGTGTTGCATATTTAATAAAAGCAATGAAAGAAGTAGTGAAAGAAATACCAACAGCAAAATTAACAATAGTAGGAGATGGTAAGTTAAAAAACGAAATGGAAAAATTAACTAAAGACCTAAAACTAGATAAAAACATACAATTCACAGGTCAGGTATCCGATGATTCTCTTCAAAAGTACTATTATAATTCAGACATATTCGTATTACCATCAATATACAAATCAGAAGCATTTGGAATGGTTCAATTAGAAGCTATGATGCATGAAAAACCACTAATCTCAACGAAAATAAAAAACAGTGGTGTTGCATGGATAAACAAAAACGATATAAGTGGAATAACAGTAAATCCAATGGACCACAATGATTTAGCAAAAGCAATAATAAAACTATTAAAAGATAAACAACTTAGAAAAAAATATGGAAAAGGTGGAAGAAAAAGATTAGAAAATTATTTTGATATTGAAAAATTAACTAAAGACCTAATAAAAATATACGAAAACATTATCACGAAATAATAGGTGATTATATGAAAACATGCTTAATATGCTCAGCTGGTGGACACCTAAAAGAAATAGAACAATTAATACCAATACTTAATAAAAATTTCTATGTAATTACAATAAAAAGAGAAGACACTGAGGCCATCCAAAAAAGATTCAAAACATATTTCATAACAGATCTAAAAAGAAACCCAATAAAATTTATTAAAAACTTACGAGAATCATTAAAAATATTAAAATTAGAAAATCCAGATATAATAATATCAACTGGAGCAGGAACAGCAATACCAACAATGATATTATCAAAATTATTCAAAAAGAAAATAATTTTTATAGAAAGCTTCTGCAGAATAAAATCTCCATCACTATCAGGAAGAATTGCATACCACATATCAGATTTGTTTTTAGTACAATGGAAAGAATTGTTAAAACACTACGGTAAAAAAGCAAAATATTGGGGGGCAGTAATATGATATTCATAACTGTTGGAACACACACACAACAATTCAATAGATTAATAAAAGAAGTTGATAATTTAGTCAAAATTGGTGTAATAAAGGATCATATAATCGCGCAAATAGGTAATTCAAACTACATACCAAAAAACATAGAATATAGAAAATTCCTACCAGAAGAAGAAAGAAATAAAATATTAAAAACGGCAAAACTAGTAATAACCCATGGCGGTGCAGGAAGTATAATAGACGTATTATCAACAGGTAAAAAACCAATTGTAGTACCGAGATTAAAAGAACTAGGAGAACACATAAATAATCACCAATTAGATTTATGCAAAAAACTTGAAGAACAGGACAAAATAGAAGCAATATACGACATAAGAGATCTTAAAAGACATTTAAAACCAAAAAACACAATAAATACATCAAAGTCTAAAACATTATTACCAAATTTAAAACAATATCTAATCGAAATAGATGATAAATTATGAAAATAAAATTAAATCATATAATATCAATTATAATATTATTAGCAACAATCCAGTACTTTATGGTATCAGTATCTTCACCAATAGTTTTTGGTGATGAAGGATACTATGCATCTACAGCAAAATGGTTGTCTGAAAACAATATAATACCAAAATATCTTCCACTACAACAAAATATTGTCTATAAAACAAAATTCACAATAAAACCATTATTCATAATGACCGAAACGTTCTTCTTTTATTTTGGAGAACTCGCCGTTAAACTGATGTTTCCTATATTTTCTGTATTATCAGCATATCTGATATATCTATTACTAAGTTCGTACAAAGAAAAACAAGCAGGGTTATTAGCTGCAATTAGCTTACTCACAATACCATCATTTATAACATATGGTGTCATGGGTTACACCGACACAGCATTAATAATGTTTACATTATTATCAATAATATTCATAAAAAAATCATTTGAAACGAATAAAAAAATACATATATTACTAGCCGGAATTTTCATGGCATCTGCATTATTAACAAAAATATCTGCAATGTTTCTAGGAGTATTTATTATATTATACACAATAAAAGATTTCGACAAACAAAAACTAAAGAAAATGATTTTAATATTATTAATTTTTGCATTAGTAATGTCTCCATGGATAATAAGAAATATAATATTATTTTCAGACACCTGTTATCAATTCTTTGCATTAAACCCAGAGGCATGTGAAGCAGAATTTTTTGCAGAAATACCAAAATTAGAAGGATTACAATTCGAAGGTTCGATGGATAAAGTAGGAACGAATTTGGATCTAATAAGCTTTGGTCTATTAAATTATTCACTATTTGCGCATGGATTATTAATAACAATATTATTATTATTTGGTATAGGAATTATGTTAAAAGGAAATGAAAAAATTAAGAATTTAGTAACATTATTATCAATATCAATATTTCCTATAATTCTCCTAAGTACATGGAGAACAGAAGACACAGCTAGATACATGTTACCATTGGTAATACCAATATCAATAATAGTTGGATTGGCTCTACAAAGAACATACGAATATTTCAAAAAATATAATAAATATATTGCAATAGGAATAGTGATTATTCTAGTCATTGTCATGGTATCGCAAGCTCAAGAAAAAATAAACACAATGAGTCAAGTAAAACAATTCTCACCAGGATTCATAGAAGGATGTGATTGGATAAAGGAAAACACACCAGAAGATGCAATATTATTCGCTACATACATGCACCAAACAAAATACCAATGCTATAGACGTGTAGATATAGCTAGAGACAAAGAAGAAATACTATTATCAAACAACGACACATCATACGAACATCTAAAATTAAACGGAATAAATTATTTGATAATATTAGAAGGATTAATAACAACGCAAAAACTAAGCGAAAATTATCCCGTTGAATTTGTAAATTATGTAGAAGGAAGCAACAAATTCACATTAGTTTATGACAACAGACCAACTCGAGGAACAGACGGTGTAAGAATATATGAGATACAATAAGGTGAAAAAATGATAGAAATTATATTAGCTATGTTCGTAGGATTAATAACAACTTTATTAGTAACACCAAAAATTATGATTTTCTTAGAAAGAATAGGTTTAGTTGGAATAGACATACACAAATTAGAAAAACCGAAAATACCTGAAATGGGTGGTTTATCTGTCTTAATAGGAACATTAGCATCCATTTTCACATTCATATGGACAATAACATTTCTAACAAACGACACAGTATCATTAGTATCACTATTCGCTGGACTATCAAGCATAATTGTAATAACAATAATAGGAATGTTAGATGATCTAAGTTCTTTAATGGTAAAATCTTCAAAAACAATAAAACGAATAGGATTAAAACAATGGCAAAAACCATTACTAACACTACCTGCAGCAATTCCACTAATGGCAATAATGGCAGGACATTCTGAAATGTCAATACCAATTTTCGGAACAATAGATTTTGGTATATTATATCCATTAATCCTTGTACCATTAGCAGTAATCGGAGCATCTAACGCAACAAACATGCTAGCTGGATTAAATGGATTAGAAGCTGGTCTTGGTTCAGTAATTTTATTCACATTAGGAATATACTCATACACACTAGGATCAATAGAAGCAGCCCTATTATCATTTTCAGTAGCTACATCACTATTAGCTTTCCTATACTACAACTGGTACCCAGCAAAAACATTTCCCGGAGACAGTTTAACATACATGATAGGAGCAACAATTGCAATAGTAGCTGTAATAGGAAACATAGAAAAATTAGCAGTGCTTGCATTTATTCCATGGTTCATAGAATTCATACTAAAAGCTCGTTCAAAATTCAAAGCAGAAAGTTTCGGAAAAATATTACCAAACAAAACATTAGAAGCACCATATAGAAAAATATACTCACTA
>Ga0233437_1007135_pt1 | contig 10958 bp, 18 predicted proteins | sample SI_122_August201_FD_182714 | JGI IMG/M metagenome (GOLD analysis project Ga0233437, IMG submission 182714) | Seawater microbial communities from Saanich Inlet, British Columbia, Canada - SI_122_August2016_200_MG | ecosystem: Environmental > Aquatic > Marine > Inlet | place: Canada: British... | reverse complement strand
TCCAGATTTACCAAGGGAGAGCAATTTAGATATGCCTTCCTATGAATCTTCTATGGGAAATATCAAAAAAGAGGTAGAGAGAGACGAACTTCCACAAATTCCCACAAGGAATAGCCCTGCAACACCACATTTTGCAGCAGCATCGATGGAAGCATCAGACAAACCATTATTCGTAAGAATAGAAAGCTACAGGGCTGCTGTTAACGAAGTGGATAAGATAAAAGAAAAAGTTGCACAAGCTGAAGAACTTCTTGAAGATCTAGATGAGATCAAACAGAAAGAAGCACAGAAATTAGAGGCATGGAGAAGAGACATTGGCATGCTAAAAGAGAAACTACTTTCAGTTGATAAAAACTTATTTGATGCATAAAAATGGTTAAGAGAAAAAAAGTCAAGAAAAAGGTAATGAAAAAAGCAGGACCTAAAAAAGAGCCTGTCTATGTACAGCTTTCTGATCCTGCAAAGAACAGGAGAATAATACTTCAGACAGCAATAGATGCAGCTAAACTTATTCAAGACTATGAAATTCTCAGAGCTCTAAAAAAAGAAAAAGAATCAGTTCTTTCTCAGTTCCACAAGGTTGTTACTGAAACTAAAAAACTTACTGGTAAACTCATTGGTGGTGCATTACCAAAGATAAAAGAAGATGCCAAGCCAAAGCCAATGAAATCAAAAGAACCACCAAAAATTGAAAGAATTGAAGAACCAGTCTTTACTCCAGAACCTGTAATCGAATCTCAACCTGCTCCAATGAGTGAAGTTGAAAGATTGCAACAAGAACTTGGAGACATTGAGAGCAAATTAGCTAAACTTTAATTTATCTTCTTTATTTATTTTATTTTTATTTACTAACTCTAGAATGTATTTAGATTTTACTCCCCTAACAAAAGGTTGAAAAGGATAGGCCCTTACTTTCTTAATTACTTGAAGCTCTTTATTCACAAAAATAATATCAATTGGGAAAAACACAAAGAACATATGTAAATTAATTACTCTTTCATTCTTAAATTCAAAAAGCAAATTCTTCTTTCCAGAAAACATCAAGCCCAAGATTTGAGAAATAAAAGTTTTACATTTTTTTACTTTAAACCTCTCTGAACCAACTTTAATAATCATAAACCTTTATTCACTCATTCTCTTATATACTTTCTTGTTAATATAAATTTATAAATCACTAAGAATAAATTAATTAATGTCCTGGGAAGAACCATTAACAATAACCAAAGAAACTTACCATTCTCCTGGAAGTTCTAATTGTTATAAGATTGAATATGTCCTTGAAAGGTTTGGAGATATCGATCCAATTGGTGCAGCCGCGTTCTATGCTGAGAAAGTTGCAGATCATTGGATTTTATCAAAAAGAGCAGACCCCATGAGGGGCGAAAAATTTAACTCAACAGCATTAAATTGGGAAAGGGTTCCATTTGATGTAAGACATGAATTCAGAGAAGCAGAAGCATTATTAGAAATCGAAGCAGAGGCCTATGCAGCAAAATTATCAAGAGATTCTAAACAAAAAAGAGAGCCCTCTGATGAAACAATCTTTCCAATAATAAGAATAGGGTATGCCTTGCCAACGAATTAGTTACTTTTATAAAGAAACCGTCTTACCGAGTTTCTAATGACTAAAGAATCAAAACAACCAGAAATTAATATTGGATTAGTTGGACACGTAGACCACGGAAAAACAACTCTACTCCAGAGTCTTTCAGGAAAATGGGCAGATACCCACTCTGAAGAACAGAAAAGAGGAATCACAATCAAGCTAGGTTATGCAACAGTAGATATCTATAAAACAAAATCTGGATTTGCAGCCAGCAAAACTTCTAAGGATGATAAAATAGAAAGAACAGTTTCTTTCGTCGATGCACCTGGTCACGAATCACTAATGGCAACCATGATCTCTGGAGCTGCAATTATGGACGGCGCCTTACTTCTAGTGGCTGCCAATGAAGAATGTCCACAACCTCAAACCAAAGAACACCTAATGGCCTTAAGCCTAATAGGAATTAAAAACATTATTATTATTCAAAATAAAATTGATCTTGTATCTAAAGAAAAAGCATTAGAAAACTACAAAAAAATTAAGGAATTTGTAAAAGGCAGCGTAGCTGAAAATGCTCCAATAATCCCAATCTCAGCTCAACACAACATCAATATTCACAAAGTTGTCGAAGCAATCCAAGAGGTTGTTCCAACACCAGAAAGAGATACCACAAAGAAACCAACTTTCTTTATAGCAAGAAGTTTCGATGTAAATAAACCAGGCACAAAAATAAACAAGATTCTTGGTGGAATTCTTGGTGGCTCAATTAAACAAGGAATTTTCAAAGTTGGAGATACCATTGAAATCTCTCCCGGAAGGCACATTGCTGATAAGGGCAAATGGGTAACTGTTAAAACTAAAATCACAGGGCTTCATGCCGGAAAAAATCATCTTCAAGAAGCAGGTCCTGGTGGAAGCCTTGGGATTCTAACAGAACTAGATCCTGCAATTGTAAAATCAGATCAACTAAGTGGTGCCCTAATGTGTAAAGAAGGAGAACTTCCCCCATTATGGAATAAAGTAGAAGTAAAGCCAAATCTACTAAAAAGACTAGTTGGTGTTAAAGAATCAGAAGAGATCACCCCCTTGGCAAAAGGAGAGCCTCTAATGATCAATGTTAACTCATCTACCACCTCTGGTATCATCTCAGATCTTAAAAAAGGAAAGATACTAATCACCCTAAAAAGACCAATTTGTGCTGAAAAAGGCTCTGTTTTGGCCCTTTCTAGGCGTGTGGGCGCCAGATGGCGTTTAATTGGTACTGCAGAGCTATAGAAAACCTTTATAAATAACCAAGGCACCCTAATTCTTGTAAGAGATAAGACAGGAGGAATATTCTCATTTGTCATGAAGATTAAAAAACAAAAACCATTGTTACCAACTCTAAAAGAGAGAAAAAGATACTTAGTTTACGAAGCAATCACAAAAGCTCCGATAACCCAAGCAAAAACACATTCATTAATCAAAGCTTCTTTAAAAGATTTAACAGGAACTTTAGGCTTATCAAAAGCAGGATTAATCTTTCTAAAAGACTGGAATAAACAAAGAGGAATTGTGAGAATTAACAATAAAGAATTAGACCACCTTAAATCATCCCTAGTACAAATTAGAGAAAAAAATATCTTATTCAGAAGTATCGGCGTTTCCGGTATGCTAAAACAAGCAAGAAGAAAAATGGAGGACTTACAATGACAGTTCAATCAACAATGCAACATCAAATGATGGGTTATGACAGAAGTAGCACAATGTTTAGCCCAGACGGAAGACTATTACAAGCAGAATATGCAAAGAAATCAGTTCGAAGAGCTGCAACTTCACTAGGAATAGTTTGTAAAGACGGAGTTATACTATTAGCTAACAAAGTTTTATTCGACAAACTTATGGTTCCGGAGTTTAGCAGTGAAAAAATATTTCAAGTAGATGACCACATAGGCGCATCTGCAACAGGTTTCTTAATGGATGCTAGAATATTAATTGAAAGAGCTCAGGTTATTGCTCAGCAAAACCGAGTAACATTCGATCATGAAATAGACATCTTGACTGTGGTTAAAGACATCGCAAACATGAAACAGGCCTACACCCAATACGGTGGTGGAAGACCTTTCGGGGTAAGTTTCCTATTCGCTGGTGTTGATGAAATGGGACCGCAACTCTATGTCACAGACGTAACAGGAATATACTTTGGTTACAAGGCCACCGCAATCGGTGAACACGAACAACCAATAAAAGATTTCCTAGACAAAAAATACAAAGAAAACATGACAATCGAACAAGGACTTAAACTTGGTATCGAAGCTTTCAAAAAAGCTCAAGATAAAGACTTTGATTTACACAAAATCGAAGGCGCGATTATCGATGTTAAAAATAAAAAATTCAAAAGAGTAACAAAGAAAGAGTTACAATAGGAGAATATGAAAATGAGTAATTTACTTGTAGAAGAAAAACAAATTGTATATCCAGGGCAGGTAATCGCAAATGGAATGGACTTTTTACCATCCGCGAATGTTCTGAGAGATAAAGACGAACTTGTAGCTACCAAGATTGGAATGATCAGTCTAAACGGTAGATTTGTAAAAATAATCCCTTTAACAGGACCTTATGTTCCTAGGGACGGAGACATTGTTATTGGAAGAGTAACCGCAATGGGTCCATTTGGATGGAGAGTAAATATTGGTTTACCTAGTGAAGCAGTTATCCCTCTAAAAGATGGAAGCTCAGATTATCTTCAAAGAGATGCTGACCTATCAAAGTATTATAACTTTGGTGACCACGTAGTTGCACAAGTAACAAAAGTTTACAATGGAAAATTGTTCGACTTAACTATGAAAGGGCCTGGTTTAAGAAAACTAGCACCCGGAAGACTTATGACCATTGGCGCTGCAAAAGTTCCAAGAGTAATTGGTAAAAAAGGTAGCATGATCTCAATGATCAAAGACCACACCAATTGTAAAGTTTCTGTGGGTCAAAACGGAATCGTTTGGATCTCCGGAGATGAACCTGCAATGGAAATTAGAGCAGTAGAAGCCATAAGACTCATTGAAAAGGAAAGCCACACTTCTGGTTTGACTGATAGAGTTAAAGAATTTTTGGAGAAGAAAAAATGAGTTACACAAAAAGAACAGACGGTAGAAAGTTCGATGAACTAAGACCTATGGAAGCAAAAGTTGGTGTTGTAAAAAACGCTAAAGGGAGTGCAATGTTCAAAATTGGTAAAACAATTGCAATCGCTGCAGTTTATGGACCAAGAGATTTATACCCTGCACACCTACAAGACCCAACAAGAGCAATCATTAGATGTAATTACAACATGATGGCTTTCTCTGGAAGTGGAGATAGAGTAAGACCTGGACCTTCCAGAAGATCTAAGGAAATTTCCATGATAACAGAAAAATCACTAACACCAATGGTGGATCTAAAAGCATTCCCTGGTGGAGTTGTTGATGTATTTGTTGAATTAGTCCAAACAGACGCTGGAACAAGATGTGCAGGAATTACTGCAGCAGCATTAGCTCTGGCAGACGCTGGAATCCCAATGCTTGACATGGTTTCCGCAGTAGCTGTTGGAAGAATTGGAGACAAAGTAGTTCTTGATGTTGACAAAGAAGAAGAAGATTATCCTGACGGAATGGCAGACATCCCACTTGCAATTGCAAACAGAACAGGAAAAATAACCCTTCTTCAGGCAGACGGAGAATTTACCAAGGAAGATTTGAAAAAAGGAATCGAACTAGGTAAAAAAGGATGTGCTAAAATCTTAGAAGTGCAACTTAAAGCACTTAAAGAAAAGTACGAAGGAGCGAAAAAATGAATAGTTTAGTAAAAGATCACACATTAGCTCTTCTTGCAAAAGGTACAAGAGAAGACAGTAGAAAAACAGATGAATACAGAGACATAAGTATTGAATACGGAATCTCTCCAAAATCTGCTGAAGGAAGCGCAAGAGTTAAAATCGGTGACACCGAAGTTGTTGCTGGAGTTAAGGTAGAAATGGGTAGGCCATTCCCTGATAAACCTGACCAAGGTTCAATCATGGTAAACTGCGAATTACTTCCTATGTCTAACCCTAAATTTGAATCTGGACCACCAAGCATTGGTTCCATTGAATTATCTAGAGTTACAGATCGAGTACTTAGAGAAAGTGGAGTTCTTGATTTCAAGAAACTATGTATTGAAAAAGGCGAAAAGGTTTGGAATCTATTAATTGATATCTATCCAATAAACGCAGATGGAAATCTATTTGATGCAGCATACCTATGTGCTCTTGCAGCACTTAAAGATATGAAGTTTCCAAAAGTAGTTGATGAAAAAATTCAATACGGAACCCCTTCAAAACAAGGAGCTAATTTAGTTAAAGACAGACTTCCATTGTCATGTACAGTCTGGAAGATCGGAGACCACCTAGTTATTGACCCAACATACACCGAAGAACAGTGTGCAGAAGGTCGATTGACAGTTGGAATCTTACCTAACAAAGCACTATGTGCTCTTCAGAAAGGGCAAGAAAAAGCTTTAACTAGCGATGAGATTGACCAAATGGTAGATCTGGCTATTAAGAAAAGTCTAGAGCTTAGAAAGGTTTTCGAAAAATGACCATAACTAAATATGAAAGAGCAAGGTTGATAGGCGCAAGAGCATTACAGATATCTCTTGGTGCTCCAATTCTTGTTAAATTGAGTGACTCAGACCTAGAAGGAATTAACTACAATCCAATTGAAATCGCTAAGATGGAATTGGCCAAAGGAGTTATGCCTATCCGAGTTAAAAAAACACTTAATTAATTTCTTTTTTATTTCCTTTTTTTTATCTATATTCTTAAATATTAAAAACATACTAATTACTCATGGTTGAATTTGAACATCCTTCTTTAAATCTGCAAGAATCCAAATCATTAATCTACACTGCAATGTCTAAACATTTTTTTTACTTCAGAGTTCACATTTCCAGATTTGTAGTTGAACAACATAAGGTTCCATTAAATCCATTTATGATTTTTGATTATTTTCTTGGAGATTCCGTCGATAGAAATTTAATTAGAGAAGGAAATAATAACCTAGTAAAAAGGGTTGATGAGCTTTGGGTATTCGGTCCGATATCAAACGGAGTTCTAGCAGAAATTAAAATAGCAAAAACAATGAACAAACCAATAAAATATTTTAAGATAGCAAAACCACACAACATTATTCAGATAACAAAAGAAGAAGTGGAAATGGAAGAAGAAGTTGCAAGTTTTAAAGACGATCTCTAGTTCTAAAAACGACTCAGTCCCATGAAAGGCCTCTGTCTCAAAACTGTCCCAAAAGTTTTATCTTAAAAATTACTTATATCTGGAAATTGTAATAAAATTGTGTGCTAGACATTTTAAAAGCAATTCAATGTCCATTGCCAGTTCATTTCTTGATCTTAAATAGTTTAAGCTTCTTCTCTTCATAGTTGAGAATAAACCTTCCACAATGACTCTAAATCGATAATGCTCATGCCAAACATCATAACTTTCTTTATACATTCTTAACTGCTCTCTGTACAATGAACTTTTAGATCGATGATAATTAGAATTGATTTTAAAGTCTATGAAAACCCTTCTAATATTATTATCTGCACAGAACTTATAATTAGCTTTTGAATTATATCCTGCATCTGCTAAGACCTCTTTAATATTAAATCCAATTTCTAATGCTCTTTCGATCATCTCCTGAAAATGTGGAGAATCTGCACTTTTACCATCTGTAGGAATAGCACACACAATAGCTTTAGAATTTTTAAAACAAGACACTTGAAGTTTCCTTGTACTGTCAAAGGGAGTTTCTTTTTTATTTGCGACTCTTTGATATCCTCCTGTGTACATCTTTTTTGACAGCCACGTAGAATCCATTAATAAACAATCTTCCGAGTTCTTAAAATAAAGAGCAGTTAAAGGAATTAAGTTAATTAAAAGATCTAATACTTCTGGAGAATTAGCATAACGATTTAATGTACTCTTACTTGGTACTTTCTTTATTTTACCTTGAGCATAAAGCATTTTCACATCATGCATACATCTCCTATAACTCCATGAATGATAAGACATAATAATTAATGATTTTATTATATCACTAATCTGAAATTTTGGTCTTCCAACAAGATAGGGTTCTTCTAATTCCAACATATCAATTATTTCACTCATTGATTTTAGAAGTCCTTCCTTTTCTAATTCCAAATGATAAGGTATTAGCTCTAATGGTTCTAACTCTTCATTCTTAAGAGGTTTATGCCAATTGAAGATTGTTGCTTGTATGTCTGGTTTCTGAACCTTTACCTTTCTAGATAATTCCAATCTCTGTGATGTTAAATCTTTATTTCTTTCCATTTTATTGTTAAAGCCCAAGCTAAGCCGAATGACCACTTAATTTTAGGTTCCTTTTTACCAAACCCTTTAATTCCTTCAAATATAGTTAGTTTAACCTAGAATTCAAATCTCCAAAAACTATTTAAGTCTGGAGAGATACTCCCTTCTAAGATAAACCCGTCGCAAGGTTTGATTTTGATTTGGGATTCATGCCCTTTTCTTTTCTTTAATTATGTTAAGAATTAAAAGCACTAATAATATATAAATACCGACGGTAAAACGTGTTTTTTTTTAAAAAACAAAAATTATAAAATAAAAAATAGCTATTTAAGGAACACTCCAAATTTTGCGATAAGTAATCTTCCATTCCTTTAGAAGTTTTCTCACCTCTTCAACTTTTGATTCCTTTGTAAAAATACAAAAGTCCCATTCCCTATTGCCTGAAAGAGCTTGCCATTTTACCTTAGTTTTTTCAGTATCTAAATTATTACCGTTTATAATTTCAATACAAAGTTTTTCTCTCCCTTTTATGGCTTCCAAATCTGAGATATGGCCAGCATAAGGAATAATATTTTCAACTATAACTTCATACCCTTTCTTTTTCAAATGTTTACTTAATATTTTTATTAACTCTTGTTTACTCATTTTAACCCCTTAGATGCTCTACAACCAACCATGATATAACCACAATTGAAGATCCTATTCCTATACCACCCAAAAAACAATTATTGAATTTACATTCCAACATTTTAAAAAAGGACCAACTTACTATTGCGATAATACCAGTCACAAATAACTTTTCTAAAACAGAAGTACTAAATTTCTTTTTAGTATCTTCTACTTCTTTTATTTTTTGAAGTTTTTTGCTTTTTATCTTTTTGGGTGCCAAATTCTATCTCCTTCTTTTTAATTTGTCCAAAAGAAGGACTATAAAAATTACATAGATAAAAATAAGTAGAATCCATATGAGTGTATTCATCTAATTTTGTTCCTTTAGTTACTTATATATTTAATCATTTCTTAACCTTCAAAGCCACCCTTAAAGCATAACTAATGACTTCTGCTCTTGAAGTAAAACCTTCTTTAGAATTTTCCATAAAATCATCAATCTTTTTAATAAGATCTTCATGAATTGATATATTTGAGTATTTTGATCGTCCAGCCATGTCAAGCACCTATAATGTATAAGAACGAAATGTTTATTAAGGACTTTCACGCACCAGTACTTGATAACTATGAGGCCTTTTTATTGGAAAGAATCCCGGATAGGAGAAAAAATCCTCTTAATCTTAGGTTTTCTTAATATCTTCAATACTTTTTTTTGGATAACTGTGGTGGGATACTTTCTTATCTTTCAATCAAAGGCCAGGTTTTGGAATCCACAGATTTTAAGATTGGTTATGTATTGGGGGGTTTTAGGGTTATTCGCATTGATTTTATTAGTTTTTGCATTTCTTGGCGGAGAAATTTAACTATTGTTACAAAACCCCATTAGAAATTTTAGGTTCTATAATCTGGTTAAGAAACCGTCATGATGTATAACTAGGTACTTAGGGTGCAAAGCCCCAATTCAGATAAACTATTTAAGTATAAAAAATAATAGAAATACATTCCAATATCTTGGATAAGGAGGAAAAAATGTCACTAAGAATTATTGCTAAAAGGTGGAATAACCCCACAGACCAAATAATCACTCATGTCGAAATTGAAGGTCAAAAGATCTTTGAAATGATAACAGTTTGGAAATTCATTGATGATAAAAAAGGAAAGTGTCATACATTAGAAGAAGGTTTTGAAACTAATGTGAGGGCATTAGAAAAACCAAACGGGACTAAATATCTCACTACTAGTCCGGATGGAATCATTAAAAATAATTTAGATAATTTACCTCCTTGTTAATTGGGGGTTAAATTTCTTCTTTTTCTTTTGGGACACTTTTGAAACTAAATATTTACTTCTAGGACATATCAAGACTATTGGGACTGTGTCTTCTAAAAACACAACATTTATAAACAACTATTCGACTAGATAGGTTAGAATATTTATATTCAAAAAGGGAGGTGAATTGTGAATGGCTGTTGAAGCATTAACTTATACAGGGAATCTTGTTCTAGATCCATTATATGCATTATGGAACGGATTTGTAACTGTGCTACCAGGAATCGTAGTTGCGATTTTGATTCTAATTTTAGGATACGCCATTTCCTATTTGCTAGGACACATTGTTAAAGTAATTCTAGATAAACTGGGATTAAACAAACATGTGAGAGGGTCGACATTAACTAAAACCGTGGGCCACACGAATGTACCTAGCTTAGTGGGAGAAATAACAAAATGGTTTGTGTTCTTGCTTTTCTTGCAAGTTGGAGTTGAAGTACTAAATTTAAGTACCCTATCCTCATGGCTAGCGTCATTTGTTGGATGGTTACCTAATCTATTAGTTGCTATAATTATCTTCTTCGCAGGTGTAGCATTAGCGCATTACGTAGACATTAAGATTAGAGAGCACTCAGTAATGAAAGGCATTGGATTTGTTAGTGGAATGTTAAAACTAGTAATTATGGTTTTAGTTCTATTAGTTGGTCTAAAGCAAATTGGAATTGCTGTAGATGTACTTGAAAACTCATTCCTAATCTTACTAGCTGCTATCGGACTAGGGTTTGCTCTAGCTGTAGGTATCGGACTAGGACTTGGATTGAGAAAAGAAGCAGAAGATATCGTAAAGAGAGCGAAAAGACATTTCTAATCTTTTCTTTTTTTTCTTTTTTTAATTATTAACAACCGGATCTTCCAACCATTATTGTATTTTTTGCAACAATCTTATTAATTCTTCTTTGTCTTCGAATACTGTCAATGGAAACCGCAGATCCAAGCAAACCAATAAAAAAAGGAATTGTCAAAGCCGCAGCATAACCTACATGTCCCTCTTCCTGAGAATCAATCTCTCTTATTTCCCAATCACACTGCCTTTTTACAGGATCTTCAAGTACTGCAATATAATCATTCAATCGACTTCTAACTTCTGCCACATTCATCTCCAAAGCCTTTTCTGAATTTAAAGGATCATATCCTTCTTTTGCGGAAAAATAA
>Ga0233437_1007132_pt1 | contig 10961 bp, 27 predicted proteins | sample SI_122_August201_FD_182714 | JGI IMG/M metagenome (GOLD analysis project Ga0233437, IMG submission 182714) | Seawater microbial communities from Saanich Inlet, British Columbia, Canada - SI_122_August2016_200_MG | ecosystem: Environmental > Aquatic > Marine > Inlet | place: Canada: British... | reverse complement strand
TGCCAGCAGATAATTATAGTCTTAGGTTAGGAGCAGCAGGTGATGTTTCTCTTAAATATGACGGCACAGACTGTGTACTTACTACTGATATAGTAGGAGCTAGTGACTTCATAGTAGATTGTGGTACAGAAAAAACTTTAGAACTAGCTGAAACAGTTTGGGACGATCTACCACCTACGCCTGTTTTGGTAGCTAAACTTGGTTCTACAGCTCCAACACTAGCTACTGCACCTAATGGAACTAATGTTAAACAATATACTTTCGGTGTAGGAGATATAATATATGGTGCAACAGAGATAACACATAAATATAAAGAAGGGACTGATGTAATGCCTCATATCCATTGGTTAAATAACGGCTCTGATGGTGCGGTATCTAAATATGTTGAATGGCAGTTATCCTATCAGCTACTCAAGGTTGGAGAAGGTGCAGGTGCAGAGGTTGTTATCAGTTCAGGTGATTTAGAAATACCTGCCTCACAGGCTGATGGTACACAGTACGTCGATAGCCTTGGTACAGCGATAACAGGTACAGATTTAGATATAGGCGATTATATAATATGGGAACTTGAAAGAATAGCATCAGATGGTGATGCTCCTGCTGCTGATCCTTTTGGTATAGCTGTAGGGTTCCATGTAGAGTGCGATACTATAGGCTCAAGAACAATGACAACTAAATAATTTATTACCCCCTTATAAAATGTCAGACGTAATCATAAAAAATGTACCAACGGGTGCAGAAGCAAAAGTACAGGAACTAGCTATGGTAGCTATACAACGCTTTATAAAAGCAAGAGATGTTAAGATAGAAGAAGCAGTACAAACTAAGTACGAAAGTGATATTGATACAATATTAGTTGCAAATGAGCTACCTGCAAAGTTTGCAGTAGAGATCGAAGAAGTAGAGGATGAACCTATTAAAGAAATATTACTCCCTACCAAATAATACCTATGGAACCTACAGTAGAACAGTTAAAAGCAGCGGCATACGATTCACTAGCAGCAATCGAATATCATCAGAAGCTAGTAGCACAGATTAATGTTGAGGTGAATAAGAGAAATCAACCAGAACAACCAGAAGAGAAAAAAGAGGTAGAAGAAGTTAAACCACCTACCCCTAAAAAATAATGGAAGACAGGAAACCTATTAGCATTACTACTATACTTATGTGGATACTCGGAGGTCTATGGGCTATCACGTTCTTTATGACCACAACTTCATACACTGATATTAAAGAAGATGTTAAGGAAAATACATCTCTTACTACTAGCCATGCAGCAACAATAGACAGCCTAGAGAGTACTACTAATAGGATTGAGCTTAAACTAGATAGACTAATAGATAACCTTTTACTTACTAAATGATAGAAGAAAACAAACTAAAGGCTAAGGAACTGCAACCACATTGTCAGTGGGCTTGCATAAGTTTAATAGATGAGTGTTTCGCTAAAGGTTTTAAGTTTAGAATAACAGAAGCCTATAGATCACAGTCACGCCAGAACAGACTATTTGAACAAGGGAGGTCTACACCTGGCAATATAGTAACATGGACACTAAATTCTATGCACACAAAACGGCTAGCTATAGACATATTCCCTATTAATTGTTCGTTTTCAGATATAGAAGAAATAGCTCATAAATATAATATCTTTAACCCAATTAGAGGAGACAGAGGTCATTTCCAAATGGATAAGGTTCCTTCCTATCCTATTGTCCTTTCAGTAGAAGCTAAGATTAAATCTCTAAACAAAGGTATTAAAAGAACTGTAGATCCTGTTAAGCGGATGCTACAGAACCAACTTAAACGCCTATTAAAACGTAAATAATTCCCCCATTTATATGTTTAATTCATTACAAGGAAAAAGAACTCATATCATAGCTATTGCTACTGCAATATACGCATTGCTAGGTATGCTCTTAGGATTTGTTACACCAGAAGCAGGTGTACCTCTAATCTTAGGTAGTCTTGGTCTCTCTGGTTTGAGATCAGGTGTTAATTCCCAATAATATCTGAAACCCAACCTCATTAGGTTTTTATTATTGTTCTATGTTGTGATCTTAGTTGGTCTCATGCTATCGCCACATGCCTCTAATTATTATCCTTCGTTTTAAGCCTCGTAATTTCTTGAGATACTAGATTGCGAAAAAAGACCTAACTCTTCTTACACGCCAAGTCTAGCCCATTTTGGCTATACCTAGATAGGAACTTACAATCAATCTCTGTTCTTTCATATTCAGAGTTTTCTACTATGCTATAGATTTTTTTTAACAGATCATCTGATTCTCTACTTAGTTTACCGTCTTGGTGATCTTCTCTACATATTGGACATGCCCCATAAATACTAGAATGCATCTTTCTATCTTCTTTGTCTTTCTTTCTTCCCCTGCCTTTCGCGTGGTGTATATCGTGTGCTAGTTTTCCACATTTCAAACAGTGTGGGTATTCTCCGTATACTTGGTATACATCTTCTTCTCTGTGTTGAGCTAGGTCTGCCATATTAAGGGTCAAGTCTCTTTCTTGTAAATAACACTACCAGATATTGCTCTTAGTTCCTTCTCGTCCATACCTCCTATCTTTCTGGCAGAAGTGAATAAATCATTTTGGTGCTCATGGTTTATCTTAGCTATTTCATATTCTGCTTGTGCTTCTATGATTACTAATCTTTGGGCGATAACTACATCATCATTGTCTATGATAGCATCTAATACTTTCTGGTTCTTAGCATCTGTGTTTTTAACTATAACATTTGCTACGGCTGCTTTCTCTTGTAGTTTTGCTTTATCTAGCTGTTTACGAGCTTGTACCATTTTTACACCAGCGACTCTTATGTTCTCTGGGGACATTTCTAGTATTTCTAGTATGTTACTTTCAATTGTCATTGTCTTGTGGGGTTAGTAGTTCAGGATTTTCATAAATATTACCCATTACTTCTGAATCTATAGACTGTTTGACGCACCAACTTTTAATCTCCCATTCGTTATCGTGTGCCTCAACATACCAACCATATCCGTTCCCAGTCTCATAATCATCAGAGTCCCACCATCCAAATCTAACTATTCCAATATTTGGATAATCTTCACCTATAAAACCATCGTCCATTAAAATATCTCCTTCATAAACATCAACACCATTAGAGTCTTTTAGCCCAGTACTTTGCATTGTTATAATAGAATTGTCTTCTTCATCAAATAAATCTTTTACAGTCCATTCACTTAGGTTGTCATTGTCTAGCATAGACCAGTGTTTACTGCCGTCTTCTACATTTTCCATTTCTACCCAAGCTCTGAATTTAAGTTGTCTCATATTATTGGTTGGTAACTTCTAAAATCCTGTTATTAAATTTATATACTTCTATCATTATATCACACATATATATAGCGTCTTCTATAGCATGTTCTCCTTTTATAGCAGAGCCTATAATGTGGGTTACGTCTATAAATCGCATAAGATATCAGTAATAACAAATCCATCTTCAACAATACACTGTCTCAATTCCTTAGAGTAAACTTTGTTTTCCTTTCTGAACTTCTCTAAGTCTCCAATCTTAATAGAGGAAACTATCATAAGAGCGTCTATGTCCCCTTGTAGGGCTTGTAGAGTAGCGTAGACATCTACATGACGTTTCTTTCTTCCCTTAGCTGTGAACTCTTCACACTTAGTCTCATTGTTTTCTTGCATATAATCTATTAGCTCCTGCTTGTCTGCTTCGTATTCTTCTGTAGAGTCTGGTACTTTAGAAAGCATCTCTTCCTGTTCTTTTTGCAATGAGTCTATAAGCCGTTGGTTTAGTTGATAGTCTTCTGACTCCATTAGCTCCTGCCGTTGTTTTTCTTCCTCTTGTGTTACTGCGAGGGTTGCACGATAGTCTGCTAGTATGTCATTAATTGTTCTCATTTGTCGGATGTGGAAATAAATTCATTAGGTAGAATACGTTTTAATACATTTTGTCTACACTCTGTAATGTCTTTCTTCTCTTCTTTAGAGAACTCATACTTGTCTAGGGCTCCCATTATTTTAGTTACTGCTTCGTAGTCTTTTGCTTTTGTTAGAGTATCCATTACTTTAGTTACTGTAGGCTTTTCTTTTGGTAAAGCCCATACTGGTAGAGTTGGAGGAGTCCAATAGTATGTCTCCTTTGTACCATCCTTATTTTTATATTGAGCATACTTAGCTCCTTCGTCCTTTTGGTTAACGATAGTAACAAACTCCTCCTCTAAACTATAAAGGTATCTACCCATACCCCACTGGACTGCTGCTCGTTTCATAGAGTCAGAGAAGCCTCCTTTAATTGGTTCCATGTTTGTAGGATTAGCACCATCATATTTCGTTATCCATTGATCGTTTGTATGGATAGAAACACCACACTTAACACCATGGTCTGTTCCTACTTGCCAAGGCTCAAATTCATTCTTCCATTCTGTAGCTCCACATACTTCATCTAATCTGTCCATGATTGCTCTATTAGAAACATAGGCAAAACAAGTAGCCCATATCTTTCCATCTGGCTTTCCTCCTTTCTTTCCTGAGCGTCCTATACGCCATTCTATTTCTGATTCTTTGAAAGGTTCTGATAGTTGTGTTAGATTCATAGTTTAATTGGGAATGAATAGATTAATACTTTTATTAGTTGTACCGTCTTCTGCGTTTATTATCTTATAATAGTTGTCTCCATCTTCTTCTTCTGATTCTCCGTAATGTACGAATCCATCAGGTATATCAGTGTTAATCCAGTGTTTTAAGTTTACCACAATGTTAGTACAATCGCACTCTATTATGGCTTGCTCTATGTTGTTGAGTTGTTCTTGTAGGCTCATATTGGGTTGTCGGAATGGAAACAATCTACATTAGTACAAAATTCTCCTGTATCGTATTGCTCGTCTGATTCTCCGTCACTTGTAGCAACTGTTCTACCGTATTCTTCTTCTGTTGTTTCTGAGTTACATTCTGGGCAGGTCATATAGAGAGGTGAAGTTCCTCTTGTAAGAGGATAGAAATAAAAGATTGTTTATGTTCTTCTTCGTACTCGTACTGATCTGCTACTGTGTCTTCGTCCATAGGTTAGGGGGGAAAGTAACTACATCATATTCTTACTTAGATAATTAGTCAAATGTTTTGTACTTTACAATACTATGATATGTTACAAAAGAGCCACCGTTAGATGGCTCTCCTCTTCCCGTAACGTATGATAACGTGTTAGGAGTGTAGCATAGACTACCATGTAAGTCTAGCGTTCTCTGTAGCTACCCTAGCAGAATAACAGAACTTAGACTTTGCAGCCTTAGCACCTGCTATTTGTGAGGATGTATTTTGAGGCGTACTAAATCTGTACGAATCATCATGACATCCATCTACTGCGTGTTGAAACGCTAGAGGGGATACGAGTGCAACGCTTCCTGCCGTTGCTAGTGTTGCGAGTAATCGCTTCATATAAATAGGGGGGAAAACGTGGATAGTGTATATTAGTCAAATATATTTGTCAATAGATATTAGTCAATTAAGTATTTTACTGGGTCTACCCATCCCATCATGCCATTATCTCCATCTATAACTTCGCATGGTGTCTCTACGCCAGAATCATTACAGAACCACAGGAAACGTATACCAAAATGTAGATGTGGTGCAGACGAAAATCCTGTATCTCCTACAGTGCCTATCTTTTGCCCTGCTCTTATTTTATCTCCAACTGATACAAATACCTCGTTCAAATGAGCGTATACTGTTTCGTATCCTTTTTGCCCTTCTCTAGCTCTTAGTTTTATTCTATTGCCGTATCCTATTTTACCTTCTACCGCGTTACTATGGTTCCCGTACGCCTCAAATACAATCCCATCATGTGCTGCGTATACTGGTGAACCGCTAGTAGCTTTCCAATCTATGCCGATATGACCACTAAGCCCCATACCACCGTATGCTTTAATCCATTTAGTTTTACCATACGGTTGAGTCTCTATATATTCTGTTAATGGCTTTTTAAGCATAGGAACTCCATCATCAGTATATGATCTAAGCGGTAGTTCCTCATACTTCTTTCTTAGATAAGCTCCTCTCATTTCTAATATCTCATTATTTATATCGACTTTTTTTAGAAGTGTCTCCTCATAGATAGCGTTACTTTGTATATCTATCTTAACAATAGCTAAGAAACCAGACAACAACATCAATATCATTATTAAATAATTTCTCATAGTGTTATGGAGTATATATTACTTTACCATTTAATAGTCCTGCTGGCGTAGTCTTTAGTTTTAACAATGCAGCCTCTCCATACCCCAACCACAAATCTAATCTATTCTTAACTATGGCTGATCCCCTGTCAATGCAGGTAATTACACCATATCCATCTAAGTCAATCTTAGTACCAAACTTATATTCAGGAGGACACGCTGCGACTTTGGCTATATCTTTATCACTTAACCTATAACCACTAGCAGTTACAAAGCAATCATTCAGGCAATTAACCTTAAAATCCTCTTCATAGGTATCCCTATAGTATTCTAGCTGATTCGGTACAGGCGTATAATACCTAGAAACTTGGAATTGAGTAATCTTTTCAGGATTCAACATATCATCTATAGCTTCTAATAAGTACTTACCAGGGCATGATGTAGGCTTAGTATGTAAGTGACCTGCTGTGTGTTCAATATCAAATCTCTTATAAAGTGTACGGTATAAACTCCGTAGGGATTCAAGTTGAGCTTCTGTAGGTTTATTAATCTCAAAGTTACCTGCTAGTACGATTGAGATAGATTCGTTTGCTACTGTAGTATTACTTGTATGGAGTGTACGTTCGTCCACCCCTCTTGTTTGTACTATTTTTCCAGTCGTACCTATGACGAAATGATACGCAACATAGTAACCAAGTTCAGATATAGGGTATCCAAGTCTTCTGTGAGACTCATTAACCATTGTGAGCTGTTCTGGCTGAGTTAAGCTGGTGTGATGAATAATTAACTGTCTAACGGGCTTCACCTTACCCTTTATTCTAAAAAATCTCCTGTAGGGCAAAGAAGGTTAGGGCTTGCTCCGTATTCTCCTTGGAACCAAGCATTTGAACCAGATAACTTTCTACATTCTTTAGAATCGCCTTTATAACATTCTAGTACTCTTGTGCCGATTGTTTCACAGTCTACTACCATAGCAGCTTGTTTAGCCTCTCTAGCTTGCTTGCGTAGTTGTTCTGGGGACTCATTAGCTTGTATCCTTATTGTTGAAAGGAACATAAAAGCTATAAAGCCGAAAAATACTATTGTACAGGTCTTAGTTGACCAATTCTTGATATTCATAATTAAAAGGGGAAAGGGGTTATTGTTGTTCTCCATTAATAAAAGCATATGATTCGTCTCTATAGAAATCATATACTATTGCCTTTGGTACTTGCATACTAAGACATTGTGTAGTGTAAAATGGTTCTCCATAACGGATTGCCATACAGGTTTGTGCTTCTGAATATAGAGATGGGTAACTATTCAGTAGTAATGTAGCCAACATTTGAGCTGTGATACAGAACATAATTAAAAGGGGAAGGGGTTAAATTTATTTAATAATTTACTTTGTTAGGTTCACATTTTCCAGTGTCGTGATATTCATTTACTCGATATAATACCCATTCTTCTATTTGTCTTACTCTTTCTCTTGATACATTAAAATATTTTCCTACCTTTTCCCAAGTACAATTCTCAAAAAATCTCATTTTTATCATTGCATAGGCATCTTTGGATATGAGTTTATGTCTACGCATTTCTAATAGAATCTCCGCAAAGGTGTTATTGTTTCTCTTCAACTCTGTCTGAAGATCACATTTCTTTCTCCAATATCTCTCATAAAATGTATTTGGAGCTCTTGATAAATATTTGGGAATTGTTTTGTTTGGAATAAATAAATTATTCATTTACATTGTGGGGAAGAACAAATACCGTAATCTCCTGTCACTGGTCTGCCACATGGGCAGTACTCTTCTTCAAATGTTTCAATTACTTTTTTGTGCATACTGTCTAGTGCCATTGCTTTGACTGCCGTTGGTGTTGGTTTTTCTTTCATTATCCTACGAAGGGAAAGAAATTAAAATATCCTGCCAGTGCTTTGCCGAGGAAGAAAGCAAATGTAATTGTTATTCCTCCTGCTAAAATAATACGCATATATAATTGGGGAAGTTGTCTCTATTATAGCTTATGTGAGTTTTAATTGCAAGAGTTTTTTACATCATAATGCTTAATTAGTATCCTCTGTGCTCTATTAGGTCTACCCCCATTCACTTTCCACTCTGCCCACAGTTCAGCTATCTGTTCATGGTAATCTGTTTTAGCATACTCTGTTATTGGCTCTGATTTCCGTATGTATTCATTCTTTAAATCTCTAAAGATGTCATGTGCAGCTTCGTGATGTATAGTCCATAGCCTTTCTGTTCTTCTACTAACTTTAGGGTTTAGGTATATTGATCTATCTGGGATACTATACATTCCCATTAACCCCTCCATTTTCTGTATCTCTATTTTCTTAGTACAGATATTACAATCTGCTAGTTCTTGAGTGGCTAGTAGTAGGTATGCCGAGGTTAGTAGTTCAGCGATCATTAATAATGTTTTGTAATTCAAGTGTTAGGAATATTAGTGTGAAGATTAATGCAGTGAATACTCCAGTCTCCCTGTAGGATAAATAGATTAAGCCTAATGTTAATATAAATCTGAGTGATGTAGATACTGTTATGTTCATTGATTTGGGGGGAATAAAGTATCCTTAGCCTTGTTATGGGCTTCTAGGGCTTGATTAGCCATACATGCCTCGTCTGTTCTAACCATTACACCGTTCTCGAAACAACCACAATTCTTAATTTTCTCCAAAGCATCCTCTAGGGGTTTAATTAGTTTAACCATTTCTATAAGTATATTTAGGTTATTTCCTGATTCATATATTCCATATTCTATGCTCTCTATTAGTTTATCTAGGTTATTCATCTTATTGTGATTGGAAGAATCTTAAAAATGCGTTCCTTCTTTTTAGCTTTGGAGTAAATTTCATAGTTATAGAGTTTTTAGGACTATCCCAGTTCTTAAAGTGATTAAAGTCTCTAGGTTCAGTAACAGACTTTACCTCTCCGCATACATCACATTTGTCTTCATGCCATGTTGCCATTTCAGGTAATCTTGTACCGTGTTCTATTCCACATTCTTTGCATGTCCATTCTGGGTAGGGTTTATTCATCTGATTGAGGGGAATTTTGCCATTCTTCTATTCTATTACCCAAGTCTAGTTCACTATTATTCTCTTTAGCAATTTTCAATTCTTTCTTCAATTCCACTACCTCTGCTACTAGGGATTCTATGTAGGAGGCTATTTCTGTAAAAATAACAACACATTCCCATTGAGTATCTTTTGATATTCCAAAAGCAGATATATTTTGGTCTTCAATTTCTGTTCTTAATTTGATTACCTTCTCTAGTGTTGCCTCTGATTTAGATTTAGTAGTCATTTCACACATAAGGGACACATACAGTTTATCCAATGACCATAGTTCTCCTTATGTTCTGGTCTAGATTTATCCTTCTCCTCTACTTCTACTAGGAAGTAATGCCAAACTAATACATTTTTTGTAACAACTACATCGTATGAATTATGTCTATCCCCTCTATGCTCTGGTATTTGTTCAGTCTCAACCTTTGTAGATAGGTACTCAGCACCTTCTGGTATCTCATCGCATGTGGAATAAGCTAAGATTTTTCTCATTAGTATTCATTATGGTAAGTTTCATCAGTTTCCATTGTCTGTCTCATCCTCCTCCTGCTCCTTACTATCTCCTCTGGTTCATCTAGGATAGCTAGAGCTTCTTCTGTCTCTACTTCTTCTAGGATTATTTCATCTACAGCCTGTGGGTTTAGTTCTTCTGGCATGGGTTAGGGGGTTAATTCGGAAATTCCGATTATTCTTCTTATCAAGACGTTGGCGTCAACGGTATGATCGGACTCTCTATATGAGAGCCCTATCTTTATTCTTGGCTACGACAACTGTTAAGTATCATCTCTACTTTTTTACCTGTCTCTTCTGGTGTTGAGCAAAACTCATCTTTGCAATTACCAGAAACAATAAAACCATTCTCTATTTGCTTGATTGATACATATTGTTTTACTGAACCCCTACTGGTTGGGTCTATACATCTAGCTGCGTTTGCTTGTCCTCTTAGTTCATCACCCATAATAATTTGGTTGGAAATAAATAATTTATGCAGAAAGCATAGAGGAGTAGTGGTAGCCTATCGGTAGGCACGATCTTAAAGACATCCCATGTACACTACTACTCCTATATACTTTCGTTTTTGAGTGCTCTGGTGCCGACAACGGGTGTCATAACTATGATCTCCAATTACAAAGATAAATAGGGTTGTTGTCAGCACAAAGAACTCATGTCAAAGATCAACAAAACAACCTTACTCTTTCACAAGATAAAAGTCAAACTATTTTTACGCGTTCCTACTCAACAGATCAAAAGCTCTATCATGTGTATAGCTTCCCATACCTATTATTTGGGCTTCTACCATCATTTCAAGTTCTTCAAGTCTATCTTCTATAAAGTCATGTTCTTCTTCTACAGAACCAGTAAATCCGTTAGCCATTCTATGACAAGCATCTAAGATGTCTTGGTTTGTAGAATCTGCTAGGGCTGCGATGTCATCATCTCCAACCTCTTTGCCTTTGATTGCTCTAACTGCGTGTAGTGCTTCTGCTAGTGAATTTTCCATGCGGACAGTATACTCTTTGTTGTCAAAAATGTCACTTTTTTTCATCATATAGTGTGTCGATCATTTCTTTTGTATAATCTACTAGCTCTTGGTCTGTTAATCTACGTCTTATAAATCTTCTACTTATAGTATAATTACCATCTAATTTTATTTCAGTTGTATCACTAGACCTTTCGGTTTTTATTATTACTTTAAGTGCCTTTTGTTTTTCGTAGGTATCCATATCCGAAATT
>Ga0233437_1007131_pt1 | contig 10962 bp, 14 predicted proteins | sample SI_122_August201_FD_182714 | JGI IMG/M metagenome (GOLD analysis project Ga0233437, IMG submission 182714) | Seawater microbial communities from Saanich Inlet, British Columbia, Canada - SI_122_August2016_200_MG | ecosystem: Environmental > Aquatic > Marine > Inlet | place: Canada: British... | reverse complement strand
GCCAAAACTTAAGGAAATTGAAAAAAGATTCCTAAAAGAAATAATAAAAACCTGGGACAATAAAGAAGAGAAAGAATCCAAATCAGGTTACCACGGATAATCATGTATGTGAAAATACACAAATCAGGAGACAGACACGTTGTTGCAATCTGTGATGAAGATTTAATTGGAAAAAAGTTTGAAACCAAAAAACTAGTTCTAAATGTTTCAGAAAGATTCTACAAAGGAGAAAAACTATCTGATGAAGAAACTTATGAAGTAATGAAAAGCGCATTAAATCTTAATATTGTTGGAAAGAAAGCAATTAATTTAGCACTGAAAAATGATATAATAGAAAAAGAAAGCATAATAAAAATAAAAAATATACCCCATGCACAAGCATACCAATTACAATGAGAAAATACATAACTGCAAAGCCATACAAGGCGAAAATACAACTAAGGCCTCTTGATGAGAAGGCTTATGCTTTTGTTAAAAAACAACTAAAAGAAGAAGGGGTCGAGATTGTAGATGAATTCACCCGAAAAGAAGGGATTGATATCTTAGTTAGTTCCTCAAGGGCAGCTTTTTCTCTAGCTAAAAAATTCAAGAAGAAGTTTAATGGGGAAACAAAAGCCACCAGATCTCTAGTTGGAGAAAACAAACAGATAGGGAAGAGAATCTACAGGCTCACAATGTTATTGAGAGTGAAAAAAGAATAGGTTTATAAAACAACTTTTTACCCTTAATTCTATGGTATATAAGAAACCGGCACCAAAAAAACATTTGAAAGGAGCTCCAGCAGCAGATGCACCAATCAGAGTTAGAACTCCAAAAGGAAAGGAAGTTTTGGGCACGGTTACACAAAGACTAGGCGGTTCAAGGATGTATGTGGCATGTTTAGACGGTAAAACTAGACTGGCAAGAATTCCAGGGAGATTAAAGAAATCTTTATGGGTCAGGGCAGGAGATATAGTTTTATTAGAACCCTGGGAATTTGGTGGAGATGAAAAAGCAGATATTTTATGGAAATATAACAAAACTCAAGTAGTTTGGCTAAAACAACGAGGTTTCCTAAAACAATTATCTGAGTTTGAAGAATTCTAAAATGCAAGAAGAATTAAAAATTCCAAAAGAGAGGATCGCAGTCCTAATTGGAGAAAAAGGAACTACAAAAAGAAAAATAGAATCTAAAACTAAAACTAAAATTACAGTTTCTTCCAAAGAAGGCGATGTTAAAATAGAAGGCGAAGACGCTTTAAGTGTATTAAACACAAAAAACATTATAAAAGCAGTTGGAAGGGGATTTAATCCAGATATTGCTCTTACATTGCTAAATGAAGAATTTCTTTTAGATTTAATAAATATACAGGACTTCGCAGGCAAATCAAAAAAAGCAGTAGAGCGATTAAAGTCAAGAGTAATTGGAACAGAAGGAAAGGCTAAGAGAATGCTTGAAAAGATGACAAATACAGAAGTACAAGTATATGGAAAGACTGTTGCAATAATTGGAAAACAAGAGAATGTTTACATTGCAAGAAGGGGAGTAGAAATAATTCTAAATGGTGCACCCCATAATAATGCATATTTTTGGATACAAAAACAATTGGATATAAAAGAAGTTTTATAAACATAAAAATATAAAATTAATTCATGATAGATTTCTACAAGATAATTATTGGACTTGCCCTAGCAGCGCTTCTACCACAAATTATCAAAGTAATAACTGAATCAGTAAAATCAAAACAATTTAGATTATCCTATTTTTTCCTAGATGGGGGATGGCCATCTTCTCATTCTTCATTTGTTGCAGCACTTAGTGTGGGCATGATAATAACTCAAGGACTAACTAGTATGTTTACTTTAATCACATTGGCACTTAGCTCAATAGTAATACGTGATGCATGTGGAATAAGGTTAGAAGTGGGGAAGCAAAAGAAAATATTAGAAAAATTAGATCCAGAAGATGCAAAAAAGGCACATCTAAAAAGAGAAGGCCATACAATGCTTCAAATATTCTCAGGAATTTTATCTGGGGCAATAATAATGTATTTAACCCTAATTTTGTAATTTTTCACAAAAAACTTTATAAACACCACTTCAAATTCTCAAGTGATGCAAACAAAACTATCTGAAAGTAAGGTAGAATTAAATCACGCCTTAGAGCAAGCCAAGAAACAAAGAGAAATCTCTATTTCAGAATTCTTTACAAAAAATAGGCATTTACTAGGTTTTGACTCCCCCCTAAAAGCATTATCAACAACAATCAAAGAGGGAGTAGACAACGCATTAGATGCATGTGAAGAAGCAAATATCCCCCCTACCGTTAAAGTAATAATAAAACAAACCACTCCAGAAAGATTTCAAGTAACATTAGAAGATAATGGGCCAGGGATTGTAAAGCAACAAATACCAAAGATATTTGGTAAACTATTATACGGTTCAAAATTTCATAAATTATCCCAAACACGTGGTCAACAAGGAATTGGAATTTCTGCAGCAGCATTATATTCGCAGCTCACAACTGGAAAACCAATCAAAATTACTTCTAAAATTTCAAAAAACCAACCAGCACAATATTATGAGCTTCACCTAGATACCCAAAAGAACGAACCAGAAATAACAAAAGGAGAACAAGTGGAATGGGATCAACAACATGGAACAAAAGTAGTAATGGAGATGGAAGGGAAATATCAAAAGGGAAAGCGTTCAGTGTCAGAATACATAAAATACACTGCAGTTGCAAATCCACACGCAAATCTAACATTAGTAGAGCCTGATGGTACAGTAATAAATTTTCCAAGAGCAACAAAAGAAATGCCCCCCAAACCAAAAGAGATCAAACCACATCCTGCGGGAATTGAGCTCGGAATTCTAATTAATATGCTTAAATCAACAAAATCAAGAACATTACAAGCATTCTTAACAACAGATTTTTCAAGAATTGGGGCAGGAACAGCCAAGAAAATCTGTGAGCTAGCAAAAATAAATACAAATGCAAGACCCACAAGAATTGCAAAGCAAGAGGCAGATAATTTACTGCAAGCAATAAGAAAAACAAAGTTTGTTTCTCCTCAAACAGACTGTTTGTCTCCAATTGGCGATGAACTATTAAAAAAATCACTAAAAAAAGAGTTTGATGCAGAATTTTTCACAACAGTAACACGTCCTGCAGCAGTTTATAGGGGAAATCCATTCATAATAGAAGTTGGATTAGCTTATGGCGGAACATTAGAAAAAGAAACAAATGCAGAATTAATAAGATTTGCAAACAAAGTTCCCTTACAATACCAACAATCTGCTTGCTCAATTTCAAAATCAGTAACAAAAACAAAATGGAAACAATATGGCTTGCACCAATCAAATGGAAACCTTCCAGTTGGTCCAGTTGTAATAGTAGTTCACATGGCATCTGTTTGGGTACCCTTCACTTCAGAATCCAAAGAGGCAATTGCATCTTATCCTGAAATAATAAAAGAAATAAGATTAGCAGTTCAAGAATGCGGGAGACAACTAGGAAAATTCGTTAGAAAACAAGGAAAGGTAAAAGACGAAGCAAAGAAACGTTCATACTTAGAAAAATATGTTCCAGTTATTGGAGAAGCACTAAAAGAGATTTTAGCATTAAAAGATAAAGATGAAAAACTAATTAATGAAAATTTAAAAGATTATTTGGAGAGGTCTAGGAAACTATGAACGAAGTACTAACAAAAATAAGGGCAACTGCGTTAAACGTAAAAAATAAGATTGAAAAGAAGAAAAAACCAGAAGTTTCTATTCCAATCAGATCTCTAAGTAATGTTAATTATGATCCCAAAATTGGGTATTTTGAATTAAAAGGTGCAAAAAAAATTCGAGCATTGACTGTAAACACAATAAAATCTTTTGCTCAAACACTAAAAATGATGGCATTGTCTAAACAAGTTGTCGAAAGTAATGATATGGCAACAAAAAGAGAAGCATATTATGTCTCCAAAAACTGGGGAGATGCAAGGTTCAAAGAACAACCAGAATCTGATGCTGTGATGGATGATATTGAAGCAATGTTTTTAGTTAATAGGGAACAACTAGGATTTATACCTGAAGAAAAAGGTGGAGATATAGCAGGAAAACTAAAAGTCATTGATAAGGATCCTACAACTGGAAAAGAAATAGAAATTGATTGTACTAAATTTGGTTCTGGAGCCTATTCTATCCCTTCTTCTGTAGAACAATTAAAATTCAAAACAGATGCCAAATTTATTTTAGCAATAGAAACTGCGGGTATGTTTCAAAGATTAGTAAAACATAATTATTGGAAAACAGCAAATTGTATATTAATCTCGATGGGGGGTGTTCCAACAAGAGCTTGTAGGAGATTTATTAGAAGGTTGGCAGATGATAAAAAAATCCCTGTTTATGTATTCACAGACGGCGATCCCTATGGTTTCATGAGTATTTATAGGACATTAAAGGTTGGATCCGGAAATGCAGCACATATCAATAAATATTTTTGTGTACCTCAAGCAAGGTTTTTGGGGGTAACTCCACAAGATATAGAAGACTATAAACTACCAACTCATCCATTAAAGGATGTAGACAAGAAGAAGATCAAAGATGTGATTAAAAACGATCCATTCGTAAGGGAACATAAAGAATGGAAAAAAGCACTAGAAAAAATGCAAAAAATGGGACAAAGGGCAGAGCAACAAGCACTGGCCGCTTGGGGATTAAATTATGTTATGGAAAAATACCTTCCAGACAAAATAAAAGATCCAAAGAAATTCTTGCCCTAATCAGTTAATTTTATAAATCATATAAATTCTCATTTCTCTTATGCCTCGGTGGCTCAGTCTGGTTAGAGCATTCGGCTGTTAACATTTTGTAGAAACCGAAAGGTCGCAAGTTCAAATCTTGCCCGGGGCGCTCATTTTTCTAAAAAGGAACATCAATAGGTAAGTTTATAAAAGAAAATTCTTCCTCTTTTTTATTAAGGCCCGGTAGCTTAGCCTGGTGGAGCACTCGACTGATAATCGAGAGGTCGTCGGTTCAAATCCGATCCGGGCCATATTACAAAAATTCCTTTTTAAGTTTTGATGTCAATTCTACCAAATCAGGAGAGATCTCAAATTGTTCTATGTTTTTAATTGGGATCCATTTGAAATGATCGAAAATATCTGGTTCCATTAATACAGGTTTCCCAGATAAATAGCTTCCAACAAATTTAGTTAGTTCTGCCCTTCTTCCATCGGGAATTGTAAATTTATGTTTATCTACAAAAATCTTCAAGGGGCTGATTTTTATTTCGCCCCCTAACTCTTCTTTAAGCTCCCTCAATGCAGCAGTTTCTAAGTCTTCATTATCATGAACCTTTCCACCAGGAGTTTCATAAAATCCATGTTTCTTTTTGAATAATAATAGAATTTCTTTTTTATCATTGATAATCATACAACTAACTAAAATAATGACATCCCCCATTTTATCCTAATTTGGCACCAGATTCAATATCTTTATCCACTGTAACTAGAACAACGTTTTCCTTAGAACTATCAGAAGCAGCCAACAACATACCTTCACTTTTAACACCACGTAAAACAGCTGGTTCAAGGTTATCAATAACAATTATTTTCTTACCAACTAATTCTTCCTTAGAATAGTGTTTTTTAATTCCAGCAACCAATTGTTTTTCATCACTACCAATTTTAATTTTCATAACAAATAACTTATCTGCATCTGGATGATCTTCGACTGAAATTATTTCAGCAACCCTCAAATCCAATTTTCCAAAATCATCTATTGATATCATATTTTTTTAAATAATACCCCTTCCTTTTTAACTTTATACTTTTTGACCAATCCAAACTTAACAGTTTTCAAATCCCCTGCTTTAACTCCAAGTTGTTTATTAATCTTCTCACAAGTAGAAGGAATAAAAGGAGATAATAAAATTGAAAGCACCCTTAAGGCTTCCAACAAATTATACAAAACAACTTCACGACAATCTTCATTCTTCCAAGGTTCTTTATCATTTATGTATTTATTAGAAGATCTAACAAACTTCCAAATCTCTTCTAAAGCCAAATGAATCTCAAACTTATCAAAATATTTCTTAACTTTCTCTAAGTCCAACTCTTTAAACAATCCATCATCTTTTCCCTTACTACCACAAGAATATTTCTCACACAAAGTTAAGGTCCTACTAACTAAATTCCCCAAATCATTGGCCAATTCATTATTATTACGATCTTTTAATGCATCTTCAGAAAAATCCCCATCCTGATTAAATGGAATATCTTTAACAAGAACATACCTCGTAGGATCAACACCATACTTGGAAATGATCTCAGTAGGATTAATGGTATTTCCTAAACTCTTACTTATTTTTTGACCATTGAAAGTTAAATAACCATGCACCCAGATTTTCTTAGGCAAAGCAATTCCTGCAGACATCAACAATCCAGGCCAAATAACAGAATGAAACCAATTGATTCCTTTTCCTACAACATGCACATCAGCAGGCCAATACTTCTTAAATTTAGCCCCAGCAGGATAACCCAAGGCAGAGATATAATTACTCAATGCGTCAATCCAAACATAGATCTTATGTTCTTTATCATTTGGGACATCAATTCCCCATGTTAAGCCAGGTCTACTAACAGAGATATCTTTCAAACCGTCTTGTTTTATTCTATTAACAATTTCCTTCCTAAATCCTTCTGGAATAATAAAATCCTTGCTAGAAACTAATTTCAAAATTTCTTTTTCATATTTACTAAGTTTAAAAAAATAATTTTCCTCTTCAACAATTTTTGGAGCCTTGTTATGTTCGGGGCATTTCCCTTCCACCAAATCTCTTTCTGTTAAGAAAGCTTCACAACCTTGGCAGTACAGGCCAGAATACTTTTTCTTGTAAATATCCCCTTTGTCAAAGATTTTCTTAAAAATTGCTTGTGCAACTTTCACATGCCTTTCTTCAGTTGTTTTAATGAAATCATCATTGGATAAATTAAGATCCACACAAAGCTTCTCAAACTCTTTAGAATTCTTGTCAACAAATGTTTTAGTCTTCACGCCCTTGTCTTTGGATGCCTGGGCATTTTTTTGTGCATTTTCATCCGTTCCAGTAAGAAAATAAGTATCACAACCGTCAAGCTTATTCCATCTAGCAATAACATCTGTTATTATTTTTTCATATGCATGCCCTATGTGTGGAGAGGCATTTACATAATCAATTGCAGTCGTGATGTAAAATTTATTTACCATAGAAATCAGACTAAAATTGATATTTAAAAAATTAACTAATTAACTTCAGTATACAAGCTACCTTTTTTTGTATGATTTAGTCTTTCATTGGAAGCATAATAAGTTACAACTATATCTCCCTTAAACCTTTGTCCACCTTGATTAATCTTGCATTCAGACCCAATAAATGTATCAACTTCACTATCTTTCAATACAGTATCTTTTCCTTTTAGGGGCTCTGAACACCAAGAAACATTTGTATCCGATCTATACACAATAACAGTAAAACCAGTAAGATCTTGTCCCATCCCATTTCTAATCTTTAACATAACAGTCCCATCATCGTATACTGCAAAAGCTTCACATTCTAAACCCGGAACAAGCGTACAACTCTCAGGCAGGAATCTTCCGGGATTTAATACACCAAAATAAGCTAAAGCAGAAATAGAGACTAAAACAATTAATAGAACCCAACCATAAGACATCAAGAATTCCATAGCAGCCTGCCCCTTTTTCATATATAATTATTAAGAAATACTCTTTAAAAAATTAACTATCTTCTTTTATTATAAAATAATTGTATGCTTCTTTTATTGTTCCTACTTCTATAACTTCTATTTCAGCTTCATCTCCGATATTGACTTGTTTGGGGATTCTTTCTGTTGTGCACCATTCCATTAATCCAAATTTCTCGCAATGCTCTGTTTCATCATATGTTATTTCATTACTTTGTAACAAAGGGACCAAGAACGTTTTTACATTTACTTGTTTAGCAGCCATTGCCTTTTCTAAAACTCCCCCAATGGGTCCAATGCTCCCATCATGATTTACGGTGCCTGTGATCATGACATCTTCTCTTAAAGTTTCTCCAGTTAGTGCAGCAATACTTGCTAACGCTAACGCAGCACCCGCACTTTCCCCACCAATCAAAGATGCATTGGCCATTACAGAGAAAGTCATATCATAACCATCGGTACTCAAATTAGTTATATTCTCTGCAACTTTTTTTGCCATCCTAATACTATTCTGGGTATCTACCCAAAACAATAAACTATCAATATCAACCAAAGTCTTTCCAGTTCCAGGTTCAGCCTTTACTGCCAAAAGCGTAGAGACTCCTTCTCCAGAATTACTCACTGCTGGAACACTAATATACGCAGTCCCTTCTTCTATTTCAAAAGCAATTGGTTTAACATCATCTTGAACATAAGTTTTATCATTTGATACTAATTCAAAGAAATATTCTGCATACATTCCAGCAACAAGCCCCACCAAAAGTACAATTAGAGTTAAACCATAAAATACAGAGTTTCCATTATCCTTTTTAGAAGTACTTTTCCTCTTTTTTCTAGGCATAAACTAAAATTAATTAAGAGCTTTATAAAATTTATGGTCTATATACATCCCACATCGTTTTTAGAATGGTGTCCATACTATGTTTGGCTTTCCACCCCAACTTTTCTTCAGCCATTTTTGAAGAAGAAATTAGAATATCTGGATCCCCTGGTCTCCTCTCAACGATTTCAAAAGAAATCTTCTTCCCAATAACTTTTTCTGCTTTTTCTATTACTTCTAAAACAGAACTTCCTTTTTCAGTTCCAAGGTTTACAACAATGTTTTCATTTTTTTGAATATGCTTCAATGCTTTGATATGTGCATCTGCAAGATCATCAACGTGAATATAATCTCTAACACAACTCCCATCTTCAGTTTCATAATCATCTCCAAAAACTAACAATTTTTCTCTAGCCCCATCTGCAACTTCCATAATAATTGGTAACAAATTTTGGGGATCCATTTCTTTCCCCATAACCTTTCCGGTAACATCATATCCTGCAGCATTAAAATATCTTAGGGCAGCATAATTAATTCCTTTTAGTTTGCTGTACCATTCTAAAATATTTTCAATTGCTAACTTTGTATAACCATAGTAATTTATTGGATTTGTTTCATGTTTCTCGTCTACTGGGATTGTTTTTGGATATCCATAAACACCTGCAGAAGAAGAAAATACAAAATGTTTGACCCCTCCTGAAATAGCAGCATTAAACAAATTAATACTCCCAGATATATTGTTTTCAGAATAAATTCCTGGTTTTTCCATTGATTCTCCAGCAGCCTTTAACGCAGCAAAATGGAAAATAGAATCAATCTTTTGCGAGAATACTTTTTTTAAATCTTCTTTGTTTAAAATATCTCCTTGAATGAATTTGGCTCTTTCATCCAGGTTTTCTTTTAATCCAGAACTCAAATTATCAAAAACAATAACTTCGTGACCTAAGTCACACAATTTTTTAACAATGTGGCTACCAATATAACCGGCGCCTCCAACAACTAAATGAGCCATAACAAGAAAGATCCAAATTGATTATATAAGGTTTGTGAAAAGGAATAATCGTATCAAATACAAATCGTTTAAAAACATTTATAAGGATATTAAGAAGGATATCTATATGTTCAGAACAGTATTTTGCACGCTCTTAATGATACTGCTCATTAGCGGATGCACACAAGAAGAACCAACAAAGGAAGAATCTCAAAAAGAAGGGGTTGCCTATGAAGATTTTTATGAAGGGGATTTTTATGTAAAAAAACCAGTGGGGTGGGATGAATTACAAGGCAATGAATCACAAAGAGTTCTAGGATTAAGTAAGGGAATTTGTTCTATGATTGTTGACAAACATAACGCCAAACCAAAAGAGGTTCACGATTGGCTTAGTAAAGCCATAACAGAGAAAATTGAACAAAACCTGATAACCTCCTTTTTTGAGAATGACACTTACTATATTTATTACGAGTTTCCCTATCAACAGTACACTGTAACAGCAAGTACAAAAGTTTTTTACTGCAATTACTTAAGTTATGTGACTCAGTTGGTTTGCCTTAATGAGATAATAACACCCGAATTTGAAGAAATAAGAGATTTTGTATTAAATAGCTCAAGATGCACTCAAGAATATGAAGTTCCCTCCCCTGTAAAAATAGAAGAGAAAAAAGTAGATATTGAAGCTGAGGAACCCGAAGTTATAGAAGAGATTGAAGAGGAAATTGTTCAAACAAACATTGGAGAAGAATTTGGGATAAATGAGGGGATGGTTGTATATTTTATTAATAATAATGAATTCTTTAGAAAGATTATGGAAGATTTTCCAAGATCAAATATTTTAGTAGAAGATGATGAAAATAACCGTGAACTAAAATTAAAAGTTAACGTTGATAATGAAGGTTACATCACTCTTGTTGAAGATGGAGAACATGACAATGCAGATGTTACACTTATAATTCCATTAACCGATGCCCTAAATATCTTTGGGAATGCACAAAACATAAATCCAGTAACTCTGATTGGATTTGCAATTAATGTTAGAACGGATCCACCAGAAATAAAGAATCAAGTTATTCAAAAAGTTTTGAGCGGAGAATACAATTAATTAAAGAGGTAGTCGGGTAACATACCAACCAAAAACATCATCTACTATTCCCTCTCCAACTAGTTGTTCTATATGTGCGGATCCTAATGCGGTCATTTCTCTGGTACGTCCCAAGGCATATTCATAAGTATCTTTGGCGGACCTCCCTTGTTCTTCATCAGTTTGGCTAAAGTCGTATCCATATCCAATAAGCGGGCCTACCCGAACTCTAGATTTCCATGCGGTACCTACATCAATGATTCCATGTGCTCCAACTATCTCTCCAGCAGATTCTACATCTCCCCTGCAGACTTCTTTAAATTTGGGATCCAGTTCCATGAGCACTTCACCC
>Ga0233437_1007130_pt1 | contig 10963 bp, 9 predicted proteins | sample SI_122_August201_FD_182714 | JGI IMG/M metagenome (GOLD analysis project Ga0233437, IMG submission 182714) | Seawater microbial communities from Saanich Inlet, British Columbia, Canada - SI_122_August2016_200_MG | ecosystem: Environmental > Aquatic > Marine > Inlet | place: Canada: British... | reverse complement strand
TTTGGAAGTATGGAAGAAATCTTCACGATTATGTGCAGATCTGTATAAACATTTTCAAGATATTATCAATATGCTTTTACTGACAACTGACAACTGACAATATATAATGATTTGCTTGTTTTTTATGACAGGCTTACGTTTGATAGCCCACTAAGGTGGGAGGAGGAGAGATCGATGCACTCACATAGGGACGGAACATACAGAAGCCGGTTCGGTCCGTGGATTTTTCTTCTGGGGCTTTTGGGACTCCTGGGGCTCCTGGCGTTCGGCTGCTCAACCCCTTCCACCACCCGGGTGGAAGACGATCAGGGGGGTAAAGGGGTTCTGGAAAGCATTGAAACTATCGTGACCCCTGAAAAAACAACCCTTGTCATGAACGCCCCCGGCGCCCTGACCGACCGAAAAGCCTATACCCTTTCGGACCCGCCCCGCATCTGTGTGGACTTTGAGGCCACACCCGCCCCCGACCTTCCCGAAACCCTTGAACTGCCGGAAGGCCCCGTCGCAAAGGTCCTCGTCCAGAAACGGGGCCCCGGACACACGGGGGTGGTGGTGTATGTGAGACCGGAAGAATACAAGTATCACCTTACCCAGGAAGACGACAAAGTGCTCCTCAAAGTGACACCGGTGGGAGACGAAAAATTCGAGGCCTCCAAAGTCACCCAAACCCTGCCCGGGGACGCGGCCGGGTCGGGGATAAGGGAATTGGCCGTTCTGGAACGACCCGACAGCGGCACACAACTCCGCATTAAAACGAACCAGCCGGTGGAAAGCCAAATAACCTTTGAGGGGGGGAATGTGCTCTCCATCGATCTCAAGGGCGTAGCAGCAACGCCCCGGGAACTGAAAGTCCTGGAAGCACAACCTCCGGGAGGCGTCATTCAGGGAATCCGGGCCTTTTACGCAACCCGGGACAATAGCGTACTCCTGAAGGTCTCCCTCAGGGCCCTGGCCCCGTACCACGTGAGCCGCGAGGGAAACCTGCTCATGGTGGATTTTGATCCGGTGCCAGGCGGGTTTTCACGGACGGTTCCCAAAGACCCCTCAAAGACGACCGCGGGGCAGCCCAGGGCCACAACAACCGTGAAACCGCTTCAAACGCGGCCCGCAGCGTCCTCCAGCCTTCGCAGTGCTGCGAAAGCGTCCAAAGAAGAGGAAACCCGGGCCGAACTCTTTGAGAGTAGCAGCCAGAGTTATGCGGGCCAGAAAATGAGTTTTGACTTTGTGGACACGGACATCCGCAATATCCTGAAACTCCTGGCGGAAGTGGCCAACCTCAACATTGTCTGGGGGAGCGACGTGGAGGGGAAAATCTCCATGCGGCTGGACAATGTGGCCTGGGACCAGGCCCTGGAAATGGTCCTCAAACCCAATGGCCTGACCTACCAGATTGAAGACGAAGTGCTGTGGGTGGTACCCCGCAGTAAACTGGTGGACATGGAGATCGCCGAGAAAAAACGGAAAGGGGCACTCATGGCCGCCAAACGGCTTCAGGGGGTGTTTGAAGCCAAGGTGGTGGAATTCATCATCGTCCGGCACCGGCCCGTGGCGGATATTTTTAAGATGCTCGTGGGCGATACCACCACAACGCCCCCCACACCGGGAGTTCTGGATATTGAGGGCGCCAAGAGTAAAGAGAAGGAAGAGGGGGAAGAGGAAAAGGGAAAGGACATCGAAATCGCCACCATGGACCTGTACCTGTCATACGACTCGGGCACCAACATGATCATCGCCAACGGGGTCCGGGCCAAGGTGGACAAGGTGAAAGAGCTGGTCCGGAAGCTGGATGTGCCGGAAAAACAGGTACTCATCGAAGCCCGGATCGTGGAGGCACAAACCGGTTTTACCCGTGATCTGGGCATCCAATGGCAATCCTTGGACGGCACTAGTCCGGGTGTGGAGCGAAAATGGTACAATTCCGACGGTACCACTCGATTTGACGGCAGTTTTTCAACCAATTCACCGGCAAGCTGGGCCGCCAATATCGGCCTGGCATTCGGCTTTTTAACCGACGGCGGACTGGGGTCGCTTGCCTTGGATGCGTCTCTGGCCCTGGCCGAGGAAGATCAGAAAATCAAGATCGTCTCAGCGCCCAAGGTCATGACCAAGAACGGTGGGGAGGCCTATATTGCGCGGGGTGACGTGGACTACTTTTCGGTCAGGACACAGGATACCATCAGTTTTGAACAGATCCCCGCAGTCCTCTCTCTGAAAGTCACCCCCACGGTGAGTGCGGACAACTCCCACGTGACCATGGTGGTGGAGGTGACGGACGACAAAACCAAAACGGCGAAACAGGCGCAAACCGAGGAAGGACTGCAGGAGTCCCCACCGGGGAGGACTGAAAAGAAAATCATAAGTACCCTGATTGTCAAAACCGGGGATACGGTGGTGATCGGGGGGATTTATCAAGAAGAGGAGCGTACCACGGATACCGGAATCCCATTTCTCAAGGACATCCCTCTTCTGGGATGGCTCTTTAAAGCCGAACGGAAAGAAGAGGGGAAAGTGGAGCTGTTGATCTTTCTGACCCCCACCGTGGTCAGCAGCGTCGTTGAAGACCGGTCTTGAACTGCAGGGGGCAGTTGTCAGGGTGCAGGATGTGAAAGGATGTGTTGATGCGTTATATAAAAAGCCCTTTTCCGGTTCTGTTGCTGTTGTTTTCGGCAATGGCGTTGCTGCCGCTTCTGTCCGGCTGCGGCACCGACAATGCCGCCCAGAAAAAAAGAGCCGCAACCCTGGCGGATCTGGGGAACGCCATGGCCGCCGATGGGAATACCCGGGGGGGTCTAAAAAAGCTCCTGGAAGCCTCGCAGCTGGATCCGGACAATGAGAGAATTTATCAGCAGATCGCCCTGGTGTTTCGAAGCCTGGGGGATTATCAACTTTCTCTTAAATATTTTCGCAAGGCCCTGGAACTGAAACCCGACTTCCCCGAGGCCGTTAACAACATGGGGACGGTGTACCTCCTCATGGGGGACTGGCGCAAGGCCATCACCTGTTTCAAGGCGGCGGTGGCGGACATCAAATACGAGACACCCCAGTACGCCTACAACAACATGGGGCTGGCCTATTTCAAGATGGGGGACGACAAGAGGGCCATCGAGAATTACGAAACGGCCCTTCGCCTGTCGCGCTCCTACGCGGTTGTCTACCTGAACCTGGCCCGCCTTTATGAGAAAAAAGGGGATCTTAAAGAAGCGGAAGCCAACTACCGGGAGGCCATTCTGTATCGACCCAAGGACCCGGCCGGTCACATGGGGCTGGCCAAGCTGTTCATGAAGCAGGGCAAAACCACGGAGGCCAAAGCGTCCCTCATCACGATCATCAAGCAGGACCCGAGGGGCCTGGAAGGGCGGGAAGCCCGGAAACTGCTGGCGGAACTTCAGAAATGATGTTTGGGGTTTTTTTCTCACGCCCCGGTGAAACAAAAACAAAAACGGTTTCACGGGGCAGGCAAAGGCGCGAAGACGCCAAGAAAAAATGTGACCCTTTGGGGTTTGGCGGGGTATAGGTAAAGCGGGTTGCCGGTGAACAGTTTGCCTTGGTTCCCATAATTAGTGGTTTGAAATGCCAATCATAAGCAGATTTCTGGGTATCATTATTACTATGTACTGGGATGATCACACTCCCCCTCATTTTCATGCGAAGTATGGTGATTATGAAATTGCTGTGAGCATCCTTTCGGGTGTTGTTGAAGGAAAATTTCCCAAAAGGGCATTGCGGCATGTTTTGGAATGGTATGAATTGCATAAAGAAGAGCTGAATGATAACTGGGAACGATGCCGGAACAAAGAAATGCTGAAACAAATTGAGCCACTGGAGTGAGCGATGTTTTTGCATGTGACAAAAGCAAAGTATCTTAAAGATTTTGAAATTGAAATATATTTCAATAACGGTTTGAAGGGCATCGCAGATTTATCCGAGGCCATAAGCGGCGGCGTATTTGAACCGCTCAGGGATAAGACATTATTTGCTGAAATGCGGTTGGATCCGGAACTGGCAACGATTGTCTGGCCCAATGGTGTTGATTTTGCCCCGGAATATCTTTTTTTCAATACTTTCAAGGATGCACCGGAATGGCAGGACCAGTACAAAAAATGGGGTTATAGTACCGATTGATACCCTGAATCAGGGAGAAAAGTTGGGAACGGGAAATACCGTCATTTCGAACAAGGAGCACATGGTTTTTTGAATTTCTGCTCCATCAGAGATCGCGGGTGCGCCCGTTGGAGGCTTATATGCAACAAATAGAAATAACGGGCGACGCGTTACCGATCGTTAAATCCGGTATCGTCTTAAAAGAGAAACTGTTGAGTGTAAAGGCAGCAAACTATCAAAAGCGTCTCAAACGCTTTGAAAGAAAGCATAAGATGAAAAGCGCAGCGTTTTCCAAAGCGTTCGCTGCTGGAAAACTGGGTGATGCTCCTGATTGGTTTGATTGGCTCTTTGTATATGAGGCTTACAATAAAATAAACAAGCAGAAAGAGATAATAAATGGACTTTCTCTGTGACCATTCCCTATTTCAAAAATGCCATAAACAGGATTAATAGGTTAGAATGGTTAACAGAGCGCGTAAGCATTGAAACGGAATATGATGAAGACGCTGAAGCCGGTATTCTTGGCGGATGGCGTAAAGGAAAGTCTGCAAGTTACCCTTATTGATGTTCTTGATAAGATAGAGGATATTGTCATTGCCAGGCTGGAAATCTATTCAGATTGAAAAAACCTTTGCGGCTTTGCGCCTTTGCCTGCCCCGTGAAACCGCTGTTGCTTTTGTTTCACCGGGGCGTGAGGCCCTGAAATAACGAAATAAATTGCCCGGGATTGCCGTTTTATTCCGCAATCCGCAATCCGAATTCCGCAATCAAAAAAATGGCGGAGGAGAAAGAGAAATGAATATCAAAAAATCTGTTTGGTTTCTGATGTCGGTCGCCATTTTCATCTGCATGATTGCGTTTCTGTTTTCCTGCGGTGGCGGCGGGGATGATGATTCCGGAAGCACGCCGGGAAAAAGCGCCACAATAACCCTTTCATCCACTGCCACCACCCTTGAAGCAGACAACACCAGTTCGTGTATTATTACCGCGACCGTCAAGGATAGCTCCGGCGATCCGGTGCGTCACTATACCGAGGTCAATTTCACCACCGACCTGGGCCGTTTTCGAAACGGCGAAAGATCATATACTGTAGAGACCCAGCCCCCCCTGGACAAAGACGGTTTCCCGGACCCCACCGCCGCGCCCACAGGCAAAGTCGAAGTTCAGTTCACTGCGGGAACCACACCCGGGACCGCCACGGTCGTTGTGGCATCCAACGGTGTCGTCCAGTCCGTGAATATCGTCCTGACGGGATATGTGCCGCCCGAAGGGAATCTCCCCGTGGGCGAAGCCTTCAGTCTCTCCGCCGCGTACCTGAATATTTCAGGGTGGTGGGTATCCTCCCTGACGGATCTGATTACAGCCACCGCCGCGGACATCAACGGCAATGCGGTGAAAGATGACACGGTTATCGATTTCAAGACCTATAACACCGGAGGATATGTGGAGCCGGACCAGGCAGTCACCGTATCCGGAGCGGCCCAAAGCACCCTGTACTCGGCCGCCAACCCCGCCCCTTCCGAAGGCTTCCTCATGCTCACCGGGGAGACCACAGGAGATGCCACCACCCGCGTGACGTCCATCGCCACGGTCCCCTATCCCGATTATCACATCATGTACGCCGGCACCAACGGGGGCGGCGTGTATAAATCCACCAACTACGGGGTCACATGGGTTACGGCCAGCCGTTCCAGCGAGAACCCCAAACGGGGGCAGAACCTCATCGACCCCTACATCAAAGGCCACAACGGCATCGCCGTGGACCCGGACAATCACAACACCGTCTATGTGGGGACGGGGTATCTCGGGAAGGGGAATGTTTATCGTTCCCTGGACGGCGGCAACAACTGGAACAGCAACAACACGGAGGAATGGAACGGTATTTACGACACAACGGCCGCCGTCCTGGCCGTGGTGGCCGACGGGGATGACCTCGCCACAACGGACTACCCCTACGTGTGGATCGGCACCGAGGGGAAGGGGGCGCTATACGCCACGGACGGGAAGACCTTTCAGCCGTCGGGGAGCTACGCCTCCACCCCCGTGGGGACCGGAACGGGGAACGGGACCATGAGCGATCCCGTGGTCTCCTACACCAGCCTGACGGAAGACTGGACCGCCACCTATGTGCAGACAGCCGGGACGGCCACCCTGGCCACCTTTACCGGCACGGGAGACGGCACCATGTCCACCGTCACCACGAGTACGAGTACCCAAACGGAGGACTGGACGGTGGAGTATAAGTCAGTCCCGGGAACTGTGACTGCGGACAGCGGGAATACGGGGAACGGAAGCGTTCGAAATGTCTCGTTGACCAAGCCCAATGCTGCGTCAGAAATCTGGACGCTTGAGTGTCTATCTTCAACCCAAAGTATCAGCGAGGTGACGGGTTCTGCAGCCACAAAAGGTGATGTGACCGGGATTAACGTTGCCGGAGGACCAAAAACTGAGAATTTCATTTTGACTTGTACCAATGCCAATGCGGGGACAAGCGATGCGGTATTCAGCGTAGTTAGCGCAGAGCGCGGTAATTTTGGAAATGTTACATCCGATGCGACCCTGACAACATTAACCAAAAGTACTGGTGAAACTATTACTTTGGCTGTTTCTGTGGGTGTGGCTGGTGCTCTGTATGCTGACGGTGACACCTTCGTTTTTACGGTTACGGCCGGAGGCACCTTCAGCGTCGAGAGCAGTGTAGCCGGATTTTACCCCGATTCAACGGTGGGTACGACTTATGACCAGGACGGACTCTCTTTTCTCATTACTCAGGGGACTACCGCATTTGCAGTCGCGGACAAATTCACCTTCACCACCACCTCCTCCTGGCAGGTTTCAGGAACCGTGTCGGGAATTCAGACGAACACGGCATCCACCGGCACCGCCTACACCTCCGATGATAGTGAAGTGGGTTTCACCATCACAGCTGGCGGCGTTCCCTTTGTGGTCAACGACAAATTCACCTTCAGTACGACCGCCGGTACCTCCTACTGGACCGTAACGGGTTCCGTGTCCGGCTTGCAGGATAACCTGGCATTCAACGGCAGCGGGTACTGGTCGGACAAGCGGGAGGTCTATTTTCTGATCACCGAAGGGACCATCCCCTTTGTCAGCGGCTATACCTTCACCTTCACCGTCACCGCCAGCGACATCGGCCACGGATGGACCGTGTGGGATATTGTCCAGGTTCCCGATACCCACGGATCCACCGCCGTCCTCTATGGGGGTACGGCCACGGGGGTGTACAAGAGTACCGACGGCGCCCGCACGTGGAGCTCCACGACCCTTTTCACCGGAGACTTCGTGGTGGCCCTGGCCCTTTACCCCACAGCCACGGGCGGGAGCAGCGACACCATCTACGCCGGCACCCTGAACGCCGGCGTGTGGGTGAGCACCGATAGCGGGACTACTTGGACCCAGTACACCACGGGCATGGATGATGGAAAAGGGACCGCCATAAAAGACATCCTGGTGGACCCCAGCGCAGACAGGCTCTATGCCCTTGCCATCAAAGGCTCCGGTGAATCGGCCACGGGCGATGTCTATGTGCAGACCCTCAATGCCGACGGGACCATGGCGGCCGGCGGGTGGACCAAGGTAAACACCGGCCTGGAGGGCGGCGCCCTCTATGCCCTGGACGCCAACATCCCGTCCGGCCCCACGGCCCTCTTTGCGGGCGGTGCGGGGATCAACCTCTATACGGCCACCAGCGGTCTGGATACGGGCAACCCGTCCTGGGTTTCCAGCATGTCCGGCCTCAGCAACCTGCTCATGGCCCGCATGCCCATCCTCTTTTCCGGGCAGTGCACCCTGGATGTGAGCCAGTACCGAAACGGCGACACGGTCAACTTCATCGTGTACATCGAGGACGTGAACGGGAATCCGCCCATTACGGGAACCACATTTGTTGCCACCTATACACCCGAGACCGGTACTGAAGTAGTCTATTATAATGTAACATACGGTGATTCATATACCCATACAGGGACCTTCAGGGACCCGTCGGATCCCACAACCAATCTCCCCTACAGCTTTTCCGTAACGGTCAGTTCGGGGGATAAGATTGAGATCGTCTACACCCCGGCAAATACACTACCCAACGCGCCCGGCAGCTCCGGAGCTCCGGACACAAGGACATATTCGTACTGATCCGTTTCCTCTCGTTCCCAGGCTCTGCCTGGGAACGCATACATAGAGGCTCCGCCTCGGTTTCCCGCTTCCCAAGGAAAACCGGGGATGAAATGAGGGGTCAGATCTTAAATATTAACTGATAATAGTCACGGGGTCAGTAGTCACAGGGTCAGGCTTTCCTTATTGTTGTTTTTTGATTAGTGGGAGAAAACGGGACCTGGGGGACATTTCAACTTTTAAACTTCATTCAAATGTTTAAATGGTAAAGTAGCAAAAAGGGGTCACACCTATTTTCTCTCTAATGATATGGGAGGGTAAAAATAAAGGGGCCATGAATTTTGAGATAGTCTCTGAAATAGTTTAAATTGATGTAATTGCAAGAGGATCCGGAATTCACGAGCTTCGCCGCCTGAGGAAATCCTACGGATTTGGAAACTGGAGGAAACTGAAGGGAATTGCCCGCATTAGGCTTTCCTCCGGAAACGTTAAGTTGGCAGAGCTGCATTGGTATGAGGCCCATGGTATAGGAAAAAAGGAAATATAACGTAAAAGATATCTGGATTGAGCCATGACAGAACCATCAAAAAAATTTGTAGTTTGTATCAATAATGAGAATTATCCGGCCGCTTTGGAACTTCATAAAATCTATTTCGCTATTCCGGATGTGGCAGCTGAAATTGAGGGGGATATTCGCGTTGTTGATGAAAGCGGAGAAGACTATCTTTATCCATCCGCATATTTTGTCTCTGTCCAACTGCCGGAAAGCGTAAGAGAATCCGTATTGAGAATTCAATAACGCAAAAATAAATCTGCAGAGTCATGGGGTCAGGCTTTCCTTATTGTTGTTTTTTGATTAGTGGGAGAAAACGGAGCCTGGGGGACATTTCAACGTTTAAACTTCATTCAAATGTTTAAATGCTAAGAATGTCCCCATGTTGAATTCCGAATTCCGGGGACATCTTAATTCTTAGCCCGTTGTTCATTTTTTTCTGTCGTCCCGATGGGACTGAAAATGCCGGTTTCCTATCCCCCGGCAATGAATTCCCGGGCTATTTTCAGATGTCTCCACGAGACAAGTAGCAAAAAGGGGTCACACCTATTTTTAGTTCCCTGAGCGTCCACAATGCGGTCCCACTCGGAGCGTGGGATGAGGGAAGAATTTTGGGCAAGACTGTTTTCGGTGATCCATTGGCCCATATTTTTGACGACGAATGGCATTCTTTCAGTGAAAGACGTGAGGTAATAATAGGTCATTCAGAGAGAAATCGGCTGTTAGTTGTCTGTTTTACAGAAAAATCTAATGGCGCTATTCGAATATTCAGTTCACGAACTGTAACTGGAAAGGAGCGTAGGGAATATGCCAAACACACAACATCTAAATGATGACATGTTACCGGAGTATGAATTTGATTATAAAAAGGCAAAGAAAAACAGATTTGCCGAAGAATATAGTATAACGGTTACCCTCGATTCAGATGTGGCAGAGGTCTTTACATCCTCAGAATCAGTTAATAAAGCACTTAGAGCCGTTATTTCAGCTATTCCGAAATCCAGAATTCATGAAAATGAGGAACAAACAACAGGATAGAGAGTAAAAAGGGGTCACACCTATTATCCTGCTTCGTATTGCCCAAAAAAATATCAGCCACGAATGTCACGAATTTGCACGAATAATGACAGGGCATAAAAACATTAGTGTCCATTCGTGAAATTCGTGGCCAACCGGTTTCTCCTGGTCAGGTGAATATCAATTGACAAAACAAGAAATGAATGACAACGACATTGAAAAGACAAAGAATCATTGGGTCGAGACCTCTGACGATGATTTCAAAACAATGAATGAATTATGCAAATCAAAATCGTATAACTGGGCTCTATTTGTCGGACATATTTCTCTGGAGAAATTACTCAAGGCATTATTGTAAAATTACATGGAAAACACGCACCAACAATTCACAATCTGTACAGATTAGCAGAGTTATGTAAAATTGATTTGACGGATGAATTTTCAGACTGGCTTGATACGATCACCTCATTTAATATAAATGCCCGATACGACGATTATAAAAAGGAGTTTTATGATCTATGTACTCGTGAATATACCGAAACCTGGGTTGATCGAATAAGGGAGCTACGACAATGGATAGGACAGATGCTATAAATGTAGCCAAGCAATATGCTTCTGTAATAAAGACAAATTATGACTGCAAACAGCTTTTCCTTTTTGGCTCGTACGCGAAAGGAACCCATCACGAAGAGAGTGATATTGACATTGCCGTTATTCTCAAGGAATTCGAAAATCCAATGGCAATACAATTAGAGCTAATGAGATTAAGACGAAAAATTGACAGCAGAATTGAGCCGCACCCCTTCAGAGAAAAAGACTTCAATATAACAAATCCGGTTGTAAATGAAATATTGGAGCATGGACAACGAATTGAGCTTTGAGTAAGCATGCGTGAGACAGGGACGTTCTTAACTTTTTAACTTCCTCTCGTTCCCATGCTCTGCCTGGGAAGGCACACATAGATGATCCGCCTCCGCGAAATTCCGGAAATTCCGGGGACACCTTACTTAATTGTTAACCCGTTGTTCGTTTTCTTCTGAAGAAAGCGTTACAGTTTTTTACGATCCGCTTCTGGCAACAATGCCTGATCCCGACCATTCTGAAGATGAGCAGCGATACATTACCATAGGTCAGTCAGTAAAAGGCAGTATCCTCATTATATCC
>Ga0233437_1007129_pt1 | contig 10963 bp, 1 predicted proteins | sample SI_122_August201_FD_182714 | JGI IMG/M metagenome (GOLD analysis project Ga0233437, IMG submission 182714) | Seawater microbial communities from Saanich Inlet, British Columbia, Canada - SI_122_August2016_200_MG | ecosystem: Environmental > Aquatic > Marine > Inlet | place: Canada: British... | reverse complement strand
ATTGGCCAGCAGTAAGTGAATTTTTAGGCGGACCGCACTACCATAGACTTCAAAACACCCTAAAGACTGAATATCAAAATTTATTGCCTGTTTTTGATTTGCCTGACTTTTTAGAAGAACGCGAAGAATACAAGGGCAAAACCTTTTACTACGTTCGCCTAATTTTGTTGCATGGGGGCATTCCTAAAGCAAGCCTAGACAGCTTTTTCTCTGATGTTGTACGCCCTATTTGCGAAAACCCTGATTTAGAAGATCTCCCCATTGATGAGCAACTGGACGATATCCGCCAATTCAGTCGGTTCTATCAATCAACAGACAAACCAGTGGTTCAATTTCTCGATTATGGGGGGAATGTTGCAAAAGACTTTCTCGAACGTTCGATAGCTTTGTATCAAACATACAAGGATGATCAGGAAATACTGGATGCAGAGCAGGCAGGTCTCCCCCCGTATGTCATCAAGTTTTTTAGCAAGTGGGTAGAGGAGAGAGAAAGAAAATCCGTTGATCTACATCGAAAAGCAAACAGGGCAAAAATCAAGTTTGAACCGTGGGGAGTTGGTATATTCCTGTCATTGCCTCCGCAGCAAAGCTCAATAATTTCGGATTATCAGGAAAAGAATCTTTGGGAACTCGAGATTGACGCGGATATTCAGGAAATAGACGCCGCTGTAAGCGACTACGGAGAATTAACTGAGACACGCTCTCTCCAAGTGCTCATTAGAAAACCGTTTGAAAAAATTTGCGCTCATTTTCTAGCAATTCAGGAACAGAAGAAAACTTGTTTTAAGCCTAACCCGGATGGTTTATACCTTTTCTCTCCTCAATCAGGCAATTTAGAGAAAAGAATTAAAGCAACCAGGGTATGGATCGTTTATCCAGACAGCTATTCTTTAGATGTTGTTTCTGGAACAGGAAATCGCTATGAGGTTTTGCCAGACTTAGGTGGTGAGTGGAGGAGCTACAGGATCGAGGCTTGGGATTTCACTCTGGCGCGTCAAATCACCATAAAAAACAATGGTCAACTAGTTCGCACGCTATCTCTAAGTGCACAAGATGAAAAAAACAAACCCAGCTTAGAAGCAGGCAATGAGTTCTCACAGGATCTAAATGAAAACCCTGTATTTATTGGACATCCCCCAAAAATCATTATTCCAATACAAAACATGGATGAATTACGTCGATGGAAAATAGATGTTAAATCACTTGAAAACGCAGTTCCCAAGATCAATAAACTACTGCCTATTAGTGAATTATCACCTGATGCCATTCAGATTATCGACAATACTATCGAAATTGTTTTGGATGATGAAAGTCTGCTTGGAAGACGTCCATTCGGTAAGTTTCGTGCTCACGCAAAGGGACCATTGGGTAAATCAGCATTATTCCGTTTTTCAATCTTGCCAGAACTTCACATGCTGGGTAATGAAAAAATATTTCTGCCGGTTAACCATAAAATTAAATCAATGAACTTAATTTGTGATGTTGGGGTTACGGCAGGAATCAAAGCTTTGGATAATTTTTCCGAAATTTCTCGCGATGAAAGAAACCGATTTCATCTGAAGGTAAACCCAGCCTTGCCGCAAACGCCTATCAGAATATTTCGAGATTTTCAAAATGCACAATCTGCATTCATAGATGTTCGGGTAAAAGTCAATAGCTTACGCTGGAAAATTGTTTCAGATTGGAATGTCGCTGAAGAATGGTATGTAACGCCCCTTTTAATATCTCAGGATGCCTTTCTTCAAAAGGAAGGTGCTTTTGCGGTTGTACATCTCCCGAAAGACCAACAGACCGCAGGAGATTTAGTATTAGCGCTTACAGATTCAAGAGGCAATGATTTACAGCGATCAAAACAGCAATATGATGTTGCCAAGATAGATAGTGAGCTATACCGTTTTACTTTTGATCAATTCACAAGCACCATAGCACAGTCTTCTTCCTCTATTCATTCTTTTGTTATTCGCCTTGTTGATCCTGAAACAGAAGAAAGTATTTGGACACAACCAATCACCAGCGTTAGGCAAAGGCTTGATGTCTCCAATTTGAGAATAATTGTTGATGAAAAAGAAGGTAACTACGATCTTTCTTGTCAGTGGGAAGAAATAATTGCCCTAAAATTCCGAACTTTTGTTTTGTGGCCAGAGTGGCGATATTGGGACCCTCCAACGCTCATAGAAATCCCTGATGAAGCCGAAAATCAATTTAGCACTACGCTCAATATTCAGCAAATTGTTCCTGGTGAATACCTAGTTCAAATGGTTGTCTTTGATCCATGGATTGATGATGAATCCACCTTGAAAAAACCATCCACTGAGGAAGAGATTTTAGAATGTGAAGAAATTGTTTTTTCCAACCCTGTGATCCGAGCGAGAGATTTATATTCTCAAATATCCACTGAAGAAAACTTTGACACACGCCTTGAATTGCTCATTATTTCCCAATTGCTTCGAGATTCCCAAACTTCAGAGAAACAGTTTCTATGGTGTTGTCGGAATTTGGATAAGGCAACTGGAAGACAGTTTATGGCTTTCAGAGAATTTGCTTTGAATGCAGAAAGTCTCGAATTGGAAAGTCAATTTATAAAAGCAAGCACAACGCCTGATTTTATAGAGCATCTGTTAAATGAGTATCGAAAAAAGCGATTGCCTGTTGAAGATATTTCTTCGGTAGTACGTCCTCTAATACAATCCGATACTTTTACAAAAGAGGGAATGCTACTTTTGCTGGGTTCATCAATTCCTGAGCTAGAGTTACTGGTTTTGAAAAAATTATTAGCGCTCGACCTGGTTACAGTTTTTGATACGTTGATCTCTTTTTATAAAAACGGAAAATTGTCCTGGATCAATATGCTTGAATTACTTCTGCCGCATAGGGATAGCGTTTTTCAAAAGCTTAGAGCTACCATTGAAAAAGATGATGTTGAAGAGCGACTATATCGATTTTTCGATCAAAAAGAAGATGTTTATGAGGTTGGAGATTGGCTGATAGCAGGTACTAATTTTGGTTTTATTGAAACTGCTTACAATGTTCACACGCAACTAAATTCGAAAAAGTTTGTCATAAGCGATACAGACATTCGTCTAAAAGTGCAGCTACATCTTGAAACGGGGTATCCTGAAGAGACTGTTTTTTCACCAGCCACAGGCGAATTAACTTTTACTGGGAGAAAGCATAAGATTACTTATCAATGTCAAAACTGTCACTATATAACTCAAAGCAGTTTTGCAAGTAAAAGACACTACATGGAAACTTACCATGAAATAATCTCTACTGGAGAGAAAAACTTCATTCTTGATGCCTATAAAATCGAAAAGAAAACGGATAATATCTAAATGACATCTCAAACGATCAATCCATTAAATGCTGTAGATAAGCTAAAAGCCAGCTACTTAAGGTATTTGAAGACAGCCTTCCCGATTCAAGATAAAAATATTCGGGAAGAATTTTGGAAAGCATTGGATGTTCAAGGTGCTCTGGTCAAAGGGCCCTTGCTTGAAGCAACCTCTGAATTCGTAAAGGGGCCTAGTATAGAGGGGATGGTTTCTCAAGGTATCCTCAATAAGAAATTTCAAGATTTATGTAACAGAGCATTGCCTTATAAACGCTCACTATATATTCATCAGGCACAGGCTATCGAAAAGTCAGTTCTTCATAAACGAAATTTAGTTGTCTCTACGGGAACAGGCTCAGGGAAAACGGAGGCTTTCCTTATCCCCATTTTGAATGAATTGCTCAATGAAGAGGAAAATGACACTTTGCTTGAACCCGGTGTGCGTGCTTTATTGCTATACCCAATGAATGCGCTTGCCAACGATCAACTTAAGCGACTTCGTAAAGTGCTTGCAAATTACCCTTCCATCAAGTTCGGTAGATTTATTGGGGAGACGGAACACACTACTAATAAGGCAATAGAACAGTTCAGAGACCAGTTTCCTGGTCAGAAAATTCTGCCCAATGAGCTTATTAGCCGTGAGCAGATGAGAAAATCTCCGCCACATATCCTGCTTACCAACTACGCTATGTTGGAATATTTGCTTTTGCGTCCTGAAGATAATACATTTTTTGATGGCCCTACTGCCAGATCTTGGAAATTTATCGTTCTTGATGAAGCCCATATATATGATGGTTCACTTGGGATAGAGATCGCAATGCTTTTACGGCGTGTAAAAGATCGTGCCGTACAAAGTGAACTAGGCAGGCTCCAGATATTTGCTACAAGCGCAACGATTGGCACAGGGAGAAAAGACTTTCCAAAAGTAGTACTGTTTGGCACCAATTTGTTCGGTGAAAAATTTGAGTGGAATGAGGGAGAAGAAAACAGACAGGATGTTGTTGAGGCGCAACGGGTCCCATTGAGTGAAGATAGCATTACTTGGCACAATGACTATTCCAATTTATATTCCGAGCTTAATGCGGTGTTGGTTGACAACGAAAGTTTCGATGAACTCGTCAAAAAAACTTTAGGTATTATGCCCGACAATGCTAAAGGCATAGCGACTGAAGCTTATGAGCAAGCAAAGGATGCGGAGGCGAACGAAAAAATCAACATATTTTTGTTCCATTTGCTCAAAGGTAATGCAGATGTTGTTGAATTGCGTAACATCTTGTCTCGTAGTCCGGAAGTCTTGAGCGATGTTGCTGAACAGCTATTTCCAAATATCTCAGCTGCTAGTCAAAGAATTGTCGACTTGGTGAATTTGGCAGTAAAAGCACGTCCATCTGAAGAAGCATCGTCTTTGATCCCTGCTCGCTATCATGTTTTTGCGCGGGCATTAGAAGGGGCGTATTTATGCCTTAATAGCGAACATCCTAGCCATAAAGCAGATGGGATGCCTTTAATTTCTCTAAAACCGCAGCAAATATGTCCACACTGCAATTCGCAAATGTTTGAGTTTTCCAATTGTCGCCAATGCGGCGAAATTTATTTGGTTGGAAACGAAACCGATCAAAAGTTGCTTCCGATAGAAACTGATACGGACCATTTCTATCGTCCTCACAAGCATTTTGTTCTGAAGTCAACAAATGTGGACTTTGACGAAGATGAAATAATTGTTTCTGGAGATAACAGTAAAACAGATATCCAAAAACGAAGCTTATGTCTTGCTTGCGGAAGCCTGGATACGAAATGTTCATGCGCAAATACGGCTACAATCGACATCTATGAAATCATAGACCGCAAATATGGACTTTCACGATGTGTCTCTTGTGGAAAACAAAAACAAGGAGATTTGTTACCAGTATCGCGTATGCTCACCGGTCAAGATGCTCCGGTATCTGTCCTGGCTAGTGCTTTATACCAACTCCAACCTCCGGCAACAGACGACTCTCAGGATTTGCCAGGGAATGGACGAAAACTCCTTATCTTTTCCGACAGCCGGCAAAACGCAGCCTTTTTTGCCCCTTATTTAGAGCAGAGTTATACACAATTTTTACATCGGAGGATTATTTATCAGGAGCTTTTAAATAATCAGTCTTATCTTGGCGGCGAGGCTCGGCTCGATGACCTTGTAGATTTACTTATTGCTCGCGGACGAAAAGAAAAGTGGTTTAGCCAACGGGATAGCCGAATTGCTCAAAAGAAAATTGTTGCCAAATGGGTTATGCAGGAGATGGTCAGCAATGATCGTTACTATAGTCTGGAAGCAGTAGGACTTGTGAATTTTGAGTTCATCTTTCCAGAAAACTGGTCTCCACATTCAAGGCTATTAAACGCACTGAGTCTTACTGATGAAGAGGGGGGAAGCCTTTATCGAGAGCTGTTCAATATATTAAGAAAAAATGCCACAATGCGTTTCCCAGACGAAGTAGATCCGAAAGATAGCGATTTCGCACCAACAAATTTTGTTTATACGATTCGAGATAAAGAAGCAGATCGAAAAAACTTTATATTTTCCTGGCTACCGAAATCACCATACCAAAACAGACGTCTGGATTACGTACAGAAAATAATTTCAAAGAACTGTTCAGGGTTGGATAAAAAACAGGCCTATGATTTAGCATACGAGCTCCTGTCTAATATCTGGCGCGAAATTACAGAGAATCCAAAATGGCAAGAACATCTATATAAGATCAGTGATCGAAAAACAGGCTACGCCTTTCAAATTGAAAATTGGTGTTGGAATATCGTCCCAACAACTTATGCAAACAGGGCTGTTTATCAGTGTGATAAGTGCCATCAGGTCTATCATGAAAATATACAGGGCGTGTGCCCCACATATAAATGTGATGGAACGCTAGAGCCAGTTGAAAAGAATGGGGTTAGCTGGGAAGATAACCACTTTCGCTATGAATATGAGAATATGCAGACTTTTCCCCTGCAGGCGGAAGAACATACAGCCCAATGGGAGCATAAGACAGCCACAAAAAAACAACAGGATTTTGTTAGTGGTATTACAAATGTTCTCAGCTGTTCAACAACATTTGAACTAGGGGTTGATGTTGGTGAATTGCAATCTGTTCTGATGAGAAATATGCCCCCGAGAACCGCTAACTATATTCAGCGTGCAGGGCGTGCCGGACGACGCACAGATTCAGCAGCCTTAGCACTTACATATTCTCAGCGCCGCTCTCATGATCTTTATTATTATTCCCACCCAAAGAAGATGGTTGCTGGAAAAATCACACCGCCTGTTATTAGCTTACAGAATGAAAGAATTATTCAACGTCATATATATTCGGTTGTCTTTGCGGCTTTTCTGCGATTTGCCAAAGAAAAATATAATCTAGAATTAAATTCCGTTCAAGATTTTTTCTTCGACAATGAAATACTTCAAAGCGTTCCTGTTGAAATGTTCAAAGATTTTATCGAGAAACACCCAGAAGAAATAAAAGTATCCCTTCTTCGAATTGTTCCAAGCTCGCTGCACTCAATACTTGGAATTAACGACTGGGCTTGGGTAAGCAAACTATATAACAGGGACGATGCTAGAAATATTGGGAATTATGCCCTCGATCGAGCTGATGAGAATGTAAAAAGCGATATTCGAGACATAGAATTCCTGAAAGAAGATGTTATACAGAACATTAATTTGGACAGGAATAGTACTAGCCTACCTCAACAGCTTTCGAGGTTAAATCGTACGTTGGGCACTTTGCAAACTAGGCGGCTTTTAAATGTTTTAAGTACACACGGTGTGCTCCCAAAATATGGTTTCCCTGTTGATGTCGTGGAACTTAAAACCAAGCATCTACACTTTGAGGGGGCTAGTAACATAGAGTTAGACAGAGATTTACAAATAGCCATATCAGAGTATGCTCCAGGTTCACAGGTCGTAGCTGCAAAAAGCGTGTGGACATCAGGGGGGATTGTTAAACCCTATGGTAAGGAATGGCCCCAATATGAATATATAAAATGTAAAAGCTGTCAGCAGCTAGTTTTCTCCTTAGGGCAAGTGCCTGAACTTTGTCCATATTGTGAAGCCGATTTATCTACTGAACGGAAAAAACATTTTATTGTTCCTGAGTTTGGATTTGTAGCTTCTCGAGAAAAGCCTAAATCATCTAGGTTTACTCGCCCATCCCGATCTTATAACGCTCAAGTCTACTTTGCCGACTATAAGATGCCTGATAGCGAGAATAGATTAGAGCTATCCTACGAAAATATTCCAGAAATCAACCCAAGCCCTTTGATAGTTCGAAAACGCTATTCCCATTATGGATGGATGTTAGTAATTAATGAAGGAAATAGCGGGTTGGGTTATCGCGTATGTAAGTCCTGTGGTTATGCGGAGCCTGCATCCTACTCATCTAAGGCGCATAAAAATTCACATAAAAGACCCTTTACAGGTCGCGATTGTGCAGGAAACTTCCAGACCTATGCTCTCGCGCATCGTTATATGACAGATGTTTTAGAAATCAAGTTTGATAACTTATCTGCCCTTTCCAATGATATGCAAGAAGATAGCACATTACGATCAGCTTTATATGCACTTCTTGAAGGGGCTGTGCGTGCGCTCGGAATACGCCGAGATGACCTGGATGGGACCCTTTATCATGGTAGCCAAGACCGTTCGTTTATCATCTATGATCGAGTTCCAGGTGGAGCAGGACACTCAAAAAGAATTTCTGATGAATTCCCACTTGTATTACAGCAAGCTATTGAACATGTAAGTAATCCTTGTTGTGGACCGGAGACTAGTTGCTCTGAATGCCTAAGAAACTACTACAATCAACGCTATCATCCCAGTCTAAGGAGGGGGATGGCACTAGAATTTTTACAAGCATTGGACAAGCGTGTTTGAATCAATGGTAAAAAATGGTGGTAGCTTTTGAAAATTGTATTGAGCAAACTATTTAGGAGATTTTGTTAGTCTCATCCTTCCCTTGTGTTTGTAAGGGGGGGGTGACAGGAAGGTTTGTATCAACTGTCTCCTCATAGTTTCTGACCTGCTATGAGAGCGCATTTATGCAATACTATGAAAGAGTGGAGTTAAGCGATACTGAATATAATAAAGATGGTTCTATGTCCCCGCGATATTACATCCCAACACAAAGTTATATTTTTTGAGAATGCCTATGGAAAATCATATCCCATTAGATCGACAATTTGCCCCCATTCCTAAAAGCCAGGAGGATGCAGAGAATAACGAGACCTTCTTCGCGTGGGGATATGCTAAGCCTGTTAACTGGGACGAACTAGATCGTGAGTTTCGTTGTGTTATTCTGGCTGAAGCAGGTGGGGGTAAAACCGAAGAGTTCCGACAACATGCATTGGGTCTGGCAAAAGAGGGTATGCCGGCGTTCTTTATCCGCATAGAAGATATAGAAGCCGATTTCTATAATGCATTTGAAATTGGTGAGGAAGACCAGTTCCAGATGTGGTTGAAATCATCAGGAGAAGCATGGTTTTTTCTCGATTCTGTAGATGAAGCCCGGCTTGATAATCCTAGAACTTTCGAAAAAGCAATCCGCCGTTTTGCAAAAGGGATTGCAAAAGGTGCCCACAGGGCTCACATATACATTTCCAGCAGACCTTATGCATGGCGTCCTAAGGAAGACAGAATATTATTAGATGAACTCTTGTATTTGCCAGTCTCACCGAAGGAAAAAGGTGGCGAGCAGAGCCAACAAGATAAGCCAGAAAGCGCTCTCAAAATCTATGCTATGCGCCATTTGGATAAAGAAAGGATACGGCGCTTTTGTGCAGCTCGTACAACTAAGGACGTCAGTCGTTTGTTGTATGAGGTTGAGCGTACCAACCTCATAAGTCTAGCGGAGCGCCCATTTGATCTTGAGGGCATTCTTGCGAAGTGGGATGAGGAGGGTGCCTTAGGTAGTCGGTTAGATTTACTCCGCCACAATATTGATAGACGACTAAGGGATGATCACAATACTGATCGGGCTCAACGCCAGCCCTTGAATCTTGAACGAGCAAGAGAAGGAGTACGTCGTTTATCTGCCGCTGTTGTCTTGACAGGCAAAGCCGGCATCAATGTGCCTGATATTGCTCCAATGAAACCTGGCATTGATGCAGAAGCCATTCTTGCTGATTGGGAACCTCAGGATGTTCGTGCATTATTAGAACGAGGCATTTTCAATGACATCATCTATGGAGCAGTACGGTTCCGACATCGAGATGTACGTGAACTTCTTGCCGCAGAATGGTTCGATGAATTACTAAAGTCAGGCAATAGCCGGTATTCGATAGAATCCCTGTTCTTTCGTGAACAGTATGGAGAGAAAATCATTTCCCCAAGGCTCCGTAGTGTTTTGTCTTGGTTGATTTTGTTTGATGATCAAATGCGTCGAAAGGCAATTAATATCCATCCTGAGATCGCGATCGAAGGAGGTGATCCGTCAAGGCTTCCTTTGTCAGAAAGAAAAACTATTCTCACAGATATTGTTCAGAGAATTGCTGCAAATGAAACTGATCACCTACCTTTGGATAATAGTGCGATTGCACGAATAGCAAATCCAGATCTATCAGAAGAAACGTTAAACCTTATCAATCAATTTAGTGAAAATGACAACGTCATTTTCTTTCTTGCCAGGCTGGTTTGGCAAGGAGAAATGTTAAGTTGTGTAGAGCCTTTTATTGATATTGCCCTAGATCATAGGCGAGGTATCTATGCAAAGAGAGTGTCTTCCAGAGCGGTAATGACTTGTGGATCTTCCCTCCAGAAAAAAGAATTATGGCTAAAGCTTAACAGAAGCGCGTCTCAGATTCCACAAGAATTGCTGTCTGAGGTGATCGAAAAAGTAGAACCCCATCAATATAGTGTTGAAAGTTTTCTAATATCGCTGGGCAAATTACTCCCATACGAACGTTTTAAAGTCAATGAGATAGCGCCCTCTCTTCATGCATTTATTAAGCGGCTGCCTGTTATTGGGGATAATTTGGCTATTACTCAACTTATTGAAGGAGTACATGCCTATCTTGAAAAGCCTCCTTTTGTCGAACGACGAGAGTGCCATGTTTCAACAGAATATGCATGGCTTTTGAAGCCTGCTGTACATGCAGTGGAGAGGCTTGTTGAAGCACGGAATTCTGTAGCTCTTGGAAAAACTGCCCTATCCATTATGCTAATGGTTCCGGCTGTACGTTATTGGCATGAGGATGATTTCAGCAAATATAAGAGTGATTTGGAGACACTTGTTCCCAGTTGGCCGGAACTTAACGATGCTCTCTACTGGACCACCATAGCACAGGCACGATCTGCAAAACCTATAAATTCAGGTGAACCATTGACGGATGATCGGACCGTCTCTTGGCTTGGTCATTTCTGGAATTTCGATCTAACCAGCATTCCAAGGTTGCTGGATTATATACGTTCACGCCCGCTTCAAGATGACAGGTTAGTGGCTCTTAACACGGCTTTCAGGATATATGTCCAAGCAGATAAACCAGCGCATATCTTAAGCAGTTTGCAAGATGCAGTGGCTGATGAACCAGCTTTACAACAAGGGTTGGCTCTTTTACTTAATCCTCCAAACATGGAGATGATATTAGAGTACAAAGAACGAG
>Ga0233437_1007125_pt1 | contig 10977 bp, 13 predicted proteins | sample SI_122_August201_FD_182714 | JGI IMG/M metagenome (GOLD analysis project Ga0233437, IMG submission 182714) | Seawater microbial communities from Saanich Inlet, British Columbia, Canada - SI_122_August2016_200_MG | ecosystem: Environmental > Aquatic > Marine > Inlet | place: Canada: British... | reverse complement strand
CACTGAACGCCGACAAATTGGGAAAGCTTTTCAACTGTTAGCCCCATATAGCTGTTGTCGATATTGAACTGTTTGTCTGCAATAGTAAGATTTTCTGCTTCACCGAAGCTCTCCGGCGCACCCGTATCAAATAACCACAAGTTTCCTTCCAGTTCCACGAAAAGGTGACCATCTTCAAATATTAAAGGTAGCTTCGTCATTCATATTCCTTTGCTAATTAATTATATGGATCTGTTTATCCTATAAATTTGAATGATCCCCCGGCCAGATAAAAAAACTTGGATTATTATTCAACGAAAGTGTAGTCATTTGGCATTTGTTTATGAATTATAATAGGATTTTATTTTGAATTCCCTGCTACACCAGAAATTGGAAAATCAATATCAAAATCATTTTTCAATATTTCTTTAAAATTCATGTTGCTGATTTCCTTTTTAATATATCGGCTGAGCTAATCTGAGCCTATCGATAGTACCGATCAACTTGATACGAAGTTTTGAGCTTGGATAATAAAAATTATATATTTATTTATTCCAGTGGGGGTAGAACCTTTTTGTTGTTTTAGATTTTGCGATAGTATCATGTTTATCATACAATCCCCAGGCTAAAATTCCAGCGCCAATTAAACCGAATGATGCACCGCCATATCCCAACCCCTTCCAGCAACCTACTCCAAATAAAATTGCACCAGCAATAATTCTGAACATCGCTGTAGTTGAATAGTCAGCACCTGGATTATAATAAAGAGAAGTTATGCTTCCACCTGATTTTTTATCATAATCTGTTAAATATTTAGCCCCACAGTTGGGACATGTTTTAACTCTGCGGCATTTGCTTTTGTCATCTTCAATATCGGTCACCTCACCGATAAAATAACAAATTGAACATTCCATATCGTTTACCATTATATGCCTTTCTTTACCCATCAAAATCACCAAACATATACGTATCATTATTTATGCATCTACCCACCATTAAAACTCTTATACCCAAAATAACAGTAATATAAACAATTGTTCAAAGCAAATAATATTCCAAAAAAAATAACCCCTTCTCATCACAAAAAGAGGTTATTCATTTCACATCACCAGCGTCAAATCAGGTCACATGAACATAATCCATCGTTGTACAAAGTAAATTGTCATAGTCTCCAGATATTGCTTTTACCTGATATCTGAAAATACACTCCTTATCAACTCCAGTTTTGAAAAGAGCATCTTTTACACGTCCCATTATGACGAATAAGTTATGGGAAAAATAAAAAAATTTCCTCCTCCAGAAATAATCAAATAATAATATTCCATGATATCGAGTTTAATGTCCTTTTAAGATGAAAGCTATCAAAATACCATACGACAAATTATTATCTCCTGAAGCTCTCCAGGGTGTTACTCACTCGGAAATCTGTTAGACTTAAACTATCCCTTAATTCAAATTTAACTTTTCCCATAACTTCGGAAGATAAATCATGAATCTGACGGTATTCTTTGATCACAATCCGTTTTAATTCTTTTGAGAATTCATTTTTATATTCTTTTGAGAAAAGAAGTACATAGGACAAAAGAATAAGTATATATTGTTCTGATAAATGTTCATTGCTGAATTTATTTATAACCTTTTCAATAAAACTATAAAAATCAGATTCAGGGTATAGATTTAAATCTTCAAGCCAGTTATCGCTCAAATATATAGATTCAAAATTATTAATAAATTCGATTAAATCATGTTCAGCCAGTGCTCCTTGCTTTATTCGATTATATGAATTATTTTGCCTTCTTAAGAATGTCGGTGGTTCCAGACTATTGCCGTCAAACTTATTTCTTTTGAACGTTGGATTATCCAATTCATTCCAATTCGCCAGTTCTTCAGATGTTGATGTCCTCAAGTGACCTCTCATTATATGTTCATTAACACTACCAACACCCCCCCATCCTGCAGCAAGCATTTGTGGAGTTTTTCTAAGAGATGGTAATTGGGATGCCTTTTTATCTTTTATATCAATTGCAATAAAATTTGTCTCACTGCTCATTAACTGATGTCCTACTGCAATTTCAGCTATCTTATTGGAATCAGAAATAGATTTAACTTCATAGAATGCTGCTAGTCTCGGAAGAATTTCATGCGAATCAAATATATTTGTAAATGAATTTTGATCACTATTCACCTTTAGTACATATTTTTCTTCATTGTTGATGTCACCAGATAAAACTATTGTTCCTTCTGGTTTTTTTTTGAATTTAGCAAAAACATTAAAAGTATCTTGGTTAAATACATTATGAAATTTCGGCTTAATTGTTGTGGTTGGATTTAATGCCCAGTCTATTGATGGAGTTTTAATATCTTTAGAAAATATTTTTTTAAAATGAGATGTTATTTTTACTGCCATATTTTCTTTAGGAGTTACAAGCTCACATATACCGCCTGTTACATAAGATAACTCTTTTAAAAATGATTCAGAAACAGCACTCCCAACTCCTATGATAAAAAATCTATTTGTCGTCTTTTTTGCAATGGAAATAACTTCTTTTGTCTCCCATATTTCTCCATCGGTAATTAAAAGAACTTCTTCTTGTATTTTATCTGAATTTTTATGTGCATTTAATTCATTTATGGCAGATGCTATTTCAGTTCCTCCCATATCAGCATCAAGAGAGGATAATAAATTTTTAGCTTCTTCCAGGTTGTTTTTGTTTGCTATAAGTGGTTTTGAAAAAAGCTTTTCATATGTACTACCAAAACAAATAATATTAAAATAATCATGGTTTTTAATTAAATTAAGAATTTGTTTTAATGCTTCTTTTGCCTGCTGAATTGAATCTCCATTCATTGAACCGGAACAATCTATCAGGATGTTAATAATTTTTGGTTTATTCTTCATACGTTGCTTAAATTCTGGATAAAAAGATGCAATACCAATATATTCGTTTTTGTGTTTAATAAAAGTTGCATATGATTTATGCATCGTTGAAGAATTTAAATTGATAATTAAATCTCTATCCATCAATGCTGTTTCATTTTGTAAAGTAATGATAGAACCTCGATCAAATTTTTTAGATTTTATTAAATGGGTAGGGCTATCAATTTTTGTGTTACTCAAATCTCCAAAAAGTTTTAAAGTAAATGTAAATGTGTTTTCAACCATTAAATCATGTTCAGGAATTTGATGTGGTTCTAATGGGATATTATTAAAACTTCCATATTTGGGTGCAATCGTAGTTGGTAAAAAAAACCGCAAAGTATCATCACGCCACTGAAATAATTCAACATATGTAAATATAATTTCTATCTTGTCTCCTGATAATAGATTTCCAACATTCATTGTGAATAGACCAGACCCAACCTGTTCAAGCATAATCGCAGTATCACCATCTATAACAGCATCTTCATACGATTCTTCAGCTTCCTCTTTTTTAACTATAACTCCCTCAAGCTTCTTATCATTGGTTTGAATACTCAGTGATAGCAAAACTGCATTCATAGGTAATGGAAATGTGTAAACAGCTTCAATATTCTTTTCTTCATAGTTTTTATAAATTTGGTGTACAGATGTTTTGCATAAATTATTTTCCATTATCGCTTCAATATTTATAAATTGAAGTGCAATCTCTCTCTCATCAGATGTTGTAAGAAAAGAAGTTTTTGCTCCTGAATACATTTTATGACTCCTTATTTTTTATTGATTGGTATAATTTTGTTATTTCTTGTAAAAGATATCTTGATTTTTCTCGCGATAAATTTGCTTTATGTGGTTCAATATGAAGTTCAAGTCCTTCATCTATATAAAGGTGGCTCCATACTTCCACAGTTCCTTGTTTTTTAGCAGGTAGGAGTTGAGATAATAGTTCCTTAGTAGAATTATTCTTTGTGTTTTGAATTATTTCACGAATACGTTCCAGGGAAAGTCCTTCATTTTTCCATTTTTTTAATACCAGAAGTTGTTCAAGATGTTTATGTGTGTAAAATGCTCCCTTTCCAGTTCCTTCAGGGCTATCAATAATTTTTTTTTGGATATAATATCTAAGCTTACGTTTTTTTATATCAACTAATGCACAAAGTTCATTTATATCGATTTTTTTCTCTTGATTTTTCATGACACTTATTCTATACACTTAAAGTGTCGTTGTCAAGTATTCTTTTATAGCACATAAATTAATATTTATGGTGAAAATGAATGAGTGAATTTGTAATAAACCAAAGATATACAAACAAAAAATAACATGTTACTTATAAAAAAGTTGAAATTGGTCTTGACATTGGGTCCACTTCAATGAATCAATAGGGAGAGAATTTTTTTGGGGGCTGGGAGAGTATTATGAAATTATTCAGATTAAAAATATTAATTCATTTTTTATTTCTTTTTCTAATTTTTCTGCCAAGCGGGTTAGGAAATGCTTCTGTCCTTTTTGGAAGTTGCCTTAAAATTAATAATGCATTTCAGTATCGAATCGTTGACCCAGATATTTTAGAAATAGCAAACGATAAATACTCGGCTTATGTTGGCGTTTGGTGCGAAACTTCGATTCCTTGTAATGCTTTTTCAGATTGTGCAAATGGCTGCGATTTGTATCCAAAAAGTTATATCAAATTTAAAAAAAATGCTAAAAAGGTCTGCGAAGGCGACATAATTATTGTTGGAAATAAAAAATGCGTGATTGGGGAAATTGACAAAGAACATTGGTAAAGTTTTATAGTAAAAATTGATAGGAAGAATAATGAATCCATTTGGTTCATTTGCACAAGAGATTCATGAGTTGTTTGGTTATTGGGATTATCTTCTTTATGCAATAATCATTGCTGCTATTTTATTTTTCAAAAAATTTATGGGGAGTAATTAATTAAACATCCTCCCCTGCTTTATTTAATAAAGCGATCGATAATTTAAAATTTCTGGAGAGAATTGTTTTATACTTACAGATCATTCCACATGAACATAATCCATAGTAACGCAAAGAAGATTGTCATAATTTCCAAACATAGCTTCTTTTAGATATTTATCCGCTGGTTCAAAGATTAAATTGATATTTATCGCGGAGTAGATAGAATATATCTTCTTCTGCTTCAATTCCTCTGTCATCAGGATCAGGATAAATCGCCGCAGTAAGAATCCACCGTGCAATATAAGGGTGTTTTTCAAACAACCGTTCAATTTCTTTTGGATAGAATCGCTTCCACAAGAGTGGCACAATTTCTTTTTCTTCAGAAGAATTGTCAAATGTGTGGAATAAAGGACCCTCACATTTGTGAAAGATATATCCCTCTTAATAATGCTCATTCTGCTTTAGACGATGCGAAAGCAACTGTTCAATTATTTGAAAAATATATCGAAAAAGCTCTTAAAAACAATTCTTACACCTTCAACGATTTAAAAAAATCAGGGAGAACATATAACTTTATTTCGTCTTGGGAAAATAATTTGCCCTCCTATGATGCTTTGTTAAAACAATTTTCATCCGGTATGGCTTATAAAAGACAATAAAAAAGAACAAAAACGAATTCAAGAAAGCAATTTTGATTTATTTTTTTAAAAAAATTCCCTTAGTGACAATTTATCTGAATTAATCAATAAATTTTGCTAATTTTTTATAATACCCTTTTTTTACAGATTTTAATTTTCTTTTAAGGGTAAATTTAGTTTCTAAATCTAATCTATCTATATATTTTTTATCAATATTTATTAGAAATTCAGGATAATAATTAAGAGGTTTTGTATCATTAGCAATACAATGTAATTTTTCCATCGGGTTTAAATTAACAAGCTTCTTTAATTTTGAAAGTCTTTCCAAAGACTTATTTTTATGTTCGACAAGGATATTCTGTCGAACCATTTCCTTGTTAAGAATATTAAATTTCTCTTGTAATTTTGATATTTCATTTAGAACATCATTCTTTTTTTGATCAAGTTCTTCTTTCAAGGATGATATTTCCGAATTAGCTTTTATAAAAAAATTGTAAAACTCACTATATTCTTCCAATGAATTTGCAGAAAAATTGTTTTTACCAAAGGGTAAATACCTATTTTTTGATTCGTTTAATATCCAATTTATGAAGATGCACAAATCATCTTCCAAATCATTGCATTCGATTAAATTTTCAAATGGTTCGAATAAAAGTTTACATAAAGCAATAATAGGAGAATGATATGGATCATCGGAAATGGGTTTAGTATTTTCAATATACACCAATGATCTTATTAATTGAATTAAACAATCTCTCTCTATCCCTTTTGCGTAATTATACCATGAATCTAAATTTATATTACTTTTTAAAAATTTAATTAAAATATCTAAATTTTTCTCAGGAAATAATGATGCGCTGAATTTTTTATCAAAAAGCTTTTCAAAATCTTTTGAGATGGAACTTAAATCGGTTCTCAGTTTCTTTTCATCTTTATCAATAATAAATAATTTTGAGTTCGGCATGCTACTTAATATATTGTTTTTTTCTATTTCTGAATAACTTTCCCAACAATTACCTAAATGACTAAAAAATTCACTTTTATATTTTTTAAAAATAAATGAGATTATTGGTCCAATTTGATGAGGATATGGGCTACACGTCCCAATATTATGCCAGACACCATGACTCAATAGCGGGAATTTTGATCCTTCTCTCAGAAACCAATTGTAGAATTCAAACCTGTCAGGCAATGCCATGAAATACAATAATGAATTGAAGTTTGCTTTGTTTACAATAGTAGCCGTTCTGTAACCAAAAAAATTTTCAATGATCTTGTGCCGCATTCTGTCATCAATGCAGTCATCACATACACAGTGCCTATTTGACATTTGTGAGTGAAAATCGCGCCATCTAACTGGATCAAATTCTATGCTACATTTAGGACAAAAATTTTTCATATTTCCTTTAAAAAATATTAATTACTATTCCTCCAGTTTGCATATCATTATTAAGGTATAAGAATCAATTACATTACCGGCACCAAAAAACAGAAATAGAAACGAGTGGAATAAAAGACTTTGTTTAATTAATTTCAATTCTATGACTCTTACGACACCAAGACAACGAAGAATACTAAATTCAACTAAAGTATAATCATTTGGAATTTGTTTGTGAATTATAATTGGATTCTCTTTTGAATTACCTGTCTATCAGAAATTGGGAAATTTATATCAAGATCACTTTTTACTATTTTTTTTAAATTCATAATGCCAATTTCTTTTTTTATAACTGTTATGCTGATCGGAGTTAGACCGCTCTATTATTTTATTGACGGTCGCGTAGCTTGATGTTTCTCTTTGATAATTCTTTGCACGCTGCACAATTTTTTACTGAGCATAATATTGAATTGTGAATAGGAGTTCTGTTGAATATTTCTTCTCCAACCCCACAGGAGCAATATCTATAGCCTACACCGGTAGGTACTAACCCAGTGTTCTTGCATCTAAGACAGAAAACATTAAGCACTATTTCACCTCTTTAATTATGTGATCTGTTCAATAATTAATTATATTGATCTATTTATTTTGCGAATTTGAATGGTATCCGACCAGATAAATAAAAAAATCTGATTCAAAAAATTTGTAACAATATTTCAGAACTCAGTAAAGATATTTATAAATAAATTTTAGTGAAAATATAATTGATTCAGGAATAATCTGGCGGGGTATTTTTTTAAAAATAGTGGCGGAGTCGGCGGGATCAGACGGGGTAAAACTGGCAACAAAAAAAAGACGCTACATAATTGGCACTTAACCTAAAAAAAATAACCCCTCCATATTTCAAAGAGGGGTTATTCCATTTCTATCACCGACAACGCCAGTTCAAATCACATGAACATAATTCATCGTCACACAAAGAAGATTATCATAATCTCCAAACATTGATTCTTTCAGATATTGATCCACATACTCCTTGTCAGCTCCAGCTTTATGAAGAGCTTCTCTGACACGTCCCATTATAGCAAATGCGTTACCATCGGTATCAATAAGTTTTACGATTGGTTTTTCTGTTGGTTTTGTCATTATTTTAACTCCTTTTTTGAATTCTTCCAGGTTTCAGAAGAAGTCTTGTATATTCTTTGGTTTCACACATTTTACAAAAAGTTTTATTAGGTATCTTTTGACCTTCTCTAAAACCTGATACCCTTATGTGTTCCTCGCATGTGTCACAAACATAAATTGCATAACCTGGTATAATTTTACCTGGATTATTATTTTTCATTCAGACTCCTTTAAATCACGCAAAGATGATCTCCCTCATGCGGTTTTTAATTTTTTTGATATCGCCAGCATCTGACATGGAATAATAGCTGTCGCCAACGATAATATGGTCGTGCAGTTTAGCATCCATACTCAAAAGAGATATGCCGACTTTCATTGTTACTTTTTTATCTTCAGAAGAAGGTTCCGGATCTCCAGAAAGATGGTTATGAACCAGAATAACTGCTGTTGCTTTCAGCGAGATAACCCGTTTTACAATTTCCCGGGGATACACCATTGAATAATTGATTGTGCCATCAAACATTTTTTCAATAGCAAGGACCCTGTTTTTAACATTCAGAAAAATACAATACATTCTTTCAATATCATCCTTTTCAGCGAAAATGGGTTTCATTACATGGTAAACGTCCTTTGGTGAATATAGGTGGTTACCTTTTGATGATTCCTTTATCATTGAAGCAAATACACCTGATTTAAGATCATCCCAGAATTGTTTTTTATTCATTTGTTTTAATCCCTATAAAAAAAGAAAAACCCTCAATGATTTCTCAAAGAGGGTCTTAATAAATTCAATTTGCGAACAGCAGTTCGTTATTTGATCATCGCCAGGATATTTCCTCCAGTTTTTTGCAACTTAAATGAGGATTCAGCAGATAGATCCTTGTGTTGTGCCCCACGAGTATATGCATTGACAATATGAAACATAGTTTCTCCAACATCATGCGCCCATCCCCATGCTACAGATTCCTGCTCAATTTTATTCAATTGAAATTGTCGATTAAAGCTGGTCATAGAGGATTCAGGATTATCAACAACAGAGTCCATGGATATTTTAAATTGATCTCTTTTATTTCCAAGTTCAGCAGACACCTTCTCCAGGACATTAGGAAATTCTTCCAGGATTTTTGTAGATACATGGCGGTAAGATGCTGAAACACCTGACTGTGATATTAAACCATTGGTACAGATCAAGCGTAATATAAATGCAGATATGCTTAAACTGGCCAAACCCACTTCAGAATTAGAAATAGAGATCCCTGGAGTGAATTTGTCGCCATTGATATCAAAGGATCTGTTACCATCCGGTATTGAAAGTGACATAAACTCAGGATCAAGAGAACACTGAACTTTAGTTTCAGGTTTATATCCGAGTTGATCAAGCTTATATAGTGCTTCAAAATTGTCCACTGGGACATACCTTGGGGTAAATATCGCTCTTACATCATCGCCATCGAATCGGAAGAATAACTCTTCATTCTTTTCATGCTTTATCCAATAATTTAAATTATCCGATTGAATATCCTGGGGGCACTTCTTCAAATAATTGTATGGTATTCCCAATCTGTTTGAAATTGATCTTTGAGCAACTGGTCTTACGTGATGATCTTCTCCTGATATCCTGATCAAATCAAGACTGTCAAAAATGATTTCATCAACATTAACATTGTGGTCAATACAATTAGCTGACATTGCATCAACGCGATCATAAATTTTTTCAAGGGTAGTTTCATGCTGCATGGTTTTATTCTCCTTTAGATTGATTCTTAAAAAGCGCAGGGCCTTAGGATTCGTTCTCAGGCCCTGTAAATTTAATTGATTTAAAATAATTTGGGTTTGATTCTGGGAGATACACCTTTCATCTCCTGGCATATTATATTTCCCATGACGACTCTACATGGTGCATATCCATAAAAGCGGACGGGAGACTCCCAGATGGGTTCGATTCTGTTAATAATTTTTGAGTTGAGTTGAAAACTGCTTAGAATGGGATGCTTGCTGAGGGGTTCAAAATGGTTTAAGTCTGTTTCTGTTATAATATGGGGTCAATTATTTCTCACTCTATGTCCCCAGGTCTTCAATATCCGTGCAGGACAGACAAGTTTGTTTCCCGGTTTTTTGTCAGCATGTTTCTTGCGACACGAGTTTGTATCCTGAACATTACAGTTAGCATCTACAACCTTTTTAAAGTAAATTTTCAACTTTTCGGTGCTTAAAGGTCTAAAAGGCATGGCCATAGTTTGTTTCTCCTTTTGTATCAAATATCTCAGTTGTCTTCTGGGTTAAAAGGTTCTCCCAAATCAAAAAGACAGATTGTAACTGGCAATGAAATAGTTGGAAACAGCATCTGTATTTCACTTTTAAGCATATCAGCAGTATTACCATATGGACTTTTCTCACTGCGATTTGAAGGCAACAGCAAAACTCCACATTCAACTGTTCCTTTGTCATATCCCAGTTGCAATCTAAGCAAACCCGTATGCAAATATTCATAGGAGCTAAAACTGCCATCCATTGCAATTTCTCCCTTCACGCCCTTATACAGATACCTTCTCCCAGGTAATATTTTCAGATCCACGTGTTCACCTCTCCAATCCATAGCATCCAATGCATCACGCAGTATATCTCTTCTGTAAGTAGTACCAACCAGGTTCTCAAATATGTATTCACAGGTAATATTCACATTGTTGAGCATCTTCTTTTCTTCCAGGACCTTTTTTGCATCCCTGAAATGAATGATTTCAAATTCCATTGTTTTATCTCCTATTTTAGTTGTTTTAATTTTCCCTAATATGGGATATCGATTTTATGGCAGGTTGAATTTTGCGGTGATTTTACTCGATTAAAAGGTAGATCTATTCAACAGCAGGTTCTTTGTTGCCAAGGATTTCATCAATAAATATTGATTTTTTGGAAGGTTGGTTCAAATACCCCAGGGGATAAGATAAAAATAGCAATTCCATAGCTCTTGAAATTGCTACAAAACAGATACGACGTTCTTCTTCAATATTACCTTTTGCAC
>Ga0233437_1007124_pt1 | contig 10981 bp, 9 predicted proteins | sample SI_122_August201_FD_182714 | JGI IMG/M metagenome (GOLD analysis project Ga0233437, IMG submission 182714) | Seawater microbial communities from Saanich Inlet, British Columbia, Canada - SI_122_August2016_200_MG | ecosystem: Environmental > Aquatic > Marine > Inlet | place: Canada: British... | reverse complement strand
CACAGATCACCATATCAGCATTTTTCCCCAGCCTATCAACAAGCAGGTGTTCACGTTCGCTTCTCTCCTGAGGGGAAAAATGCTGATATGGTGATCTGTGATTTATTGGAAAAAGAAAAGGATATGGCCCTGGCTGTTAGTTCAGATAATAGTGTTATTCAAGGGGCTGAAAAACATGGTTGTGGTGTGATAAAATCACCAGCTTTTTATGATAAAGTGTACATGGCAGTGGCTTTTCATACCATGGGGGAAAAGGATGACAGTGATTCAAAGAAGCCAACTCATAAGAGGTGGATGACAAAGAAAAAGGGCCCGACAAAGAAGCTGCCCAAAAGAGACCGTAAGAATAAGAAGAAGACGGATAAGTTATGAGACTTGGGGGGCTTTGGGTTTGAGGGGTCGACGGGTCTAGGGGTCGATGGGGGGACTTGGGGCCGTCGCGCGTCTCACGCTAGACGCTAGACGCCAGACGTTAGACGTTAGTACGCAAGTAAAAATGCACGACTTTTCTTAGTTTCTGACAAATACGTTGATGACGTTTTTGCAAGGCTGGTAGTTGCATGATGAGTTTGGGTGACTTGACGAGGTTGGCGGCTAGCTTGCTTGCTTTCAAATCACCTTCCTGAGAATAAGGCTCACCGAGGTTTTCAATATTATCTTCAAAACCATCAAATATGGCGCGCACAGAAGTATAAGGAATGTTTCTTTCTTGGCAAAATTTAGCAATAACAAAAGATTCCATATCCACACACTGAGCCTTGTATTCTAGGGATGCTTTTTCCTTTTGCTCAAAATTTATGAGGGCTTTTTCCACTGTGAGCAAGGTTCCCTGATGAAATGTGATGGGTTGCTGTTCAAAAAATGAGGGTAATTGTGTTAAAAAATTTGAATCAATTGTGAGGGTTTGATCGTTGTGACTAATGTCTTGTGCTAAAAAAAGATCTTCCGCCTGAATTTCCTGCTTGAGAGAACCTGAAGATCCAAAATGAAGGACAGAAGCGGGAAGGCTAGTAGCCAAGACTTCTTGTAGTGTGGACAGCGCTTTGGTCATTCCCGCACCTGTTTGCAACAGGTAAGCATTGGAAAAATCAGTGATCTTATATAAGTTATGGTATTTGTCATCACGTTTGATAGTGAAGTCTTGCTTGAGAAAAGACCACTCTGGTTTTAAGGCAGCAATGAGGAGTTTGTCTATCATGCACAATCTATATGACTTATTGGAGGCCCTATGAAAAGATTTATTTTACTAAGCTTGTTAATTGTTTTTAGTTTTGCTCAGGTTAATTGTTCCGCTATTGCCAATGCTATTTCATCTTTGCAATGTGATGAGTGGTTACAGCAAGAAACGTCTAGTGATCTTAATGAGCTTTGTCGTGAGTTAGAGGGATACGTAGAGACAGACACATCTACTTTTTCCACCTCTGTTTCTCAAGTCATGCCCACAAATGATATCCCAACCACCAAAAGAGTTTATGTGCTTTTAACAGATAGTAGTGGTGATCCCATTACCTCGGTTGAACGTGAAGATGTCACTGTTGAGGTTTCAACAGATGGTGGCACAACATATGATGATGTTGCGATTGATGATGTGGGTCGTTTGGAAGAAGTTGATGCTCTGCAAGCCTCATTGGGAATGGTTATTGATTACAGTGGTTCTGTTACAGATAGTGACTTAGCAGATGTTAACACAGGTCTTGACACGTTCTTTGATGTGGTCATGGATACAGATGTTTCAAGTGTTTTTCAAAGCGCCATTATTAAGTTTTCTGAAGAGGTCACTGTTGTGCAAGATTTCACAAGTACAAAAGCAACTCTTCTAACAGCTGTCAATGATACGAGTTATACGCGCACCTATACATCAATGTATGATGCTATTTATGATAGTGTTGATGAAATCAAAGAGGAAAGCACATCATTAAACCTTCTCATTGTTTTCACTGATGGGCTTGATAATGACTCAACACATACAAAAGCTGAAGCCGTTGCCTTTGCCCAAGATAATGATGTTCCTGTTTGTATGGTTGGTGTGAGTTTTGCTGATGTGGTAACCCTGCAGGAAATAGCTGAGGACACAGGGTGCTTTTTTATCTATAAAACATTTTTCACAGATCTTGATCTTGCTTTTGAAACCTTTGCAGACCAAATCAATGGTTTAAGCGTTATTGATCTCGATGATTCTTTTTCTGAAACAGCGGGAATTTTGAAAATTACAGTTGATGTTGGTGAGTCTGCGGCAAGAGAAATCACACACACATTCTAACAAAACAAAGCAAATACAGTCGGTTAAGCGCGTTATCCACAGACAGGTAGTTTCTGGTATTTCTAAGCAACTTTTTGATTTATTGAACGATACCAAAGGATAATCATTGATTTTGATTAATAATCCAGCTTAGATTAACTGTTTAAAGGGATAATAAATACATGACTAAAGATACAACAGCTCAGACCAAGCATATTCTTACCGTTTGTTTAACGCTTATTTTTTGCGTGATGGCCTTTATCATTTGGATGCCGAGGCAAGTAAAAGATAAAGCGGCACAGCTTTTAAAAAATTCTGAGCAGACTCAGAAGGTTGCTGTTGTAGACAAAGATACAGCTGTATCTCAAGAACTTCTGGATTATGTTAAAACCTACCATGAACAGGATTTCGCTGAAAGTGATACATTAGATGATGAAGATTTGCTCATGCATTTTGCCAAATCTGACGATGATTTTACCACAAAAGCTAATAGTATTTTGAACACGCGCTTTAAACAGCGTGATTCTGATGTCGCCATGAATGAAGAAGAGTTTGAGACACCTGAACTATTAAAAGAAAATGTGGCTTTCTGGACGCACTTATTTGGTCTCTACGATAGGAATCATACGATTTTTTATAATTCTGATGATGTGGGTGTTGTGTATTCTGTTCTCGATTTTTCAGAAGTGGATGCGACAGCAGGTAGTGTTAAAACAATAAAAAAACAACTTATTACAGAAGAAGCTAAACGCATAAAAGGCATATTAAAGAAAGTTGCAAAACATGTTAGCACGGCAAAACAAAATAGTGATAATGGCAAGATAACTCTTTCACTTAAGGGTTTTGATGATGAAGAGAAGCGCATTGCCAAATTATTACTAACGCAACTTGATAAAAAAGAACTTGGTGAAAAAAGGATCTTAAAGAGTTTCTCCTATAGAAATGGTTATGCACACCGTTTTAGAAAAGCCATTAAGGTTTCTGGCCGTTATATGGATGAGATGAAGCGAATTTTTCGTGAAAGAGGTTTGCCTGAAGAACTCACGATCATTCCTTTTATTGAGAGTTCTTTTAAGCTTGAAGCCTATTCACGCGCTGGAGCTGCCGGTATTTGGCAATTTATAAGAGCTACGGGAAAACGCTATTTACATATAGATGAATACACTGATGAGCGTTATGATCCCATATTAGCAACTTATGCTGCGGCTACGCATTTAACAAATGAATATGCTTTATTTAATAATTGGCCATTAACAATAAATGGATACAATACGGGTCCTGGGCGTATTCAAAAAGCGATTAAAAAGCTTAAGACAAAAGATATTGGTGTCATTGTGAAAAAGTTTAAAGGCTCTGGATATGGGTTTGACTCACGCAATTACTATCCTGAGTTTTTAGCTGCTCTCGATGTTTATGAAAATCAGGAATATTATTTTGGTGACTTAAAACCAGAGCAACCAGAAGAATTTGTCTATTTAGCCCTTCCCAGTCCTATGAATATTCAGAAGCTTTCTGAATTATCTGGACAACCTATTAGTGAGGTTGCTGATTTAAACCGTGGTTTTAAACCAGAGGTTATCAGCGGTGCTATTCAGCTTCCCAAAGGTTACTTAATAAGGGTTCATCCCACGGCTAAAGAAAATGTTTATTTAGCCATGCAGCAACTTTTTGACCGTGTACAGTATGCAACGCACCATGTTGTTGGCACAGGAGATTCCTTACGCCGTATTGCTAAGAAATATGATTTAAAAGCAAAGCAATTGGCAGTGCACAATAACTTGTTGCCAAATGAAGACCTTACTCCTGGAACGGTCATACAACTTCCAGACCGACACAAAAAGGATGTTGAGCTTACCATGGAAAGTAATGCTGATTTTGTTATTCCCGATAGTCTTCAAAATCCTATTTTTTAATTCAGAATTTAAAATTGGTACCCCTATCTTTATCGAGATAATCATTTATATTCCCCCGCATATTTGTTAAAACAATAGACAATAAGATGGCACTTAATCATAGATTTAAAAAAGCAGCGGTCCTTGTGCCTGCCTATATGCAGGATGGGAATATTTTTATCCTTTTTACAAAAAGAAGTGATCTCGTTGAGCACCATAAAGGCCAAATCTGTTTTCCAGGAGGATCCGAAGATAAACAGGACGTCTCGTTATGGCAGACGGCTCTAAGAGAAACAGACGAAGAAGTTGGCATTTCTGCTGAAAAAATATTTTATATTTGTGACTTACCAAAAATAAGAACGCCTAGTTTTTTTGAAATCACACCTTTTCTCGGTTTTATTCATACAGACTTTACTCTTAATCCAAATCCTTCAGAGATTGATTCAATTTTTTCTGTTCCTGTTAGTCATTTTTTTGATGAAAAGCATGTGCGATTTCAAGAGTTGCTCTTAATTGACAAAACCATCCATAGTCCCTGCTATACTTTTAAAGAGCATGAAATTTGGGGCGCTACAGCGCGGATCTTACATAGTTTATTAGAGAAATGGTGAAGAGATAAGGCGCAAGGTTTGTAGCCTAAGGGGAGAAAAAATTTATGAATAAAAAAGCTTCAGCCATTAATATTGTGTGGTTATTTCTCATTGTGTCGGCAACCGTGGTGGCAGCCTATACGGGAAATATGGAAGCGGTGACCAATGCGTCATTTGAATCAGCTAAAAAAGCCGTTACGTTGGCCATTGGTTTAGTGGGCGCTATGGCCTTATGGTTAGGGATCATGAAGGTTCTTGAGGTGGCAGGTGTTATGCGTTTAATTGCTCGTGCCATGCGGCCCTTGATGATTCGTTTATTTCCTGACGTGCCCACAGAGCATCCTGCGATGTCAGCAATGCTCATGAATATGGCGGCCAATTCTTTAGGTTTGTGTAATGCGGCAACGCCTATGGGTATTAAAGCCATGCAAGAGCTCGATAAAATCAATCCCGTTAAAGGCACGGCAACCAATTCTATGTGTCTATTTCTCGCTATTAACACCTCTAATGTCGCCATTTTGCCTTTAGGTGTTATGGCTATACGAGCAGGTGCTGGTGCGTCTAATCCAGGCTCAATTATTGTGCCAACTTTCTTAGCAACTCTTTGTTCAACAATTGTTGCGATCATTGTGGCCAAACTTTTTATATTAAGACAAAAAAAGAAAAACATTGATAGAGAGTTTAATGAGCTTACGCCCTCTTTTGAAAGCGCGCTTCCAACAAAGACCTCTGAAGATGAACTTGTTAAGCCTAGCCGTGTTGGAAAAATTATTATGCTTGGCTTTATTGTGGCTTTTATTGGGGCGATAATATTACGTCTCTTTCAGGGAAATGTGCCTACTCTTTTTAGTGCTGATTTTTTCAAAGCTCTTTCGCATTGGATGATTCCCTTTCTCATTTGTTTCTTTTTACTTTTTGGTTATTTTCGTGGGGTTAAGGTTTATGAGGTGTTGACAGATGGTGCTAAAGAAGGTTTTTCAGTCGCTTTGAAAATCATTCCTTTTCTTGTGGCTATCTTTGTGGCCATTGGTATGTTTAAAGCAAGTGGTGCTCTAGATCTTGTTGTTAGCTTTTTGGACCCTGTGACGTCTTATTTTGGCATGCCTGCTGAGGCTTTATCTGTAGGGCTTATGCGCCCCCTATCAGGAAGTGGTTCTTTTGGCATTATGTCTGAGATTGTGGCCAGCGATCCCAATAGTTTTCTTTCTTATCTTGTTTCCACAATGCAAGGATCAACGGAAACGACTTTTTATGTCCTTGCCGTTTATTTTGGCAGTGTGGGAATTAAGCGTACCCGTCACGCCTTGCCCGCAGCTCTTTGTGCCGATGCTGCCGGCATCATTGCAGCCCTCACATTCTGCAAACTATTTTATTCCTAAAACAATCCACGTGAGACGTACGACGCGCGACCCCGCGAACGGGGCAGGCGCGTGCCACTATAGCAATTACGTCACAATTTTTTCATATTGGCTAAGAAATCCTCCCTTTCTCATTTTAAAAAAACAGGTCATGACAGGTGTCTTTTTTTATCAAAGAAAAACAATGTTCTAAGATGTTCTTTTTTGTCCTAACTTGGCACCACTTATGCATATACATAAAGGTGAAACCCTCATATTACTTAATACTAGTGTCCCCACACAAGGTGCGGGGTCGTGAACAGAGTGAGCACGATCCCGCTTTTTTTATTTGTGTTTTCTGACTTGTTATTTTTGTCTTAGGGCTTGTTTTTCACAGGCCTATCTATGTAACATCCTATTATTTAATAGAAAAAAACATTGCCAGGGTGATTTTCTTTTTAGGATGTGGAATCAGGGTTTACAAATACACAGACAAGGCGTAATATAGAGGAAATTTTTTAAACACTCAAATTCATTGGAGTAAGTTATGCCAAAACTAACACTAGTTGATCTCGAACTTGATGTTCCTCAAAATTGGAAAGATCAAGGCATGGTAACATTGACCCTACCATCAACAGATAAAAAAGTTCGTCCAAATATTATTGTAACAAAAGAACGCTTAGCACAACCAATCGAGCTAAATGATTACTTTGAAAAAATTAAGCAATCTGTTCAAGCGCGTGGAATAAAATCTTTTGAAATTGTCGATGAATTTGAACTTGATGTCGGTGGCGTTCCTGCCATGGAAATGATTTGTCGTTGGGATTTATCAGCAATGAAAGAAATGACTCCTGGTCAAAACCTTGAGCACATTCAAGATGGTCAAATGGTACAACAAATTCAAGTTTCTATGATTAAAGATGATAGTGCCATCAATTTTACAGCCAGTTTTCCTGCTGATCAATTTAATATTTATCAAAGACCTTTTGATAATTTTATTCAAAGTCTTAAATTTATCGCAGAATAAATGATGCTTTATTAGATTCATAATAAAAGGACGGGTTATCCCGTCCTTTTTTTATTTAAATTGAGAACAAAGGCCGTCGCATAGGGATGGAGGAAATATGGTTCAGGTTTATTATGACAAAGATACAGATCTTGGTTTTTTAAAAAAGAAAAAAATAGTTATTTTTGGTTATGGGTCTCAGGGACACGCCCATGCTTTAAACTTGCATGATAGCGGCCTTGATGTGTTAGTGGCCCTTAGAAAAGACTCACCAAGTATCATTAAGGCTCGCCAGGCCGGTTTGCCCGTGAGTGATGATTTGAGTGATGCGGCTACAAAGGCGGATATTGCTGCCATCATGATTCCTGATGAGTTGCAGAAGGCTTTGTATGAAACATATATTCAAGATAATTTAAAACCCAATGCGGCTCTTCTTTTTTGTCATGGTTTTAATATTCATTATGAACGGATAACACCACGTTCTGATATGGATGTTCTTCTTGTGGCGCCTAAAAGTCCAGGACCCATGTTGCGTAAGCAATATTTAGATGATGCTGGGGTGCCTTGTTTATTAGCTGTCGAACAAAATGCCTCTGGGCAAGCAAAGGATTTTGCTTTAGCCTATGCTGCGGGTATTGGTGGTGGTCGAGCAGGTATTTTGGAAACAACATTTAAGGATGAAACTGAAACAGATTTATTTGGTGAGCAGGCTGTTCTTTGTGGTGGTGTTTCTCGTTTGATTCAAACAGGTTTTGAAACATTGGTTGAAGCGGGTTATCCTGCGGAGCTTGCTTATTTTGAATGCCTTCATGAATTAAAACTTATCATTGATTTGATTTATCAAGGTGGTTTTGCCCATATGGAAGAAACCATATCAAATACAGCAGAATATGGTGATCTCACGCGTGGTTCCTTTATTATTGATGAGCATGTTAAAACAAAGATGCAAAAGGTTTTAAGCGAAGTGCAATCAGGTTCTTTTGCCAAAGAATGGGTTGCTGAATATGAATCCGGTTGTCCTAAGTTTCAAGAACTGCGCAATAAAAGCCAGGAGCACCTTATTGAAAAAGTTGGCGCTAAATTGCGTGGTATGATGCCATGGTTAAAGCTTAAGAATTAAGGGGCTGTCTAAGTTATTCTTGGACGAGCCCTAATGTAGCGGTCTTATTTCTAATACAGGCATATTAAGTCTTCTGTGTTTGTTTTCTCCTGTTAATAAGTTTTGTTGCCGTTTTGGTGGGGCGCCTTTATTGCCCTGAGAGCGGTGGTTTGCAGGTATGGTACTGGCTAAGTGAATGGCTTGTCGGCCAAAGAGATTGTTTATTTTATCTATGGCGCTATCAATGTGTTGCATTTTTACCATGCGCACAGGGTCTTCAAAAATGTTTAGCTGAATGTTTTTATCTGTTTTGAGATCACAGAGAACAATACCCGTAGAGCGATAGATTGTGTGTTTGCTAAATAAGTGATCAAAGGCTTGGCGCAAGGGCTCAATCATTTCCATCACAGACGTACTGGATCGTGATAAACTGATTTCAAAGGCCTTGTTTTGAAATTGTTGTGATTTGAGCATGATGATGATGCGCTTTGTGGTGAGTTTGAAACGACGCATTTTTGCGGTGGCGCGTTCTAAGTTGCGCAACAGTTGGGCATAGAGATAATCAGGATCATTGGTTGGCGGTGAAAATGTTTTGACCTTGCTAATGCTCATGTAGGTTGTTTTTTCACTGGGATCGACTTTGTACAGAGAGTTGCCAGAGAGTTCTTGCCAAAGTTCTGTGCCAATTTTGCCAAAAAGTCCTGTGGCAAATTTTTCAGGTTTATTAATGAAATCATAAACCGTATGTATGTGATTTTTCTTTAAGAGGGCCACTGAGTTGTGTCCAAACCCCCACACTTTATCGATAGTATTTTCTTTGGTAAATGCTGCCACCTGTCGACCAGGCACACAAACAAGGCCAGAAGGTTTTTTATATTTGGAAGCAAGTTTGGCTAAGCTTTTTGTGAGTGAAAGACCAACAGAAACGGTGATGCCAAGTTCAGCATCAATGGTTTCTTTGATGATTTTAGCAATTTGAGGATAAGAGGCGTGATGTAATCGTCTGAGGCCTGTGATGTCGGCAAAGGCTTCATCAATAGAATATTCTTCTACCTGAGGTGTGAAACGCCGCATAATTTCAAAGAGGCGTTTTGAAAACAGACCATAGGTTTCATAGTCACTGGGAACAAACAAGAGGCCAGGGCAACGTTTTTTGGCTTCTGTGCCCATCATGCCACGCACAACACCACAAGCCTTGGCTTCATAGCTCATGGCCACGACAATGCCGCGTTCAGCACCGGTGACAATGGGTTTGCCTTTGAGTTCTGGATGAATAGCTTGTTCGACACTAGCAAAAAAAGCATCAGCATCGATGTGGAGGATAGCTTGTGGGTAGGATGATAATAGCATAATTAATAATTGGACCGATGGGCCGATGAACCTATGGACCGAGGGGAGTCTTATTCATAGGTCCATAGGCCCACAGGTCCGTAGGCTCATTATAATAGTAAACGATCGTTCACGATTATCAAGGGGAAAAATGTAAGAGCTTGGAAAGGTTTAGAAAAAAAAATAATGAGGCTTAAGGAACCCGATTTCCTTGTATGATATAGTAGGTAAGGCTTGTCACCATAGCGTGCCAGGCCTGCATGATGCGCTGAACCGTGTGATCATCTTCATTAATGGCTTGATCCAGTTCAGCGAGCATTGCTTGAAAACCAGGAATATGGGCAAATTCTGTTTGTTTCTTTTTTGTCCAGGAAAGAATTGGGATGGCGGACCATTTTGAAAAGTTATGGAGATCATCTACAGGAATGCTGGCTGGGAAGAGGGGTATTTCAGAAAGACGTGTGAGTATGTGAGCGCTCAAATACAAGGGTAGAGCCGGTTTTTCTGGAATGGCTCGGATGTGTGTGGGGGCTAAGCTAAGGTCTTTTGTCATGGCAACCGAAAAACCTAACGCGTGATCACCTTCAAAGCGCAAGCCAGTGTTTTCTATTGCCTCAAATAACACGGGATTAACTTCTCTGGGAAATACTTGAAGGAGAGGGGCTGTGGGTTGTGATCCTAAAAAAGCTCTGAGCGTATCAGAATCAATGTCTCCCTTGCGATCGGCGAATTTTTGTTGCGCAGATAGTTCTAGAGCCATGGGTTCAGCAATAATATGTGACAATGCTTGTTCTTCTGCGCCAACCATGTAGACATTGAAATCATACCTATTAAAGCCTTGGATGCCAGCCTGTTGTTGGACATGTGCTAGTTGGTTTGCTAAGCAATAGCCTGCAGAAAAACCCAAAACAGCATTGTGTAATGTTGGACCAAACCCTTGTGCTATAGTCATAGGCGCCTCCAGTATTATCCCAATCAGGGGGAATAGTAAGGGGTTTCATAGCTAAAAATCAAAATAAAAGTGAAAAAAAGGTTAAAAGAAAATATTATGGAAAGAAAAACCTAATCATGATAAGATGTTAAGACCATTGTGCCTGCTTGCTATGAAAATGTGAACAAAGGAATGTTGTCATGGAAAAACAGTTAGCAAAAAACCTTGGTTTGCTTGTTATTGTGACGAGTATCATTGTCATGCTTGGTTGGATTTTCGATATTGGCTTGTTGAAAAGCATCCTGCCTGGTTGGGTGAGCATGAAATTTTCAACAGCTTTTTCTTTTTTGATGAGCGGTTTCACCCTTGTCGCTATTAGTTATTCACACAAAAACTTGTCATCAATCAATCTTGTTGTGCTCAGCTCGACCACATTAATACTTTTACTTGTTATGACGACCTTACTCATTTCTTCTCTTCTGGGATTTAGCACAGGCATTGAAGGTTTTTTTGTACAAGAAGTTTCTGGCAGTGCGTATACCAGCGTGCCAGGCAGGC
>Ga0233437_1007118_pt1 | contig 10988 bp, 11 predicted proteins | sample SI_122_August201_FD_182714 | JGI IMG/M metagenome (GOLD analysis project Ga0233437, IMG submission 182714) | Seawater microbial communities from Saanich Inlet, British Columbia, Canada - SI_122_August2016_200_MG | ecosystem: Environmental > Aquatic > Marine > Inlet | place: Canada: British... | reverse complement strand
TGAAAACAGCAATTCCTTGGAACATAAAAACAAGCGCCACACCTAACAAGCAATTTAATACGGCATAAAAAATAAAGGTGCTGTTTATGATAAGTTCATTAATAAGTAACGAAAACAATAAAGCAATGATGAACCAAATAAGAACAAAAGGCGTTTTAAATAATGTGAGTTTTAATTTTCGTAGGCGCGGAAAATAGACAGCAAAAAACCGTTTAGCCACAATAGTATTAATATAATAAACAAGTGAGACAAAAAACAGCACCACAATAGGCATAAGATAAAATATGTTTTTTAGACTTTCTCTGAGCACAGCTTCTACAGCCAAAATCTGCCCCATACTCAGACCAGATTGTCTTTGTGTTTCCACAAATGTCTTTAAAGCCTCGTCTAGAGCTGTCTGGTAAGCCATTAAAAAAGAAGCCTGTTGTGGCAAAACCACTATGAGCCCATAAAGCAAACAGGCACCAAACACACCTAAAACAGAAAAAAACATGACTGAAAAACATTTCTTTTGTGTTTGGCTTAAACCAAGAGCCACAAGATGGGATAAAGCCACATACATGACAAAGGTTCCGATTCCTAAAAGCATGACAGTCGAATGGGAAAAATGTTTGGCCATGCCAAGATAAGGAATGGGTAAAACAAAGTAATACGCTGTAGGGTGTGCTTCGGAGAACTGGTAAAAGAAATCAATACCAAAAGCATAGACAGCCGCAATTATTAAGAGGCTTGGCCAAGCAATCTCATAAATGGAAACATCTTTTTCTTTGAATTGGTGGTAAATAAAAGGAAGTGGCGTTAAAAAAACAACAAACCCAGAAAAAAAGAGGCCGAGAGTAAGCAAGCTCATAAATAAAGTTGTCTTACGCCTCATTGGCCCCCTCCTTGAAATCTACTAATAATGATTAATCACGAACAACATGTTGTGATGTGTAAGGAAGTAATGCTAAGTGGCGAGCTCTTTTGATTGATTCAACAACGCGCGTTTGATGAAACTGACAGTTACCCGTCACGCGACGAGGAACAATCTTGCCTCGTTCTGTTAAAAACTCTGCCAACATTTTAGAACGACGAAAATCAATGTAATTTTCTGAATCCGTACAAAAACGACAGAATTTCTTTCTCAAAACATTCTTCTTTGAATTAAATCTTCTTTCGGTTTTCTTTTTTCTCATTATAAAATCCTTTCCCTAAAATCGCGTAATAATTATTCATACAAATCAAACCCATCGGGCTCAACTTGAACATCTTCTTGTGTACGCTTAGTCACTTTAATTGTAAGATAACGTAAAACAGTTTCTTCATAACCAAGGTTTTTTTCAAGATCTGCAATCAAACCTGGAGTAGCTTTGTAGTTATACTCAACATACTGGCCTGTTTTGCTTTTCTTGATGGGATAGGCGAGTTTGCGTATTCCCCATTCCTTTTTGTTAAAATCTGCTGTTTCGTGGGCGGAAAAGATTTTTGTAATCTTGTCTTCGATTATTTTGATTTGTGCACTTTGCAAATCTGGCTGCAACACACAAATTGTCTGATAGGGTCTCAATTGACTCATTATCGACTCCTTCTGGTTAATTAAGCCTGTCATCAAAGTCCTTGTGAACTAAAATAACAAACAAGGGGCCATATATGGTAAACTAACCTGCTCTTCTATTGAAGAGCATATTACGTTTGCGTGCTTGGGCTTGCTTCTTTTTCTTTTCAAGCGAAGGTTTTTCGTAACACTCACGTTTACGCACTTCAGCTAAGATGCCTGCTTTTTCGCACTGTTTTTTAAATCGGCGAACCATACTTTCAAACGATTCACCATCTTTGGTTCTTACACCTGGCATATTCATCACCTATTTCTAAATTAACATTATGAAAAACAACATGTTTTCCTAACCTGCACAAGGCAGGCGCGGGTCATACGACATTAGATCCCCAGAAGTCAAATCATTGCCCCTTTTCTTTTGCGATCAGAAAAACAAACAAAGACCTGCTGCATGAAATGCCTATTAATATCATTGGGTTAGTCACGAAAAACCCATGAGCCCCATTCCTTGATAAACAATAAAGGCCATTGTGTAGGCAAAAACCGTCATGACCAGGAACGCAAAAACCGGCCACCTATAGCTATTCGTTTCTCTTCTCATGACCGCTAATGTGGACATGCATTGAGCGGCAAAAGCAAAAAAAACAAGCAAGGCTAGGGCTGTTCTGAGCGTGTACACAGGTGTCCCATCAGCCTTAAGTGCCCCGCGCAACTTATCACGAAGAGTTTCTGATTTTTCGTCAGCAGGACCCAGCTTATAGACAATGCCCATGGTGCTAACAAAAACTTCTCGTGCCGCAAAAGAAGCCAGCAAACCAACACCTATTTTCCAATCAAACCCCAACGGCCGAATGGCAGGCTCAATAAATTTTCCTAGTCGTCCCATAAAACTTTCTTCTAGCCTTTTACCTGCTTCTTCTAAACTGAGAAGGGCTAATTGTTCTTTTTTGATTTCATCTGATTGTGTTGTTGTCGATACATTAGTTTTTAATTGAATAAAATGATCCACCGTTTCTTGAGAATAAGGAAAAGAGGCTGAAAACCAAATTACAACAGAGCAAATAAAAATGATTGTTCCTGCTGTTTTGAGAAAGACAGAAACACGAGTCCAAACATAATAATAAAGAGACTTAAAAGAAGGAACCCGATAGCGTGGAAGCTCTAAAAAGAAAGCGCCTTTTTCTTTTTTAGGTAACACGCGATTCATGACAAATGCCATCACCATAGCACCTAAAATTCCTGCTAAAAACAAGGCAAACAAGGCCAATGCCTGTAGATTTAAAAAACCAAACACATAATTAGCTGGAATAAAACAAGCGATCAATAACGTGTAAACAGGCAAGCGCGCAGAACAGGTCATAAATGGCGTCATGAGAATTGTTATGAGTCGTTGTCGAGGATTAGCTATTGTACGCGTTGCCAAAATCCCAGGAATGGCACAAGCAAAAGAAGAAATAAGAGGAATAAAAGAACGGCCCTCAAGCCCAAATAACCGCATAAACCGATCAATCAGAAAGGCCCCACGCGACAAATAACCAGACATCTCTAAAAACCCAATGAAAATAAAGGCAATAAGAATTTGGGGCACAAAAACAAGCACAGCACCAACACCACTAATCACACCATCAGAAAGCAAGCTTGCCAACCAAAGAGGCTTGACACTAACGCCAACCTTTGTGGCAACAAAAGAAACTCCCTGCTCAATGATATCCATAAAAGGTATGGACCATGTAAACAAGGCCTGAAAAAGAAACATGATAACAGCAATAAAGATCATTGGCCCAAAAATAGGATGCAATAAAACACCATCCATTTTTTCAGAAAAATCATGTTTTTTTCTCTTTTGTTCTGTCACCACAGCAGCAACAATGACATCAATTTTTTTATAGTCTTCCTCAACACCTTCAGACCAAGGCCATGTTTGTGGGCCAAAACATTTTTTAGGAACAGAAAAAGCCTCTTGCCCGACCATGTTTTCATCAGTGCTCGTGCCCATCTGATCTATTTCTTTTTTGAGCAAATCCAAACCCTGCCCTGACTTTGCCACCATGGGAACAATGGGCACATTAATTTTTTTTGCCAAAAGAGACAGATCAATGTTCATGCTAAACACAGGAAGCTCATCCATCATGTTGAGCACAAGAATAATATTATCATGAATCTTTTGTATTTGGGTTGCTAAGAGAAGGCCGCGTCTTAGTTTAGACGCTTCTATCATGACAACAACCACATCTGGTCTTGTTAAACCCTCTACATTCCCTTGAATGTATTTTGCCGCAATGGCTTCATCCTCTGATTTTGTATTAAGCGAATACGTTCCTGGCAAATCTGTAATTTCTATCTGGTCACCTGATGTGGCAAGATAAGTACCAACATGACGATCAACTGTCACACCAGGGTAATTAGCAATTTTCTGCTTTGAACCTGTGAGAAGATTGAAAAGAGTTGATTTACCAACATTTGGATTGCCTGCTAATACAACTGTTTTTTGCATAGAGACTTAATTAGAGATTTGTTGAGACCGTGATAAAGGCGGCTTCATCACGTCTAATAGCATAACTTGTATCACGAATTTTTATTTGAAGAGGACCTCCGAGCGGAGCCTTTCTCAATATTGAAATATCTTCTCCAACAGTAAAACCTAATTCTAATAAACGATCATAATCAGAAATGCCCTTATCTATTTTTAAGAGTTTTGATTTTTGACCTTGTTGTAAGTTTAGAAGAACCATTTTACCTCAGTTAAATCGATGTACTATTTATCTTAACATAATCTTTCTGATTTTGAAAACCATTTTCAAAATAAATCACATAAAAAGATCTCTTGGTCAATTATTATTAAATATTCTAATGATTACTTGATGTTATGTTTTGTGTCTTTTTTAGAAAAAGGGGTTATTCATGCGTTCGTAGCCCACAGTTGTTTGTGGACCATGCCCTGGAATAACTAAGGTCTCATCAGAAAGTGTAAATATTTTCTCTTTTACAGAAGTAATGAGGCTGTCATAATTGCCTCCCCACAAATCAGTACGGCCAATTGAACTCTTGAAAAGCGTATCACCACTTAAAAGAAGGGCCAAATCAACAACCTCACCTTTGTCCTGCTCAAAGGCAAAATGTTCACAATAAAAACAAACAGATCCTGGTGAATGTCCGGGTGTAAAAACCGTCTTAAACGTCAAGCCCTCCCAAAGCACGACATCTTGTTGGGCATCAAGAAAATGAGTTATGGCAGGAACTTTTTCAGACACCGTTGCTCCAAACATACGCGCCTGATCAGGCAATTGATTAAAAAGTTCGAGATCTTTTTTATGAAGAAAAATGGGGGCTCCTGTTTTCTCATGAATAAAACCGGCTTGCGCAATATGATCAATGTGCCCATGTGTGAGTAAAATACTCTGTAAAACACATTCATGAGACTCTATGTCAGCCATAATCTTTTCCGCCTCAGCCCCAGGATCAACCACAACAGCTTTTTTCTTATCTGTATCTAAGATAACAATGCAATTACTTTGAAAGGACCCAACAGGAAAAACTTTAATTTTCATATAATCTACCTTTTTTTATTGTGTAATATATCTTCAAATTTTTCTGCTTTGCGCGTGACATAATAAAACCCACAACCCCTGTACAAGTCAACCTTGCCAATTAATTTGCGTGCCGGAAACTCACGACACAATTTTGGTTTATATCTATGTATTGGACACTTGTTGTCATCTCCTAAATAAAGACACTTGTAGACAAGCATGTTATCAACCATGCCAAGAGGTTCAAAATTATAACGCAGATAATGCCACTTACGAACAAGCCAAACAACACGAGGCTTCTTGGCCCATGATCGTGGCAAGCTTAAACCTATTTGCTGGCAACAGGTACCTGATCCTTTACAAGAACCTTTACGAATATATTCTGTCGGCTGAATAAAAGTGATCACCTTAAAAGCCAAGGCATCAACAAAATCAGTAATCCGTTCAACTATGAAAAAAATGATCTGGATAACAAAGCGTGTGACGCGTAAAATAACGGTATTAATGAAATGCATGCACCTCCCATTTTTATTGTTTTGGTAAAATTAGCAACCACTAATTCAGCTTGCGTCCTGCAAGCTTCTTCATTAATAACAATCCCATACCCATGCTTAGGCTATTAAAACACATTCTCATCATTTTTCTTTTTCTCATCCCTGTTTCCCTCTACGCATACCCCATCGCAGAAAAAGCCCCAGCATCAGCTTCAGCACCTCTTAATATATTAAGCGCGCAACCTGATCGTCTTTTTATTCCACAATCAGGAACTTTTCAAGATGAGTACCTTTTCAGTCTCACCATTGACAGCACGAGCTTATTGCTTATTGATTTAGATACTTGGGCGGCGCATGCGACACAACCAGATTCTTTTACAGCCTCTGTTTCTGATGTATCACTCCTTCCTAATGGCACAACTCTTATTGTAGGGCTTTCTGATGGAGATATTGCCACACTCGAACTTGACGATGAAGACAGCTTTGAAAACACAGACACAACAACGACAGACGATGATGAGGAGGAAGAAGACACAGAAGATCATGATTCGCGACAAACAAATATGTCCGAAAGCATGACAAGCGCTGGCATTTCTTTCATGGTAGCAGATCCTGATGATGATATTATCTATATGATCAATAGCTCTGGCTATTTCATGCAATACAACTTTTCGACAAAAATCTATTCAGAATTCGTCATCGAAAACAGCAGTTCCTCAACTGAGAACGATGATGGCACAACAACAGCTGGAAGCTATACACCAACTGACATGGTGTATGCCGAAGCCACAAGCAGTGATAAAATCCTAATCAGTACTGACACAGGAAACATCATTTCTGTTTCACCAACTGAGGCCACCTATACTGTTTACACACTTTCTTCATCAGCAACAGCCTATACCACAGAAAACCCCACATTCAATGATATGGCGCTCACACCTGATAATGACTATGCCTTCCTCGTTGATTCTGACAATAATCTTGTTTGGGTATTTTCTCTGATTTCTTCCTCTTTTATTGACCAACAAAGTTCTGGGACAAGTCTTGACCCCATTGAAATGTCCGATAGTGATGACAATACAGGCTTCACACATATCGCTATCTTTGAAGAAAGTAGTGATAATATTCTCGCCTATGTCTCTGGTGAAAACGGTCTTACCGTTATTGATGCCAACAACCCCGATGAAGCCTCTTCCACAACAAAGGTAATTGATATTGAAACAACAGAAACAGATGAAGATCCTATTATTCTCACGGGAACACCTGGACCCTTAGCAACAACAAGCAGCGACACAAAATACCTCTTAAGCACTAATGGTGACGCGACTATTTCTGTCTTAACAGAAAACCCCTGGATCAGTATTACCAGCATCAGCACAGACGAGATTGTCACAGAAACATCGTCAACGTTTACCCTCACCTTTCAATCGGATATTGCAGGCTCCTATACCATTAAATCAAACAGCAATCCTTTGGGAACAACAGGAATAGACCTTATTGAAGCAACAACATTTACAGATGTTGATACAGACATCACAACAGCCGAAATTGATGTTGAGAGCTTTGACCGCACCACTTTTGTTGAAGGCATTAATAAAATCTTTGTACACGTTACAGATGATGAAGGGCGACTTGGTCATACTGCCACACAACTCACTGTCGACCGTCCTCCAGAAGCCGTCACCATAACCGGTATTAATTTTGGCAATCAAAAAATCTTTGTCACCTTTACCCCCTCAACTGATGAAGACATTGAAAAATACACCCTGTATGCTGAAGAAGCTGAAAACCAAACAAATCCTACGTGCCCAGGAGCTCTTACCTTTGATGACGCTTCCACAAAATCTGTTACTCCCTCAAGTTGCTCTGAAAACAGCTGCACAGGCGAAATCACCTCACTCACAAATGACACCCTCTACTGCATTGCTGCTGTGGCAAAAGATGAGGCAGGACAAACAGGAGACCTTAGTGGTTTTTCAACACCCATAGCCCCAGAGCAAACTGTGGGCCCTGCAGGATTTTTAGGGGAAACAAGCTGTTCGCTTGGCAAGTATGAAGGCGGCTCAAACTTTTACCTCTTTGTTTTGTTGTTCTTACCTTTGTGTGTATTCTTAGTCGCTAGTCGCTGGTCGCTGGTCGCTAGTGTTTTATGGAAAGTTAAAGATTCTCTTTTAATAGTTCTGTTTTTTATTATATTATTCTCACCACACACTGTGTTCGCACAAGAAAAGACGCCTCAGAACTGGACGTTGGAGCCTAAAGTTTTTGTGTGGTTTCCAACAGATTCTGCTGTAAAAGATTTTGTGGGATTCTTTCCGCATGCTGGTGGTGAGATTGAGTTTGGTTATTTGCTCAAAAACAAATTTAATTTCACCGTAACAGGTGGCTTCAGTTATGAGGGCGGCAATTCCATTGGTGTGCGTTCTGGCGGCGCTTCAGGCGATTCTTATTCCTTATATCTCTTTCCCATAAGATTTGATTTTGTATTTCGATTTGACTTTAAATCAGACCAACTTTTCTTGCCTTATTTAAGAGCTGGGGGAGATGTTGTTTTGTTTAATGAGCGTAGCGCGGGCAGCAGCATTACAAATTACAAGTTTGGTTTTCATGGTGGCGCTGGTGTTGGCATTCTTCTCGACCGCATTGAACAACTGGGGCACAACCTAGAAAGTGTGATTGGCGTTAACGATATCTATGTCACCATTGAAGTCCGCTATGCCTATCTGAATAGCTTCCAAACCACTGGCCTGGACCTTTCAGGCATCTATCCTTATGTTGGGGTTTTGTTTGAATTTTAAATTTTCAACACCTGTCCTGGTTTTGCCATAAAGAGTTTTGTTTTTGATTTTTGCTTTGAAACAAGAGAGGCCATTTCTTTAAGATGATGGCGACAAACATGAGTCACGCCAATTTTTTTAATTTCTGATTCATCTATATAATCTAAAAGCATTTCCAAATCACAATGAAACAAACCCGCAGGTTTTGGAGAAAAAACTTCATGCATGAGGAGATCTGTTCCTTTAAATAACCGCATGGTTGCCTCTGTAAGAGCCCCATCACCGCTAATCGCCAAACTTTTAGTTTTGCTTACCCACAAACGCACACTGAGATTTTCTCGAGAGTGGCTTGAATGCGCGCAAGCAAAAATCAGTTTTTTAAAGACAAATTCTTGATCACAACAAATTTCTTTGAACGTAAGATCATATGTAATTTTCTTAAAAATTGAGGCATAAGCTAAAACGGCCATTTGTTCGATGTTTTCTTGAACACCTTTGGGACCAATAATTGTTAAAGGCTTTGTGCGCCCCTCTTCTAAAAACCTAATAAATAATGGCGCCAATCCCATGGTATGATCACCATGTAAGTGCGTCAGGTAAATAGCATCAATGCTCGGATATATCTTTGGATACTGCCATAGACGCTCGGGAACCTGATACCCGCAGTCAAATAATACTGTGGGTTGTCTCTTGGCAGAATAAATAAATGATGTGTTACCTAAACCTTTGTCATCAAAGGCTTCACCAGTTCCCAATACTAAAAGTTGCATAATCTTTGTGGCCAGTGCTCAGTGCTCAGTGTTCAGTGTCAGTATTTGCTTGCTGTTTTTCACTGGACACTAGACACGGGACACTCGTCACAGTGTCTCTCTCTCAATCCACCCTAAAAAGTTTTTATACCCCTTCTCAATAGGCACAGCAACCACACAGGGACATGTATAAGAATGGATCTCCTTCACCCGCTCTATGAGTTCATCAATACAAGATTCTTTTGTTTGCCCTAATAAAAAAATCTCGTTCTCTTCATTGATCTTGCCTTCCCACCAGTAAACCGACGAAATTCCCGGAAGAATGTTCACTCCTGACGCTAAACGTTCTTCAACTAATGTTTTGGCAATTTTTTTGGCTTCTTCTTCAGTAGGAGTTGTGATGTAGACTAAGTACTTTTTCATACGTCCTTCGTCTATCGTCTATCGTCTAGCCCTTCGACAAGCTCAGGGTCTAACGACGTCTAGCGTTAGTGCTGCTAGATAGATATTTTACGTTTTTCTTCTTCGGGGTGTTCTCGAAACATAACAGCAACATTCCCAACCATGCCGGCAAGGTGCCCTGAAACTTTTTCAGCTAATTCAGCAATGATTTCTTTTTTCTCTTCTTTGCAATCAATGAACTTAATCTTGATTAACTCATGATCCAATAAGGCGTCATCTGTTGCCTGTACGAGTTGTGGCGTTAAGCCTTTTTGCCCGACAAAAACAAGAGGCTTAAACCCATGAGCCATACCGCGTAGTGTTTTTCGTTGTGTTGAATTGAGTGTTTTCATTGTCGTTCCCATAAAGACTTTTACAAAGTTAAGCAATTATAACCTATTGATAACATTAGTTAACAACGCTGTCGTTGTACACATATTTCTTATTTTATCTCTTTTTATGTCGTATAACATGACGCGATTCGCCAACTTCATTTAATCGTTAACCTGTTGTTATTATATTGATTTATATCACCTTTGTCTACAGCGAAAAAAAACGACAAAAAACTCATTTTGTACACAACTTTTATTGCATTTATGACGATAATTTAGTTAGTAGGTGATAGAATCGGGCATATAGGAATTTTTTAAAATTCCGCTAAAATTTTAATTTTTTTCATCCCAAGGGAATCACTCCCTAATGGACCACACCATGTGCACCCTAAACCCAAAGGACCCTATCATAGGGTCCTTTTTTTCTTAGAACAACTTAACGAACAAAGCGAGTTTAGTTGTTCTTAGACCGCGCCGAAGCTTCAGCGAAGGCGGGTAGTATTACTCGACGAAGGCGGGTAGTATTACTCGACGAAGGCGGGTATTACTCGAGAGTTTCCTACTCATCAAATTCATGCTCTACATCTTTTGTACAAGACGTATCACCTTTTTCTAGAGTGCAATCATACCAGGAAGGATTGGTTTGTTTGAATTGTTCATCATTGAATTGAATGAGCGCATTCCACATGGTGAAATCAACATCAAAACCATAAGGCCAAGCACTCTTATTACTAAAATACATTGTTGTGTAAAAATCGACACTGCCCACTTGAGAATTGTAATCAACGCTGGTGATGTAAGAACGCAGATCGCGAATATAGCGACCATCATTACTTGTTGAAGACCAGCTATTTAACTTCCACTTAAAACCTTGAATCCCAACAAGACCATGATCAAAACCTGGTTCCCCTTGCATCTCTGCTTTTCGCAGTGATGTACTCGCTAAAGAAGGCGTTTTAAAAGGATACATGGTCACTTCTTGATAATAAGAATTTGTTCCTGAACTCGCCGCATCAACAAGATGACCATCTTGTTCACGCACGCCAATAACAGCATAATAAATGCGCGCCTCATATTGATAAGCCTCACAATGATTACCATCATTACAATCATCATCCCACATAGGACGATCTG
>Ga0233437_1007117_pt1 | contig 10989 bp, 9 predicted proteins | sample SI_122_August201_FD_182714 | JGI IMG/M metagenome (GOLD analysis project Ga0233437, IMG submission 182714) | Seawater microbial communities from Saanich Inlet, British Columbia, Canada - SI_122_August2016_200_MG | ecosystem: Environmental > Aquatic > Marine > Inlet | place: Canada: British... | reverse complement strand
CCCAAATAAGTTGTTTTGCTATAAGAAACATTGTGGAGTTGAGCTGCTCTAATTGTATCGATAATCTGATGACAGCGGTCACTTTGCTAAAATCATAATTCAATAAAGGTTTTACAACATATAACATTTCTTTATTGAGCGACTTACTTTTGTGAAAGCTTACGGCGAGTTTTCCTTTAAAAGCCTTTTGGAGTTCGGGGCGATTTTTGAGATTTTCTAAATATTGGGGAGATACTTCAGAATCACAAATAACACGTCCTGTATTGAGAATAATAGTTGTACGAAAGTTCGTAATGTGGCCAATATTGTTACACGTATCTTGAAGAGCTGCAAAACGACCTGTCTCAATATAAAAGTCAGTAAAATGTTCTATGAGGTTAGTGTCCTTCACGAGATCATTTGTGATATAACCGATATAGACTTCTCGAAAAATTCTGAATGAAAAGATATTAATAATAGCTAATACTAAGAGAATGATAATGAGGTACGAGGGAAAGAGTTGCCAGAGTAATTTACGGGTTTTCATAGCGTACGTTATTTTTGCGGTACAATTTTATAGCCTATGCCACGAACTGTTTTGATCATGTTGCCGGCGCGGCCCATTTTTTTTCTTAAGCCAACAACTTGAACGTCTATTGATCTTTCTGTGATTTCTGAGCCTTCTCCTCGTATTTCTTCTATGATTTTTGTTCGTGAAAATACCCAACCAGGCTTTTTGGCAAGAAGATGTAAAATGTCAAATTCACTGATTGTTAAGTCCACAGGACGTTGTTTAATGAACACTTGGTGTTGATTAAAATCAATAGTGACGTCATTAACTTTAATGAGGTTTTCATCATTAGTGTCTGCTTGAATGCGTCTTAAGGTTGCTTTGACACGGGCGAGGAGAACCTTTGGACTAAAGGGTTTTGTAATATAATCATCAGCACCTAATTCCAGTCCGTTGATGATATCGGTTTCTTGTGTTTTTGCTGTGAGCATGATGATTGGTGTTGCGGCATACTCTTCTGTGTTTTTGAGCTCACGACAAAGTTCACTGCCATCTTTTCCTGGTAACATAAGATCTAAAATAATGAGGTGTGGCTTTGTTTTTTTAATTAATTCTTCAGCTTCTTCTGCTGATTCTGCTGCCGATAATTGATAACCTGTTTTTATGAGATGATAACTAATGAGTTCAAGAATATCAGGATCATCATCAACAACTAAAATATTAATTTTATTATAGTCCATAAGGGCATCCTTTTTTCATAGACTAACAAAAAATACCTTTGATCACAAGTGTTTATAATCGAATCCCGAAAAAATCAGGTGTCTTTCGCAGGGCACAGATTGTATTGGCTGACGGGAAAAAAAGTATAGTAAAAATAGCTTTCATTTCTGTTGGAGTGCTTTTATAAGCTCCAAACGTGAGACGACAAAGAAATAATAATAGATCCTCAAAACGTGGTTTTGCACCTGAGAAGGCACAGAAGAATATTATCTATGGAAAAAACCCCATTGAAGAGGTGTTAAAGGCAGGAAAGCGCAAGGTTCAAGAGGTTCTCTTTGCCATGAATAAAGATCGCTTGGGTGAGTCGGCATTAGGTGCTTTGCTTGTGAAAAATTGCGTGCCGTGTCGGGCTGTTACAGAAGACGAATTAGATCATATAACAGGTAACGGCGTGCATCAAAATATTGTGGCCTATGTTTCCAGTTTGCCAGAATCCTCATTAAATGATCTTTTAGAGGATTTACAGGAAAAGGAAGTTATTCTGATTCTTGATTCCATACAAGATCCACAGAATTTTGGAACGTTGTGCCGATCAGCTTTATCCTTTGGTGTGCGTTATGTGATTTTACCTAAAGATCGCTCTGTTAAGTTAACACCTGCCGTCATTAAGGCGAGTGCCGGAGCAATTGATCATCTTAATATTATTTTTGTCACAAATCTTGTGCGCGCTATGGAAAAATTGAAAGAGCAAAATGTGTGGCTTTATGGTGCTGCTCTTGATGAAACAGCGCAAAATTTATCAGAACTTAAACCAGCAAATCGTTCCGCTGTTGTATTGGGCACAGAAGGAGTCGGGTTACGGCGTCTTGTAAAAGAATCTTGTGATGTGTTAACCAAAATTCCCATGGCCGCTGGCTTTGATTCTCTAAATGTTGGGCAGGCAGGGACTGTGCTACTTTACGAATTTGGAAAGCAAATATTTATTTAGTCTCTAGCCTCTTTTCTTTCGTCTCTCGTAAACAACAACTACGAGCGACTAGCGACCAGCGACTAGCGACTGTCCAAAGTGTTTGATCAGTTATCAGATAAAATAAATGGTGTTTTTAAAAAGCTAAAAAATACGGGTGTTATTCGGGAAGCCAATATTCAAGATGCCATCAGACAAGTGCGTATGGCTCTTTTAGAAGCTGATGTTCATGTCCTTGTTGTTAAGGACCTTTTAGCACAGATTAAAGAAAGAGCTTTGGGTCAAGAAGTTTTAGGTTCGAATACGCCAGGACAGCAGTTTTTTAAAATTGTTCAAAGTGAAATGGTGCGCATTTTAGGTGGTGAGAAGAAAAATCTCGTTTTTACAGATAAACCACCACATATTATTCTCATGGTGGGGTTGCAGGGCTCTGGTAAAACAACAACGGCGGCTAAGTTGGCACAACATTATCGAAAAAAAGGAAGAAGGCCTTACCTTGTTCCTGCGGATTTCAACAGACCTGCTGCTGTTGAGCAGTTAAAGACTTTGGGTCGCCAAATAGATATTCCTGTCTACGATACAAACATTAAAAAAGATCCCATTAAAACAGTCAAAAAAGCAGTAAAAGAGGCACATGATTCTTTTTGTGATATTGTGATTGTTGATACAGCAGGTCGTTTGCACATTGACGATGTCATGATGCAAGAACTCAAAAAAATGAAAAAGAAGCTCGATGATCCCCATGTGCTTTTTGTTGCCGATGCCATGACAGGACAAGAAGCCGTGAATGTCGCTAAAACTTTCCACGAATTTCTCACAATTGATGGTGTTGTGCTCACTAAAATGGATGGTGATGCTAAGGGTGGAGCGGCTTTTTCCGTGCAATCAGTGGCACAATGTCCCATTTATTTTGTAGGCATGGGAGAAAAAATTAGTGAATTAGAACCTTTTCATCCTGATCGTTTGGTTTCGCGTATCCTTGATTATGGTGACATCATGACGCTTATTGAAAAAGCAGAAGATGTGATTGATGTGGAATCAGCAGAAAAGCTTGTTGCTAAAATGCAGAAGAACACATTTGATTTAGAGGATTTTCGCCAACAGCTCAAACAAATGAAAAAATTAGGCTCAATGTCCTCAATGATGAAAATGTTACCAGGGGCAAAAAAATTAACACAAAATGTTGATTTTGATCAGGCAGAACACGATTTAAAAAAGAAAGAAGCCATTATTAATTCCATGACCATCAGAGAACGTCGTCACCCAAAAATTCTTAATGGATCACGCCGTAGTCGCATTGCTATGGGCAGTGGAACAGCTGTGAGTGATGTGAATCGTTTTATGAAAGAATTTGAAAAAGTACGTAAAATGATGAAAAATTTCTCAGGCGGTAAAATGCAGCAAATGATGGCTAAGATGGGGGGGATGGGGTCTTAGGGGTCGAAGGGTTGAGGGATCTATGGGGCTTAAGGCTCAGGGCTTAGGGTTTTACGGACAACGGACTACGAGTTACGGACTACGAATCTTAAAGTATTGTTAAAGAAATAGGGAGAGTCATTCCGGCATCTTCAATCTCATCTATAAAACCATCAGCATCAGCATCAGTGGCATCAAGAAGATCGTTTTCAATTTCTGTGTTTGGGTTTGTGTCGACCGTGCCATCACCATTTGAATCAAATGTAAATTGTCCAAACATAGGGTCTGTATTCAAATATTCACATTCATTTTGAGGGGAATAGGTAATGTTTGATGTCACTGGGGAAAAAGTGCCATCAGCATTTTCTTCTATTGATTGGTATTGAATAAAAGGTTTTAGCATTTTGTTGTTTCCAGGACCTGCCCAGTTGCAAATAAAACCTGTGATTTGTCCAAATGCTTGACCAGAAGCCAGGCTAGGACCAAAAGCAAAAAAAGCTTCTCCATCTAGAAGTGTTTCACCATCTTCAAGCTCTAGAACAACATTGAGTACACGCGAATTGGGGTCGAGGTGTCCTGCTTGCCAGGAATAAGAATACATGCCTGCTCGTGTTGTGATGTTGTAGTCCACAATGAGTTTGTTTTTATCATTAACCCAGCCATCAGTGTTTACGGTTGGATCCAAAATGTCCAAGTCATCGACAACATCTGACAAAGTAAAGGGATTAACATCCAAACCACAATAATCAACAAAATCAAAACCAATCTTCATGTTTGTTGTAGACGTTTTATTGTATAAAGCAGAACCTGCTTCTGTTGTACCATCAGAGCAAAAATTATGAGTATCACTATTATGGCGATAATTAAAAAGACCACGGTATGTTGTGTTGTCATCATTTAAAGCCAAATGTTTCATATTTAAAGAAACCGCTTTATCATCGTAAGTTAGCGAGAGTGTGTAATGATAAATTGTATTGCCCGTATCTTCATCTGTGCTGAGATCAATGGTGGCACCATCAATAATGGGATCTGTTATGTCGTTTTCGTCTAACATGCTCGTCATTTCAGTTGTTAGAGTAACGTCTTCTGTGAGGTCAATATCATTGTAGTTAGCGACGCAAACCATGCTGGCAAAAGCTTGGAGCATTGTAGTTGTTTTGTTAGAAAGGCCTGACATGCGCGTATTGAGTTGTGCGGCTGCGCAGGCTTCATCAGTATCGCCTTCATTAGTTGTCCATATGCCCACATCACCAACGAAGAGTGTTCCAGAAGCATTATCGCCATTAGGAAAGTTTTCATAAGCAACAGCAGGACCATAACAACTAGCCGATGTTATTTCTTGAAAGAAACTTCCAAAATCAAAGGCGCAATCTTCTAAATTTTCACCTTCTAAAATAGCATTGATATCAGCCAAGTCTGAACTCATGAGGGTGGCAAATATGAGATTTGGATTGGATAGCCAAGAATCTGTTAACGTTGATGTGACTGTATCTGTGGTATCAAGGGGTGAGGCAATGACCAGACTAACCGGAAATATTTCAGCAGTTGTTGTTGGGGGATTGCCTACACGTGTTCCCGCGTCACCGCCACAGTTTAACATGGTGAGGAGTAAACAAAAACTAGCTATGAAGGTAATAATATTTTTATGCGTGCCCATTACTTTTTATCTTTCTTTTTTTCTTCCTGCAAGGTCACAGGAAAAAATTGTAGATTGAGTTGGTATACCCCGTCATAATGTATATCTTCAGCATTCACGAGATCGAGAATTTCATTTTGAAAGGAATCAATGCGTTGAGAGATTTCTTTTTCCAGGTGCGATGGAATAGGGATGGTGAGTGCTGAAAAGTTTCGTTTTTCTTGTTCTAAATAACTTAAATACCGTCTGGCTTTGTTGAGAACAGCTTCATGAAAACTAAAGGCTTCAATAGCTGATGCAGTGGGGCCCGTATCCACAATGGGATCTGATTGTATGAGTTTGCCAGAAGTATCTCTTTGAAGAAGTTTGAGTTCTAAAAGTGTTTCAATGGCTTCACGCGCTTCTTGGGGAGAAATGCGTGGGAGACATTTAGCAGCAATCCATTTAGCCTCTTCTTTAAAATCTTTGAGAAGAACCATTTCCCGAATAGCGGCATAGTAATCATTGCTAAGATATTTGTTTTGATGTGTTTTAATTTTAGAAAAAGTGACTCTGGGTCTGAGTTTATCAAGTTCATTAAAGAGTTTGTATTTTATGTCTGGATTCTCTGTTTGATTAAACTCTACGAGTCGCTCAAAGTATTTTTTTTCTTTTCCCTGAATTTTGAGAATTTCACAAAATTTTTGAACAGATTTATCAGTAAGCGTGCGCTCTCCATCCATAATCATTTTCAAAAAACTTGGTGAACCAAAGCCTGCTTGTTCGGCAAAGTAGCGCATGGTGAAATTCTTGTTGAGCACTTTAAGTTCTTTGACAAGATCTTTCAGGTAAATTCTGAAATCAGAATATTTAAAGATATTCGTTGAGGGTTTTGTTCGTTTTCTTGGCACAGTATATTTATTATAAATTATGTGTACCGTGACGTCAACAGACAAAGTTATAACTATATGAAATAAAAAGAAATATAAACGTTTGTCGCATAACGCTAGATCACACCTAAACCTGTATTCTTGTGTACATGTGGACGACATATTTATCAAGATGAAAGGGTGAGGTCACTTTATTTAGATAATCACTTCTGGTCAGTACAGGTGTTTCCTTACGTACACTCCAAGTGCCCGAGACTTGTTAGGCAGTTTTGTGTGGTCATTTAGCTCGTTCGTGACATTTGTTTTCACTAGACGGGTTTGCCATGACACGGTCGCTTAACTTCAGGAAACACCTGTACTGACCAGAAGTATACTGCTTGTTCCACTATATATCTGTCATTAGTGCTTGAGGAAAAGTCTTGATAAATCCATAAAATCCACTATGTTACATAATTATTGCATCACGACTTGCTGAAAAAATGCACAGATTATGGTAAAATAAGCATATGGACGAGCATATTGCCTTAAAGCAGCGTATGATCATGGTTGTCGGGTTGCTGATATTTATTTTGACCTGCTATTTGGGATCACAGAAACTTGTTTTGGCTTTTTTTGATGTTGGGCAACATGATCTTTTGCTTCCTGGCGAAGAAAAAATTCCTTTCATGCCATTTAGTATTCTTGTTTATTCTCTCGAATATCTTTTGCCGATTTGGCTTTTTGTCATGATTTCAAAAAGAGAATATATTCTCAAAATCATCATCGCTTTTGTGGCCATGGTTATTATTCACGTGTTTTTTTATTTTTCCTTTCCTGTGGAATATGTGCTCAGACCGCATCTATCAGCTGATACCATGGGATACTACTTCATTTCCACGCTCTACGAAATGGATGCCCCCATTAACACATTTCCCTCCATGCATGTATCCATCGCCTTTCTCACGTTTTTTATTATTCGCAAATATCGCCCCCATCTGCAATGGATCGGTTTTCTGGTCGCCATTATTATTTCTACGTCCACAATTCTCATCAAACAGCACTATATTCTCGATGTGGTGAGCGGTGTTATGCTAGCCTGGCTCGTTTATTATGTGTGCTTTTCTAAGGATATTAAGCTCTTAGATAAGTTTGTTCGTCCCTAACTGATTCATACCTTTGTACCAAATTCTCTATATGAGAAAAACCTAGGAGATTTCTAGGCAAAAAATGTCCAAATAAATCAGGCAGTATCAGTAAAATCAATAATATTAGATGGATAGGTTTAATGTGATTTGGCACAAATCTTGAAAGGATTATAATGTATAGTTTTTTATCAAGAATTAACATTGTTTAGGGAGGTCCTGATGGCACCTACAAAGTATTTATTAATCATCTTAATATGTTGTGTGTTTGTTCTTGGTTTTGTTTCTGATTCTACTGCGCGCAGTGCGAAGAAAAGTGTTAAGAGTGTCAAATCGCATACGATTTTGACACAAAAGAAACCAATAAACCATAACAAAAATGTGAGCACAGGAAATTCTGTTCAGTTTAACCAATGGCATCAACAAACACAAACGCTCATACAGAACAAATATGGAGAGTTGAAGTTGAGCTTAGAAAATAGCCGGAATAATTCAAATGGTATTAAAATCAGGAATCAAAACAATAATTCCAGATCCAACGATGAAATTCGGGCTATTATCAAACAGCAGGTATTGAATAATATCAGAAATCAAGTGCTCATTGACCCACTAGTAGATGATGTTGCAAAGGTTGATCCAGGGCGGATTATTGGTGATGTAAATACTTTTATAGATTGGATAAATGGCTGGGCTGAGATGATTAATGCAGCTGGTGTTGTGAGTCAGGTTTGTATTGATGGTGTTGTGTATACAAATTTAGATGATTCGTCAGGTGATACGTCATGTGAAAACGTTGGTTTTGGCCATGGTCAAGGGTCTATTGATGAGGCTGGTGAGGATATGGGCCAAAGCAATCATTTTATGAGTTGGTTTTTTAACTTGTTTGAAGGTGGCACCACTATGAAGGAGTGGAAGAAAGAAAAAGAAGAAGAAGAGCAAGACAAAAAGGATGAAGAAAGTGATTCAGAAATGCCAGAAGGTGGAGATGATGATGCTGAAGATGAAGATGAAGAGGAAGATGCAGATGAAGAAACAGATACTGATGACGACATCATCATGATTGGGCCTTGTCCACCCGAGGACCGCAATTGTCTAGCTGATATAGCGTCACTTTTTGATGACTCAATATTAAATTTAAATTTTCGAGAGCAGGATTTCATGTCATTGGCTCAGACATTTGTTGATCTTGTTAATGATTATGGTTCTGATATTGGTTCTGCGATTATAGTTGATATGCTTACAGGTAGTTTAAATACTAATGTGGGTAGTATTCAAAACCTTGTTAATTCTTTAAGAGGAAGTGATTCTGCTGATTCTAATGGCTCAGGGAATGGTGAAGACGATTATACAGGGGATGATGATTATGGTAACGGTCCTTTAACGGGACTTGATACAGGCGAAGAGGAAGAAGAAGGGGAAGAAGAGGAAGAAGATCCTGACGAAAGTGAGGATGCTAATAATGGCATTATGGCGAAGCCAACTGATCGTAACGAGGTGACTAATGTGAATCAACATTTTGATAATAATCAGGTAACAAATCCTGTTAATGCTCATACACCAAATGTACGGGTAACGCCAAATGCTAACAGTCAGGTACCATTACGCAGATAGTTTATTGAACAAATAGTTAGAACTTTATAATAGAAAAACATGTCAGTTATTAACCAAAAACATGGGGGAGTTATCCCTTACCAAATAGACTTGATAAGGGATTTCTCTGTGTTGACCCATTCACTTTCAGAAGCAGATCGAGCTAAGCTCGCAGAGCAGCTTAAGCCTCTTTTTGGATCAGATGAATCAAATTTAGTTTTTAAATCTGCAGCTTCTTTTGAAGCAGAGCTATCCAACATAATCCAAGCAGGTTCAGAGACTTCATTAGTTCCAGCATATTTACAAGATGTCATTGATCAAGCATATCATTTAGAATCTGATCTTATTGAATTGAGGGAATTAGATACAGGTTTGTATTATGATTTTGATAATCTCTCGTCTTTGAGTGAGGGATTTGATTTTTATGTCGCAATGCCAAAAGAATTAGACAAGTTATCGTTACCCAATTTATCTTATGAGTCCATGAGTGTTACGAGTGCTGTTATGCAAATGCGTAGCGATGTTTATCCAACATTAAGGCCGGGAACTGTTGTTGAGATACACGCTAGTGAGAATATTGAAGGTATTCCTTTTGATGTTTTTGAAAAGTATTCTCCAATGGAACTGAGAGGTGAAGAAATTCTTTTTATTATGTCACAACTCAGTACGGTTTCTGATGGTGATGTGGCAACATTATTACGACATGTTTTTGTGATGGCACAAGATAGTCAGATGTATACAGCTAATGATCTGCTCTATTGTTTTGAACTAATAGGAGGTCTTTGTCAGGATTTAGACTTAACAGTAGACCAAATTGTGAGCCTCATGAAAGATAATCATATTACAAGCTTTGATCATCTTGATTCGTTAAGTCGTTTGGCTGATCCGGCTTCACGTTTATCTCAGGAAAACCCCATACATGATCAGTTAGCCATAGAAGCTGAAGTTATGAATGCAGAGGCAATAACAAATGTGTATCGCCTGGTTAGTGATCTGACTAAATCTGTAAAAGAGGAATTTGGGGGGGCAGCGGATCAACACCAAGGCCTGACGTTTGACGAAGCCAAAGCGCGCTTGGATTTTGTGGAGGAGTGGTTGCTTGCTCACACAACATCAGAGGCTTCTGAAGACAAAAATCGTACGACCTATTTACTTACTCAGAGTATCCAACGATCTTTTTATGATTGTGATGTAAAGTCATTTTTTGCGGTGGCTGTTGCCCATGAAATGGGATGGCCTTTAGGAATTGTTAGTGTGCCTGGCCATATTTTTACTGTTTGGGATGACCAACAGGGTGTACGGTTTTACTATGACAATTATAGAGTCTCTTCCGATGAGTATTACATTGATCATTATCAGGTTGCTGATTCAGCATTGGAAAAGGGGCAATTAAAGACATTATCGAAGCGACAGGTTCTTGGTCTTGTGTATATGAATCGCGGGTGTTATCAAGCGCATGATCCTAATTTATCCTATGAAGAACAGCGTTACAGAGCCATTGCTGATTTTGATATGGCGTTGAAAAAAGACTCCAGCCAAATACTTTTCTTTTGTAATCGTGGTCTTGATCGTTTTCGCCTTTGGGCCAGTTTTCAGGATAAACGCTCTCCAGAAGAATTGGCGACAATGGAGAAACAAATAAGGAGAGATATGCGTTCGGTATTTCAGCTAGATTCTGATTTCTATTATCCTTATTATGTCTTTTCTCAAATTCACTACGTAAAAGGTGACTACGTTACAGCTATTGAATCCTTAGAAGTTGTTCTTACAAAACTATCTCCACAAGAAGACATCATGTATCGCAACCGCTATGAAACTATGATTCAGATTTTTCGAAAAGAAAAAAACATGAAAAATCATGTTTGATGAAGTCAAAATGTGCGTCTTTTTGTTATTTCTTTAACAAAAAAAAACTTCGACTTTGCTAACAATGTCGTAAGTGGCATTATGCTAGCCTGGGTGGTTTACTACGTGCGCTTTGCTAAAGATATTAAGCTCTTAGATAAGTTTGTCAGACCCTAATGTAAATCACTAAATCTTAAGTTGCCAAACCCTTTTTTATCCACTAAAAAACGCAACAACTTGATTAATAATCTTTACTTATCAGATTAAGAGGTGAACTTGACCACACTCATTGATGGCAAAGCTTTAGCGCTAAAAATAAAGACTGACCTTAAAGA
>Ga0233437_1007108_pt1 | contig 11005 bp, 8 predicted proteins | sample SI_122_August201_FD_182714 | JGI IMG/M metagenome (GOLD analysis project Ga0233437, IMG submission 182714) | Seawater microbial communities from Saanich Inlet, British Columbia, Canada - SI_122_August2016_200_MG | ecosystem: Environmental > Aquatic > Marine > Inlet | place: Canada: British... | reverse complement strand
ATTTTTGTGGCGGGAATTCTAAAAACGTCTATGTCCTTTTCGTTGTCTATTTTATCGATCATGGATGAATTTACAAAGAGCATGCTGTTTGGTTTGAGAAGATCTTTAAACTTCAGGTAGGATGGGTAGTTCATCATAATGAGTGCGTCTGCTTCTTCGATAACTGGAGAAAAGATTTCTTCATCTGAAACCGTTAGATGGTAATAAGCTGTTCCTCCCCTCACTTCAGTTCCATACGAGGGGAAAAAGGTTACATTTTTCCCTTCAAGCATTACTGCTTGTGCTATCAGTCTGCCGAGGAGCATCATTCCCTGTCCGCCTAAACCTGCTAAAATCACTTTGTCTGACATCCTATATAAGCCTTTCTAATTCTCGCCTTCCCAATCTTTGAAAGTTCCAAGGGGAAAGGTTTTGATCATCTCTTCGTCTATGAATTTTATAGATTCAACTGAACTCATGCGCCAGTAGACCGGACATGGGGAAAGAACTTCTATCAAGGAGAACCCCTTTTTTTGTATTTGAGTTTCAAAACCCTTTTCTATTAGTTGTTTTGTTTTAATAATGTTTTTTGGTGATGTTACGGATGCTCTGGCGATAAAGCGGCTTCCATCTATTACGGAGAGGAGCTCACAAATACGTAGAGGAGCGCCATCGCACTGTTCACTGCGTCCTTGAGGCGTCGTTAATGTTTTTTGGTTGAGCAGTGTTGTTGGCGCCATCTGCCCGTTTGTCATACCATAAACAGCATTATTTACAAATATCACTGTGATATTTTCACTTCGGTTGGCAGTGTGTATAATTTCTGCTATTCCAATTGCCGCGAGGTCACCGTCCCCCTGGTAAGAGAAGATAATGTTATCCGGATGAACCCGTTTGATTCCGGTGGCAACTGCGGGTGGACGTCCATGGGCAGCTTCACACATATCTATATTCAGATAGTTATAAGCCAGGACCGCGCATCCTACGGGTGCTATCCCGATGGTCTTCCCCCTGATGTTTTTTTCGTCAATTATCTCAGCGATTAATCTCTGGATGATACCGTGTCCGCATCCGGGGCAGTAATGCGTCGGAGTGTCAATCATCGTATCTGGAGTTTTATATATTGCTTCCATATCGTATTATCCTAAATCTAAGTGGAGCAGGATGTCTTTCCTTTGACAGATATTATTTCAGTAATCTTCTTTATGACTTCTTTCGGAGAAGGAATACCTCCACCGGTTCTTCCGTAAAAATGTACAGGGCATCCTCCTGAAATGCTTAATCTTACATCTTCTACCATTTGACCAGCGCTCATTTCTACGGTAAGTATCGCTTGTGCTTTTTCCGCAATCTTTTGTATTATCTGGGATGGGAATGGCCACAGTGTAATTGGTCTTAATAACCCTACTTTTATATTTGGAGTTTTATTTTTCATTAAAACTTCTTTGCACATCCTCGCGCATGTTCCGTATGCAATTATAACAATATCCGCGTTTTCAGTATTAATTTCTTCGTAGCGCACCTCTTTGCTCTTAATCAGGTTATATTTTTTTTGAAGCTTAGCGTTAAACTCTTCGAGTTCACCCCGAACAGGATAAAAGGACTTTATTATATTTCTTTTTTTTCCGTTTGCACCAGTGAGTGCCCACTCCTTTTTGAATGAATCTGGTTCACCCTTTTTGTTAAATACAACGGATTCCATCATCTGGCCTAATTGAGCATCACCCAAGATCATTACTGGATTTCTATAACGGTCGGCTAAATCAAACGCATCATAAACAAGATCCGCAGTTTCCTGTACAGAGCTTGGTGCAAGTACTATTGTGTGGTAATCCCCATGCCCACCACCTTTAACGGCTTGAAAATAGTCAGCCTGAGAAGGCGAGATGTCTCCCAAGCCTGGGCCCCCACGCTGCACATTTACTATGACACAGGGAAGTTCGCTACCGGCCAGATAAGAGATACCTTCTTGTTTGAGGCTGATACCAGGACTCGATGAGGATGTCATCGCCCTCGCGCCTGCAGCAGCGCTTCCGTGTACCATGTTTATGGCTGCGAGTTCACTCTCGACTTGAATTGCAGTGCCACCTACTTGTGGCATTCTGATAGCCATATGCGTTAAAATCTCATTTTGCGGTGTAATTGGATATCCATAATAAAATCTACATCCAGCCTGTATTGCAGCTTCCGCACATGCTTCATTACCGGTTAAGAGTTGTTTTTTGTTTTCTTCAGTTAATGTCATAAGCTGGTTGTCCTCTCCAGTTAAGCTTTTCTTTCAGGACATCATAAAAGGTTCTTGTTTGTGTATCAATTAACTGCAATTTTTTTTCAGCTTTTTCAATAACTACTCTATCACCAGCTTTGACGTCAAAGTATACCTGTCCATCTACGGTTAGGCCTATTCCTTTAGATTCTGAAATTTGTTCCATTTCAACTTTTGAATTACCAGAGACAACAAGTGGACGGTTTGAAAGTGTGTGTGGACAAATCGGAGTTATGGCAAAAGCCTCCATATCAGGCGTAACAATAGGACCGCCGGCAGAGAGTGAATGTGCTGTAGTTCCTGCAGGGGTAGATACGATTAGTCCGTCGCAACTGTATGTGGTAACTATCTTTTCATTTACATATAGTTTAATTGAAATTAACCTTGATAATGAAGTTCTGGAGATTACCGCATCGTTCAAACCAACAGTTTCATTAATGACTTGTCCGGCACGAATTACCTTACATGCTAACAACATTCTTTGAGATACCACGTATTCACCAGAACAAATTCTTTCCAGAGAATCATCAATGTCTTGCAAAGTGAGTTCCGCCAGAAACCCAAATTTTCCTAGATGTACACCGATCAGGGGGATTTGTTTGCTATATAGCTTTCTACTTGCTGACAGGATTGTACCGTCTCCACCAAAAACGAAGGCGATATCTGCAGATACATTTTTTAGTTCATCTTCATCAGAAATATCAATTATTGAAAGATGTGCTTTTTTACGAAATAAGGGTTCAAGTTTGGTTATTGTTTCTCTTATTTTTTTTTTGCTTTTATCGCCCAGAAGTATGATTTTTTTCATATCAAATTAGAGGCTTTCTTACGCTCTTCCTTCTTTTTGATATCAGCATGACCTGTCGCATTCCAGGCAGAAATAAAATTCTTATAGATACCTTCTGCATCAAGATTGAGAGTTTTTAAGATAATATCACGAGACCCTTGTTCAATAAATTTGTCAGGAATTCCCATTTTGTGTATATTTTTTGTATTAACACCTTTATCTGCTAGTAATTCCAGAATTGCCGAACCAAATCCTCCAGCTTCCGCATGGTCTTCTACCGTAATAACTATTTGGTTGTTCTCTACAATTTTTATTATGAGATCATTATCAAGAGGCTTTACAAAACGGGCATTCATGACGGTAACATCAATCCCTTTCTCCATGAGCATACGTGCGCATTCCAGAGATGGATATACCATTGCACCATACGCAATTATAGCTCCATCTAAGCCCTCTCTCAATATTTCGCCTTTTCCCATTTCAATAGGTTTGCAATCATTATTAAGGCTATCTTCCGGTATATTTGCTCTTGGATAGCGTATGGCAGCAGGTGTATTGAGTTGCACCGCCATATGTAACATTGCCTTGAGTTCAGCACCATCTTTTGGCGCCATTAACGTAATCTCCGGTAAATGTCTCAGGTAAGCAATGTCAAAGACTCCATTATGGGTTGGGCCGTCGTTTCCAACAACTCCAGCTCTGTCCAGTGCGAGTAAAATACCATTATTTTGTAAACACATATCATGAAAGACCTGATCATATGCACGTTGCAGGAAAGTTGAATATATTGCCGCTACAGGTTTCATTCCCGCGGAGACTAATCCATTTGCCAATCCAATAGCATGTTGTTCACAAATTCCAACATCAATATATCTGTCTGGATATTTTTTGCTAAACGCATCAAGACCTGTTCCGTCAGGCATTGCGGCGGTGATTGCCACTATATCTCTATTAGACTCAGCAAGTTCATTCATAGTATCGCCAAATACCTTTGTATAACCGATTTGTTTTGGATCTTTTGGCTTTTCCATCATTTTCCCGTTCTGCATCTGGTAATTACCAGCGCTGTGATAACGGGCGGGATTTTCTGACGCGGGGTGAAAGCCTTTGCCTTTTTCTGTGATTACGTGAAGCAATACAGGGCCTTCTACATTTTTAATATTATGGAAAATATCGGTTAGCGTCTCAATACTGTGTCCGTCAATTGGACCAAAGTAGTCAAATCCCAGATCCACAAAAATCTGTCCCGGAGTGATTTCCCGTTTTAGTGCTTCAACAATGTGTTCGAATGAATGTTCCATCCGTTTGCCAACGATGGGTAATGATTGTAATACATGGCGGACTTCTTTCTTGAAATCTGTGTAAAGTGGTGAGGTTCGGATTTTGTTTAAATGTTTTGATATTGCTCCTACTGTACCAGAAATTGCCATTTTATTATCATTAAGGATTACTATCAGGTTCCTTTTTAGATGTCCGGCATGGTTGAGTGCTTCAAGTGACATTCCAGCACCAATTGCTGCATCTCCAACAATAGCAATTGCTTTTCTATCATCAATGCCATTTATTTCATTAGCACAGGAAATTCCAAGAGCTGCAGAGATTGCATGTCCGCTATGACCACAAATAAATGGGTCATATTTACTCTCCTTAATATCAGGGAAACCACTTAGCCCTTTATATTGTCTTAAGGTATGGAATTCCTTTCTTCTTCCTGTCAGCAACTTGTGCACATACGTTTGATGTCCAACATCCCAGACTAGCTTATCCTTGAGAAAGTCGAACGAACGGTGCAGGGCAAGTGTAAGCTCAACTACTCCCAGATTCGATGCCAGGTGACCAGGATTTGTGGAAACAACATCAATTATTACATCCCTTATCTCCTGCGCTAAAACCGCCAAATCTTCGTTGTTCAGTTTTTGCAGGTCCTTAGGGGAATCAATTTTTTCTAATATTTTTTGTGACAATATTTTTTCCTAAAACTTTAATTAGTAACTTTTGCTAATTTACACTGCTTGCTATTACTCTTCAGATATTTTTTTCATGTTAAACTCTTCCATATGAGTTTCTCCAGTAGATTTTTTAAGTAATATATTAATCTTTTTCTCTGCCTTCTCTAGAGTCTGATAGCACTGTTTATATATTTTAATACCACTTTCATATTTTGCAAGTGTTTCATCTAAAGTAAGGCTATTTGTTTCGAGCTGTTCTACTATTTCTTCAAGTTCTTTTAATGATGTTTCAAAGTCTGGTTTTTTCATAAATTAGCCCTTTTCAACAGAAAGAATTTCAGAAATAATACTACCTTTGGACAGATTTATTTTAATCTTGTCCCCTTTACTTAAATCTATTATATTTCGAAGAGGTTTACTGTTTTCCAATCTGGTGGTAATGGCATAACCTCTTTTCAGAACGTTCAAAGGGCTCAGACTTTCCAGCTTGCCTGCAATACCTGATAATTTTTCACGTTCAGTATTTAATGCATGTGTTATCTTCAAATTAAGCCTCTGTGCAAGTTCGTCCAGCCTCTGTTGCCATCTGTTCAGCCTGTCAAATGGTTGCTTCATGGCATAGCTATTTCCAATTCTAACGAGTTTTTCTTTGGATAATCTTAACTTTCCGGTTAGGGATTGTAAGAGTCTAGCTTTAAATTTTTCTATTTTCTCGATCAGCAAATCTTTTCGAGGGACAACCAGTTCTCCTGCTTCAGAGGGGGTTAGAGCCCTTTTATCTGCCACCAGATCAGCTATTGTTATATCGATTTCGTGTCCAACAGCGGAGATAATAGGTATCCTGGACCTGTATATACTCCTTGCAACAACTTCTTCATTAAATGCCCATAGATCTTCCATGCTGCCACCTCCTCTGCCTGCTATAATCACGTCTATATCAGAGTCACTGTTTAGCCCTGTTATCGCTTCAGCAATTTCTTGTGCTGCTCTTTCTCCCTGAACTTTTACCGGGTAAATGAGTATTTCAACGTTAGCAAAACGACGATCTATGATGTTTAGAATGTCTTTGATTGCTGCTCCGGTTGGCGATGTTACTATTCCAATTTTCTGAGGTATGAACGGGAGCGGTTTTTTGTGAGCACTGTCGAACAGTCCTTCTTTTTCCAGCTTTTCCTTCAGTTGCTGGAAAGCAAGTTGCAGTGCACCTATTCCCTTTGGTTCTATTTTGTTAATTATTAGCTGGTATTGCCCCCGTGGTTCATAAACTGTAATTGAACCGAAAGAAATTACTTCCATTCCATCTTTCAATTCAAATTTGATTCTGCTTGCACTGTTTCTGAAGACGACTGCTTGCAATTGGGAATTTTTGTCTTTAAGTGTTAAATAAATATGTCCGGAGCTTGGTTTCCTTACATTGGATATTTCACCTAAAACACCTATATTTGAGAATTTGTGTTCCAGAGAAGTCCTGATTCCCCTGCTGATTTCAGAAACTGTAAAAAAATTCTCGTTTATTTCTTCAGGGAAACCTTCCAATGGTTTTTGGTTTGTCTTAATGTTCAGGAAGCTATCCGGCATATTTATATATTAACCGTTTTTTTCGGTAAAATTAATAGAGCATTTAGTAATTATTGTTTTCAGTCACTCTTACTCTTTTTATTTTTTCTGCATTACCCGTTTCCTTGTTTACAGTTATGACTACTCCCTCAATATGGAGGTCATTTTCAGCTATATCATAACGGGTTGGTACCTGGGTTACAATTGATTTTAATACACGATCAATATTTCTTCCCAATATTGATTCGTGCGGACCTGTCATGCCCAAATCCGTGATGTATCCTGTCCCTTTAGGTAAGATCTTCTCATCAGATGTCTGTACGTGTGTATGGGTACCAACTACAGCGCTCACTCTACCATCTAAGTACCATCCCATCGCAATTTTCTCAGATGTCGCTTCGGCATGAATGTCTACGACAATTATGTTTGTCTGTTTTGAAAGTTCTTCTACTGCTGTATCTGCCGCCCTGAACGGACAGTCTATGGGTTTCATGAAAGTTCTGCCCAAAAGATTGATTATGCCAACAACATAGTCCTCTTCCGTTTTGATAGCAACATAACCTCTGCCATGAGCTAATGGGGAGTAATTCGCCGGCCTGAGTATTCTCTGTTCAGATTGTAATGAATCGTAGATTTCTTTTCTTTTCCATACATGATCACCCATTGTTATTACATTGACACCATAAGAAAAAAGTTTCTTCGCAATATTAACGGTTAATCCTGAACCCCCTGCTGCATTTTCTGCGTTTGCTATGCAGAAATCTATATTGTGTTCCTTAATAAAACTATTAAGTTTTTTTTCTAAAATCTTCCTTCCTGGCTGTCCTACAATGTCGCCAATTGTGAGTATGTTTAATAGCATTTAGCAATTTATTATAATTAGGGAAAATAAATAGATCGTGTCAGCAAGCAATTTTAATCCAGTTTTCTCTATCTGTCATGCTGGTGAAAGGGCGCTTCTCCCTAATATGCGCATTATAACTGCTTCCTATCATCTGTTCAATGAAATCTTGAATCTTAAGAAAGGAAGAGTTGCTTGCTTAGAGCGTTACTGCTTTATAAGAAAGTGCAGGGCAAGGAGGAGAACTCGATTTGGAAGAAATATAGTATGGATGATATGTACTTTGCCGTTGATTTCCGTTTCTAATTATTCTATCGAGCGTGTAATTTTTGACTGAGTAGTTTTTCTACATCCGAAGGCACAAACTTAGAGATATCACCTCCCAGACTTACGGCTTCTTTAATGAGACTGGAATTTAAAAATGAGTATTCCTGACTAGTCATTATGAAAACAGTTTCTATATCAGTTTTTAATACACGATTTGTAAGTGCTCTTTGAAATTCATATTCAAAATCAGATACCGTCCTGATACCTCTGAGTATTATATTAGTTTGCATCTCCTCCATGTAGCCAGTTAACATTCCTTCAAAACAGTCTACCCTGACATTCTGAATCTTTCTGGTATTTTTTGAGAGCATTTCCTTTCGCTCTTCAACTGTGAATATGGGTGTTTTAAATGGGTTGTGACCAACTGCTACGATAAGCTCGTCAAATATTTTACTGCCACGTTTGATCACATCAAGATGACCATAGGTAACTGGGTCAAAAGTACCGGGATAAACTGCTCTTTTCATGACATGTGTTAAGAGAATTAAGAGGTTTGTTTATTAATTTTGTTTTGGTTTTAAAGCTGGTGGAACCATAGCACCCAATGATCTGAGAGTAGGGGTTGCAACCCCTAAGCCACGTGGCAGTATATTAAATGAAACTATATTATCATCTTCTCTGGTGCCAATTTGAGCTATGTTCATTGTGAAGATCCAATCATGGAGATATCTTGTGACATTAACACCTGAATATAAGCTTCGCGAGTCTTTATCCTCAAGCCCAGTCTTAAAGGCATATTGCTGGGAAACACTGACAGACCATTTTTCATTTGCTTTGAATGATGATGAGAAGAAAACGGTTGAACTGCTATCATCAATATACCTGTTTCCTGTAGAGAAACTCAGTTGGGGCGAAGGTGAGTATTGAAGTGCAAGATTTGAAATATCAACGCCTCCTTTCCTCAGGTTAAACTCGTTTCCTTCTGAAAGGATAGTCGCCTTATCGGTTAGTCTTATGTTATAGTCCCATCCTATATAATCATCCCGTTTCCTATTAAGACCTGCACTACCGGGGAAGAGATTCAATTCTGTGTCTAAGTCAACGATATCCACCGTTACCTCTTTTCCCAGTTCTCCTCGTTTTGTCTGGAGCCTATTATGTAGACCAAATTTGACTGATTGATACGTATCGATTGCATCTATTCCATCAAACTGATTTAAGTCTTCCGGATCCTGAGTGACTATCGGTGTGAAATTAAGAAGTAATTCGGGTACCATGACATGTCTAAGTCTGTTAATATTTAGAAATTTATTATATACACTGAATGTCCGTGAGAGTGTTGTACTGGTATTAATACCAATCGGGATCGCAACCCTTCCTCGTGCTGTACCACTGCCCTCATTGCGCCCGGTAACCGGGTCTACCTTAATACTCTCGCTATACCCGGTTAAACGAAGTCCTATGAATGGATTTAATCTTTGCCCCATGAGACGAAAAGGAGCGTTGAGCATATTGTTTGTATCAAACCTGATAGTTTCCTTAGGGTCAAACCTCGCTGATGACCTGTCAAACACCCTTTCCGCAGTTAGTAACTCTCCTCGACCCAGAAAATCAGTTTGGGCTTTTGTAGATGAAGTACCGTCGAATGACCTGTTTGTAGGCGAAAGCCTGTCAAACACTCTGTTTTGATATATCAAACTCGTTTCAGATGTGAGATTAAACCTGCCATTCCGTAAAGGTTCACCAATAATTCTGTACTTCAGTTCTGGAAACTTTTCGTCTTTTCTACTAAGCCTTATTGAATCTATTAATGTATCGTATGTACGTAACTGATGTTCCGCAAGGAAAGTAATTCCCCTGTTACCAGTAATATTTCTCATATAGAATAGAGTAGTTTTATCCTTTTCATTTTTAAATTCTGACTGAAGATATTCTCTAAAATAAGTCCTGTCTTTAACATGAGATATTTCCGTATCCATTACCCAGCCATCGTTATCAGTAATTTTCGCTATCCAGTTGTCTATATTTCTGTTATCCGATTTAGTATCGTCAGTACTGGATTTGTCTCTAAGAACCTTAGAAAGCATTAGCCTGTTACGCCATAAAAAATGCCCTCTGCTCTCATTCTCTACTGCGACACCATTGATACCTGTTTCATCTCTATCGTTCATCTGGTATGTGTTCAAGAAACCGGAGAAGTTCTCTTTTCTATATTTTATATTCGTTCCTGCTCTCAGGCCTTTCAGCTCCATGTAATCAAGGCTCACAGTCACGTCGCTCCATTTACTTAATTTTTCGCCAAAGCCAAAACCGTAAAGATCCCAATCGGTTTTAAGAAATCGTCCAAATCTCGTAGTTGTTCCTGTATCCCACTCTTCTAGCCGTTTTGGACTCCTTTTTAAATTAAAATTCAAATATGGGGTATACATTACTGGAACTTTTCCGATCTTAAATACATTATTCCTTGCGGTTAGAATTGAATTTTCACCCGCTTTGATAATTCTTACCTTTGAATATTTAAATTTGTAGTGAGGGTGTCCGTAACCACAAAGAGAAAAATTTCCGTTATTTATTTCGTAATTTCCTTTTGTATTTTTTATCTCATCACCACTCACAAAAGCTGGCGTTTGTATCCTGACTGCAGGAGGTTTTAGGACACTCTCGATAGTGCTATTGACAAAAAGCCCTTTATCTTCCTTGATATTCTGAAAGATCTTTTCCGCTATTATTAAATCACCTTCACGCGTCAGGGTTACATTTCCCTCAGCGTATACTTCCTTATACACCTGTTTTGGTGATTTTCCTTTGTCACTCTTTTCTTGATCAAAATACAGGATTACGTTATCGGCATTTAGTGTTTCACCGGCTTTTTTAATTCTAACGTTTCCTATTGCAACGATTACGCGAACGTTATTTTCCAGCCATGTATCGATATCGTCTGCCAGTATATCTACCATTTCTCCTGCCTCAGCAATGCCTGTAGGGGTATCATCTTTGTATTGTTCTCCCCTTTCTTCTGCTTTGAATTTTTCCGCCTGTGTATATAATTCAGATATTGGTGCGTCTTCGGAACTTGTTACTTGGCTAACAGAAACCCCGGCAGTAGTAACTAACTCCAGGTATGTTTCTTCAAAATCTTGAATATCATCTTCCTGGAAAAGCATCACATTGCCTTTGCAATAGATCTCAAGGCTTCCCTCAACAATCTGCCCTGCCTTGACCTCTTTAAACCAGATTATTATATTGTCTGCAACAATCCGGACATCACCTTGCTCGACTTCTGCATTACCACTTGCCTGAAAGACTCTAATTTCGTTATCTTGCCAGGTAGATACGGAACCACTTATGTGAATGGGATA